>Ga0123352_10012925_pt1 | contig 13237 bp, 9 predicted proteins | sample TergutLab28metaG_FD_89700 | JGI IMG/M metagenome (GOLD analysis project Ga0123352, IMG submission 89700) | Labiotermes labralis P1 segment gut microbial communities from Petit-Saut dam, French Guiana - Lab288 P1 | ecosystem: Host-associated > Arthropoda: Insects > Digestive system > Gut ... | reverse complement strand
CTACTATTGCTATCACTATTGCTGCTGCTGCTACTACTACTATTGCTATCACTATTGCTGCTCTGCTACTACTACTATTGCTATCACTATTGCTGCTGCTGCTACTACTACTATTGCTATCACTATTGCTTCTGCTGCTACTGCTGCTCTGCTACTACTACTATTGCTATCACTATTGCTGCTGCTGCTACTGCTGCTGCTGCTACTACTACTATTGCTAACACTATTGCTGCTGCTGCTGCTGCTGCTACTATTGCTATCACTATTGCTGCTGCTCTGCTACTACTACTATTGCTATCACTATTGCTGCTGCTGCTGCTGCTACTATTACCACCGCCACCGCTAGAACAACCGCCACCACCACAACTATCAATCTCTTCTTCCACCATTTATTTTCCTTCTCTTCCTCCTCCTCTACCTCTTCCTCGCACGGTACACTTTATACGGTAGGACTACATGCAAATGTTCTGAGACTCCAGACTGTATCATACTGCAACCCACATACCAGTTTCCCCATCCATAGCTGAGCCTGTGATAAAATGATCTGTGGGCTGTCATGCATATTTCAGCCCTTCTACTTTATTTCCCAGCTGCAACTGTATTTATCAGTAACCCATAAAATACTACTTTTTTTCGACTTGTTCCCTAATTACTTTTTAAAATAAATTCCAATAATTAAGAATAATAAATAATTAGAAATTTATTTCAATACATTTTTAAATACAAGACTTCCATTTTAAGAGCAGACTGTTTTCCATTAACCATTATGGCAACCTTAAAATTGCGGAATTCTAATCTTCAATTAAATAATTTTTCGGAGGTTACAAAATTTGTCCGGCAAAGGGTAATTTTCGTCAGTAATGGTAAAATGTACCTTTATTTCCATAAACATAAAGTCAAACTTCTTTATATATCATACAAACTACTCTCAAAATGCTGGACGATGGTAAATCTGCGACCAGTTACAATAAAATTTACTCTTATAGTCCGAAACTGTTCTTGGTATGACACGTGTTTACTGAAATATAAGAAAAACTGTTCATAACATTAAATGTGTCCAGTTCTGCAACAGCAGACTTGTGTCGTAAATGAATTAACATCTGTGAAAGCAACGTGGGCTTACAAGATTGAAAGACTTCAGGAATACTTGAAAAATTCACATAATCTAGAATAAAGTAATTTTAAAGTGCTCATTTTAGCAAAATATGCCTTTTGTATGGGGATTTCGTTTTATCTGAAAAGTGCGGCTAGTCACTTCACACCGGCTGTCTGAACTTACATAACTTCGAAATGCAATGAAGTGTTAAAAGTGACATTAACCTGCGAGGTGAAAGAAAATATTTCCAACACCTCCTTGAAATATGTTGATTAAAAACCTAATATTAACTGCAATATACATCGAAAAGGAACGAAGCGTAAACCCTGATTCACAGCAAACTGGAACAGTAAAGAATGCTGTGCTGCCTGCCATCACATAACAGTCTTAGCGAAGCAGTGATGAGAGTTCTCACATAAAATAGTGTCCTGTATTTATAACTGTGGACCACATCATTCTGAGTATGTGCGTACTGAAAGCAGGGCCATTGTCAGCACAGAACTATTTGCGAGCAGTCATTGTTATGTACAAAATTTTCAAATGAAAACCGAAACCAGACAAATAGGAAGTTTAAGGGCCACTGCAAGGCTCCATATACTGCAAGTCACACGGTCCGTTTAATCCGCTATCTGTGTGCAGTGCAGTGTAATTTATATTTCTTGCCTTCTTGAGTATGCAGTGCAGTGTAACACAGATGATTTTCGTATAAATCGAATGAAAAGCGTCGTGGGGAATTTAGAAGAATGTTTCTCGGTGCTTCAGTTCCTTCGAAATCAATTATGCATCAAATATTGAATAAATTTCTAAAATGGTTGTCGGTTCATTGTTGAATAAATGGCGACAGCAAACACGACATGTGCTTTCAGAAGAAACATTAGATGACACTGGAGCGCGGTAAGAAGCATCTCCAAGAAAATGTTTAAGATGGGTATTCCAGGAGACCGATATTTCGAAATCATCTGTACAAGCAGACACAACATCACTTCACTTGAAGCCATACACATTTACTGCCGTGCAAAAACAGGCAAAACCTCCAGCAGCCAGACTTTGTGGCGAAGGTAGGGATTTTTATCTCGTTCTGTGAAGCAGTGTGCAGTGATGAAGTTGATCCATTAGTAACCTATTTTATAGAAGGGACATGATTTCGTTAAGCAGCCATGTAAACACTCAACATAACACAAACATACGACGCTCCATTACATGACATTACAGTTGCGGTATAATATGCTAGCAGTGTGACAATAATAACTAGACCCACTTTCCTTACGGACACAATTAATTCCAAAATGTACATTGTACAACTTCTCGCAACATTTTATGAAAATTTAAGCGATTAGGAGAGGGAATACGGGTTCTTGCAGCAAGGTGGTGCAGCCATTAAAACATCGTGTAATTCAACGGCTGTCTTACGGAGCATTTGTAGGGATCGAATGATAGTCTTCTTTGTGACCTGCTCGTTCGCCCGATCTAGCCCCATAGGACAATTATGTGTGTGGGGGGAAATTTGAAAGACAACACATGAAAGTAATCCACACACACACACACACACACAGGGAAAAAACTTAAGGAAATCATGAAGGGCGCAGTACCGGCAATTTGAAATTCAAACCATATTTAATAATCTGTTTACCAGGTGCCAAGCATGTCTCAGAGTTGAAAGAGATCATTTCCAACACCCTCACTAACATGCAATCACTTATACATATGATAAGAGGAAACGTAACGTCATTCATCTTGCCATGGGTATGGGTTCGGTTTTCAGTCGAACTCCCTGTGTTATGACTGAACCAGACGGGCAGACGGCAGTGGACGAATGTAAAGAAAAACTGCATGCGTTAGCAACTGCGTGCTTATTCTCTTAGCATGTGTAATTTGCCTTTGGTTCTTTACTTACCTTCGTGCATTGGGTACAACAATTTTGAGATTCAAACAAAACAAAATGTATTTGGTTATGGGTCACATGTTCAGATTTATTTACCTCGAAGGGGATTCTCTTTTGTAGGGCTATTTACCCTGACCCTGATCCAGTGTCGGCCTGAGAAAAACACTTTTGAAACTCAAACAAAATAAAATTAGTTGAAGAATAAGAGACCAACTTGATGTCATTAGTTATTAAGTTTTATTCAATTTCTCCTATGCTCAACATGTTTCGGACATTAATACATCCATCATCAGGAGCCTGCGACTTTTCTATTGCATCACCACATTGGTCGTGTGTTCTTGTTCCGATGTGTGTTGGAGTTTCGGTGTGGCCGGGTTGGGGTGGTATCCGTGTAGCAGGCTGAAGCACAGCTTCAGCCTGCTACACGGATACCACCACACTGAAACTCCAACACAAGTCGCAGGCTCCTGATGATGGATGTATTAATGTCCGAAACATGTTGAGCATAGGAGAAGTGAAATAATGCTTAATGACTAGTGACATCAAGTTGGTCTCTTATTCTTCAACTATCACAATGATGCACGGTCCAATATACATAAAAAATAAAATTAATTTGCTATTTTATCATATGTTCAGACAGACTGACCTCAAAGGAAATCATTTTGACACTGCAAGTACCTGTATTGCAGCATTATGTCAGACTGGGTCTGACGGTTGAAATAAAAGGGTGGCAGTTATATATATAGACCTCGAAGAGGATCCTATGTCGCTCTCATGCTGATGGTCAAAAATGTCGTTCAAGTCGGACTGATTTCAATTTTTTTTTTAAATTAAATAACAAAACAAACTGGAATTAAATGTTTTGCCAGACGTCCAGAAACAGTGACCTCCCAAGCGGCTCTATGTCACTCTGATCCAACATTTGAAAAATCACTTTCAGCTCAATGTCTCTGTACTCACCATGAGAGTAACGCCATTTCCAGCCAGACTGTCTGCCAGCAGTTTTGTCAGCTTGCTGTCTCGATACGGGATGTGACCGCCCTTCTTGCGGGAGTCGCTGAGCGAAGCAATACAATACCCTGAAACAACACACGGTTAATTTCATAATACGTGTCCAATACAACACAGTTAATTCGCGTGTTCAATTTCGTCAGTACGGGTAAACCCCGTACAATACGTGTATTAACCTTTTGACGCCTAATGTCAACTATAGTGGTCGTACCGCACCGAAAACCTCTAAAGTTACATTTTATATATTTATTCAAAAAATATAGGTACTGAATATCTTAAAGATGGTATATACTCTCCGTTTTTTTCTCTTCAAAATGCAGTTTGTTTCATAATTCTAACGTATTTGGTTCCTGCATTATTCAGATTTTATATACAGGTGTGCTAAAATTTAAAAAATAATTCCGGCGCCAAAAGGTTAAACACGTAAAATTTAACTTTGTATAAATGGAATTATTTTCAACACACTAATTCCTTTTCGCGTACCAAAATTGTAAGAGTAAACGAATATCGGTAATCTGTTATGTTAGAGAATATTTCTGCTATCTGACGTAAAGAATATACACCACCAGATGAATCTGTACTGAAATAGAATGCACAGACTTCTTCATTACTGTAGCCAGAAACAGTAGTTTCGCATAATATTTTGACTTCACGAGTAAATGACTAATTTCTTGTGAAGCTCCTGGAAGTCTCAGTATGGCACAGTACTTCGAAAAATCTCAGAATTGATGTAGCCAACGGAAGGGATCAGAATTATTAATTGTGATGAATTCGTTTATCACCTTGACCTTGACATTTACGGAATTTGTAACATTGATGAACAGTGTGGTTCGTCACTGTCAGCGTAGTGAGGTCTCTGCATTACGGGGCACTGCAAGCAACTGAACTCTGGTATCACGGTAAAGGTATCATTAATACTGCAAGTGGATACGTTTAGACATGCAATATGTTGACAGGTTTGGCTCCAAACAAGATGACCAACCACGCACGATCAGCTACCAAGCTGACGTTAGGCCTACTGCCTTCCTGTACCCTAAATATGTTTGAGAAGTCGGTCTATTAGACTATCTATCCTCCTACATTTCGTACTTTTCCATTTTTTCCCCCTCGTCCTGTTGCCCTTCTTCTCCTATCTCTTTTTTATTTTCTACCCGCCATCTTTTCCTCCTCTTCTTCTGTCTCTTTCGTCTTTTTATTATTATACTTTCATTCAGATTTGCCTTTTCTTCTTATACTTATCTCCTTCTCCTTCTCCTACACCTTGTCTCCACACCATTTCTTGCTTTCCTTCAAAGCGATTGGATGACCTGAAGCTCGGTCAGGCTTCAGAAGGTATATTATTGTTTCCATCCAGAACATCCAATTTATGGTAACTCACGTCATAAGGAGAGTATGATCTTCAGTTTCGACATAGAAGCGAAATTCCAAATTCTAAAATGAAAACATTTAGAGTCCCCGAGACCAATTAAATTAAATGTCGCAACCACTCCGATCTGCTTCCTGAACACTACGGCCAACGCCTCCAGTTCCAGCATACAATCCAGCAGTTCTCATTGACAGCTGTATAAGTTTACAATAGACCACTCGTCGAAAGCCTCCAGTCTGTGGCCAGACAAGTGCATTTCGAGATTGACGATGCTCCTCCCTCTCAGCACATTGGGTAGAACGACGTTTGGCTAAAAGCAAACACCAGTGCTGTACATACACAATCCTCGCTTGACGTCGCACCACCTGACTGTTCGTTCCCTTGAAGGAGCCTCATTTTGAATCACCTGAAGACAAGCTTCGCAATAAAAACAACAGTACCTACAGAACTTTCAGAAATTGGATCCCACCAGTGTCTCTATGTGTGACATATGTTGGAATGTACATAGAAGGCGAATACGCCGATGTTGATCACATTGAGAAAAGTTTAAAGTATTCTTTACTTTTCTCCTTTTACAGAATCAGTCGGGTGTTTAATTATCATGTCTCGTAAAGCTCTATTTCCTTATAAAGAGAAACGCGATTAATAATGATAATGAATTGGCCTCCCTCTTGACGTTACAAACGACGTTAATAGAGCATTAGGCTGCCGTAGAATATCACACATCTGACAGTAAGTGAAATGACAAAAGAACAGCGCACTCTGTCTCAGTAGATTACACAACCGCTTGAGTGTCATCCTGTCTTTACTGTTGGTAATGATTCCCAAGCGTGATCAACAGACAGTTCACACCACGCGACGAGGTCTGAACGTACAAATGCAGGGAGTGCTTCTCTGTTAGGCTATCCATAACTAAACGCATAAACGTAATGAAATGTCAGTAACAGAGGTACATATATAATACATTCAGAAGGGTTATGCAGGTCACATGCTCTTCTTTTCCTTCCTTGTACTTGAGCTCAGGAAACTGTGACAGCCTTTCGGCGTATTGATCGTTTCTACAGCTCTGGCACCACATTTTTGTTGTTTCATTTAAGGAAACGGCTAAGAAAGACACGTAAAACAAATATATGTTAAGTTCGATTAAGGAATTACTAAGATCGATCGGCAAAAGGTTATAAATATTTAGCAACTATATACCATGATTGTACCAAAAATTTGCTGCAGTTACTCATATACTGACACAACCCATTGACATAAACATTTTTTCACAGCAGAGACGTTTAAGAAATTTATCCAGTCTCTATGTGTTGGGTTGCCATAACACAGAGACCTGTTGGAAACGAATACCAGTGGGGAAAAAGAATTGGGGGAGGGGGGGACAAGAGACATTCATTAAAATCGTCTCTTCCTTTCTGTTATTGACATAAGCATTTTATATTCATCAGGGGTAACTTTACGTTAGTTTTCACCCTACATTCACAGGATTCGAGGAATTTCCGACATGACAGGGCCCCGTTTTATTAGGGTTCCGTCACAGATATGTACGAGTATTATCTTAGTTCTTAACTTCGCATATATTTATATTTCCCTACTACGCCTCAATAACGGTAATTTTACATTAGTTTACTGTATTAGTCACAGGGCTAAAATATTTTCCGACTTGTATCAGTTTCAGACGGCTGGCAGCCGCTAAATTCCATGGCACTTACCGAGGACCATGAGGGACTTGTTGATGTTGTTAGCCTCCTCTAGAGTCTTCCCCTCACTATGTGTCTTCTTCGTCATCTCGCTACCCGCCAGGTCCACGAAGTTTATCTTCCCTTGTTTGGAAATGAAGACCCCATCTTCTCCCATCTGTCACAGCCAACAGCAAGTCAGTCACATGGCGTTGCAGGCAAAAGTCAGAGTTTACACAGTGTGACGATGGACGCAGTAACAGGTATTGAACAAAACCATACCAAGAATACGGCCTCACGTATCGGCTAACAAGCCAGCTATCTGCGTGAACATTATGGAGTGACTTAGGTAGCTGGCTAAACGCTGAAGACGGCACATAACAGTACGAGTACAGTAGAACTCCGCTTATCCGGATTAATTGTGACGGCTAGCCATCCGGATATGCAGAAAATTGGGATAATTGGGTTTTTCTTTGAAAGTAGGTTACACTGGCAGTGTGAATTTAGGTTGTTACTATTTACAGTATACGAGTATACCTGCGTCTAAACCTTCTGACCATGCCTTATTTGAAGTTCTAGAAGCCGTAACACTCTATCGTACTTGATCCGATAACTGGTAGTTTCATAATTTTGTAGAATTCTCGACAAATTGACCCGAAGGGCCAAGCCGATCCGGGTAACCGGCGGCAGGATAAGTGGAGTTCTACCGTACACGTAGATCTATGGCGTAGACTGAAAGACGGTGGTGCTGAGCGAGACGAATTGCTTCACTACGAAGCTTTTATATCAACGTTTTATGCTATTTATTTTTTACCAACTCCATCAACTAAATGTGTTGCAAATTTTAACACTCTTCATTTCATCACCACAGAAGTATTAGGTGACGAGGCTTTTTGTTACGTCATTTTATGTTTCTCAACTTTCACATATAGGCCCCTTAGTCTCCTACGATTCACAGTAAAATACCAAACAAGGAATTTTGTGACATTTTGGCAGAATTCCTTGGAAAAGGAGTCGGTCCATTTCAAGGCCTCCGCACGACAAAACAATACGCAAAAAGCAGACCCCTGACCGCACCGCGAACAAGTTTGGAATCCACGATCACAAACAAACGTACACGCCCTAGACTCTGCGGCCTCTGTGTTTGGTTCTCTCTTTTTGGCGCTGCGGCCCAACGTGGGCCATGGCCTCATCATTCATGAGGTTTCAAGATCACACACAACGACGCGCCACAATCCGTAGTACTCCTCTGGACGAGTGATCAGCCCGTCGCAGAGACCTCTACCTGCCAACACACAACACTCACAACAGAGAAACATCCATGCCCCCGGTGGGATTCGAACCCACAATCTCAGCAGGACAGCGGCCGCAGACCTACGCCTCACACCGAGCGGCCATTGGGATCTGCCTATGTTTGGTTATACTGCATTTTTTACGTGAAATTACAAATCATATCATTTTATTTGAGCCTGTCATAAGCCAAGCTGAAATATGTAAGAAGACAGCACACTTTTTCTGAGCCGGTTTTACAAAGAACAAATTGTAATACCGCACTGGGACAAACATCGCTGTTTGTTTTGATAATGAAACGCAAAATACATTCTGTGAGCAAATTCATACTTTATGAATATCAAAGCAGGTGGTACATGTAGGTACCATTTTGCCTTAAAGTTTTAATTGAGGATGGCGAAATTGGAAGTTGCAAAGACATTTGTGACTTATCTACTTTACTGACCCGCCAATCAAATATCTCAATCAAGAAAGACGGTTCTCAGGACCTGACTGTAAACTAGGAACCGCGACCCCCGTCGCAATACAAACAAGATACGCTAACCGCTACAACAAACGCCAGATTTAGCTACTGGATACGCGCAGCTTGTGGCGAAACACACGATAAACACAACAAAGAGTATGGTAAAGGTGGAGCTTCACACTGTCTTAGGGGAAGATGAATGGTCCGGATTACTCCAGGAATCCGGATCACCGATGGGAAATTCCGTGGTATAGGTAGCATGTAAAAATTATCACTCAATATTAAAGTAAAACTAATTAAAGCTGAAACACTGTAATTAATAGTGAATAATAATAATAATAATAATAATAATAATAACTGAAACCTTAACACAAAAGAAACTGAAAAACTAGCAAGTATAACGACCTGGAGATCGAGGTCAGCAGGATGTGGAAAGTGAGGACAAAGGTCGTGTCAGTTATAATTGGAGCATCAGCGACAATGGAAAAGGGATTAGATCAGAACCGTCAGTTGCTCCCACGTCATTCGTAGGCCAGAGATGTACAGAAGATCATACTAACGAGCACTGCACACATCATTGTTAAAGTGCTGGGGTAAATCGCTTTGATCTCTTGTTGAGATCTGGACTTGCCAGAAGTCCTAATAACTAATAGGCGACAACAAATTTAAAATATAATAATAATAATAATGGAATCTAATTGTAATTTCAATGGAAAATAGTGGGCTATACTAGCCACACAACTGTTTGGACCACCCTGGGATCTGAGACAGGAGGATTCGGATTATCGACGGATTGTATGGCCCGACGGTTCTTTCGAAGTGAGAAGCCAGTACCCTCTGGATAGGAGTCTACGCGGATACCAGAGCAAATCAGGACGCAGGAGTGAAAACATACATTTCAGCCCCCTTAAGGCCACACAGCCCGCAGCTACCCGTTCACCGTCTGATTTATCACCGCAGGTTAATTAAATACTCCTGATTTACCCAACGACGCCGTAGGAAATGATTATGTACTGTACAGCATCGAATGACACGAGGGCAGTGGATGATGACTGAGACTGTGACATGAAGTTATCATGGTCTATATTAAGAAAAGTAACAGCTACTGTCTGGAGGTACTGTAGAAAACGCCGAAACAACAACCTAACTGACGTTTGAGCAGCTAACGTGGAAAGCAACGCACATGAAATATGCGTAGCTGCCGTCAGGTAGTCTATACCTGACAGTCAGGAGATGACAGGAAACTTCTGTAAAGGTATAGGAAAACCGGCCAGTTTCGCAGGTAACATACCGGAAACAAAAAAAAATGTTTTTCTAGCTGTCAAAACAGAAGGCTGAACAAGGCCGTGAAGAAATGTTTCTTTCTGTTCGCATGTCCAATACATCAATAGCCTGAGTGTCAGGCCTATCGCGCGAGAGCTGAACACGCAATACGTGTGTCTCCGTCGATGCATACGACACGCACACGCAGGCTACGCACATAGCTAAGGCAATTAACTCTGTGCGTGGATTGTTTATGTCTCCCTTGGGATTAGCGCAATTTTTTAATATTTAAAAAGGTTATAGGTCTATTGTAGGTCACCTAGACACATTATTATCACATGGTCTTCAGTTTCTGGGCGAGTGGGCTAACATTTGATTCATCATTCCTGTCACAAATGAGAGGAAACATGTAGAATGCTTTAGTGCATCTGTACGTAAAAAAGGTAAAGTGATTCCATTACAGGCCCGGTGTGACCCAGAGGGTGGGTAGAGGTATAGCTCTACTCTTCCATGACCGCGGCACTAGAAGGGGGTGAGTGGTCAGCAGCACGCCCCGGCCGCATTTTACCCCCGGTAAAGACTCGTTACCCATTTTACAGGCGGCTGGGTGGGCCCCAGGGCCGGTCTGGACGGGCGGAAAATCTCGTTCCCACCGGGATTCGATCCCGGACCGTCCAGCCCGTAGTCAGTCGCTATACCGACTGAGCTACCGGGCCCACATCTATACGTAAAATAAAGAAATAGAAATGAATGAAAGAAGCAAGAAAGAACGGATGAATGAACGAAGAAAGAAGAAAATAGATGACGGAAAGAAAAGGCACGCACACACACGCACGCGCCCGCGCGCGCGCACACACACACACACTGAATGCAAGGTTGGGGCCCATCCTGCAGTTACTCCTCCAAGACAACGCGTTTCAAAGCTGCCGACTGTCTGACGAACACACATGTTACTAGTTCTGCAGTTAGACTGGCTCATCCTAGTTTGTATTGACTACTACGTGCCCACTTGAATTTTGGCCGGGACGGCACCTAGAATGTAGTGTCAGTCGTTTTCTTCAGTCTCCCCTGCCAAATGCAGGGGTAACACCTTCAATTACGATAAAATCCTCTCCTTCCGCACCCTCTCCAACTCATTATTCACAATCATCCATGCATTCGACTACTTAAAGTCTGAGTTACGAGTGTAAAGGTGCTCCTGTTCATGCCATAAAAGCACAGGGGGAGTTGGAGGTATTGCTCCACTCATTATTAAACTCGACACGAGAAGGGGTTAATTCGCGCCACTCGTACCTGCTGCTCAGACGTGATGTGGACGGTGAGGATTGTGTGGCTGCGACTGGAGTAGTCGTTCATGTTGTGCCGCCCCACTGAGCGGTTCCTCATACCTGCATACAAAAGAGACAGGAGTCTGAGTTGTCGCACGCACAAGTAGGGTACGTAACATATACACTAGAACTCCACTTATCCGGACGCTGGTTATCCGGATCGGCTTGGCCCTTTGGTAAACATTTTCTTGCTGTAATTGTACTGCATCGTTTTGTGGCCGAAAATTTTTCCCCAATTTCCAAATATATAAAAGAAATTATGCATCAATGTTTTACTTGCACGTAAATAAATATGTAGCCTAAAATAGCCCTTTGTTGAAACATATTTCCACTTAAAACTGCCGATGTAGCCAATTTTCAAAGAAAAATCCAATTACGTGGCTTTTATGCATACCCGGATGGTTCGCCGTCCCAATTAACCCCGAATACGTGGAGTTCTGCTGTACGTAAATGTTGCATGTTGTCAGGTAGAGGTCTCTGCGACAGGCTGATCACTCATCCAGAGGAGTACTACCGCCTGTGATGTGTTGTTGTGTGTGTGATCTAGAAACCTTGTGAATGAGGAGGCCCTGGCCCACTGGGGGCTGTCGCGCCAAAAACAAACTGTACGTAAATACAGAGAACAAATACTTTGTAATTTTAACGACCAGTAAATATGACAACACTTCTACACACCCATAACATTATACGGCAGAACAGTATTTCCGTAGCACAATAACACCCAGTCCCTATGGTACATGACCGTGGAGGCGTCTTTGCCTTAGTAATTTTAATTATTTCTGTTAGAAGAATGTGTCAAAAGTTCGAGGAAGAAGCGAAGAAGGGATAATAATAGAGAAGAAACTGAGGACAGGAAAGAAGAAAAAGAAAAGTAAAAGGACAAGAAAAATGAGATAAGGACGGAAGAAAGGAAGAGATGGACAAATAGAAGGAGTAAGTGTAGTTCTGTTTATATTATCTAAACACTGACACCATTCAGGCAACTTCTATTTCTTGCTTGGATTTAAGGAACGTCAAATCTTCCCCTGTCTTCACAATAACACACACTCTCTCTCTACGAGGCTACTGCAACCGAATCGAAACCATATAGACATTACATGTGGGATAAGAAAAAGTAAAGTATAAGACAAGACGTCAGGAAGTAACTCACCTTCTTCCAGGACAGCCAGAAGGTCGTCCAGCTCCTCACAGTCCACCGTAAAAAGGTTCTCGACGAAGAAGCCCCTCGATTTCTTTGACCATCGCACAGCCAACGGTTTCCGTGCTGTGCCGGGGTTTAGAAGATCGATCACCTGCAAATGTTTTTATCGCCTCTCCGTCATTTTGTTTCTTAAGGATGTCTCTAACCATTAAGCACTATGCCACGGAGACGTAAAGGGGCGTGATGGTATACCTCCACCCATTCTTAGTCTTGGCGCTAGATACAGGCGAGTGGTCTGGTTCACGCGTCAATCACCTTACCCAATGAGAGAGCCACCAGTTACCGTTAAACAGGAAGATGGGTGGGCCCTAAAGTCGGTTGGGAGCGGCAGTAAAGAGATTAGTGTCTGTTCTTAACCCGTCATTCAGGCTGTTGCCTAGTAACTACACAAAATAAGCCATGCCAGCGCTTACGTATCACAGCTACGTCAGAGCACCTCTGTCTCTTGCAATCTACACACAAGTATTTTCTTTTGACATTCAGGTGACCGTGCATCGTGATAAATTCTTATAATAAAGCCAACTAGATGCACTACTTTCTCAAATTTATTTTTGGAATAAAACTCTACATGTTTCGGACAGTTCCTCTGTCCATCATCAGGAATTTTTCACTCTACACACAGCAGTGGTATTTGCCAAACAGGTTTGCTGACAGCTTG
>Ga0123352_10012924_pt1 | contig 13238 bp, 12 predicted proteins | sample TergutLab28metaG_FD_89700 | JGI IMG/M metagenome (GOLD analysis project Ga0123352, IMG submission 89700) | Labiotermes labralis P1 segment gut microbial communities from Petit-Saut dam, French Guiana - Lab288 P1 | ecosystem: Host-associated > Arthropoda: Insects > Digestive system > Gut ... | reverse complement strand
ATGGTGAGAGTAGTGATTGAGTGATGGAAGAGGTTGGGTATGGTGGGCGTGGAGGGTGTGGTTTTGGGGTTTGGTGGGTGGGGGTGGGGTGGGGGGGGGGGGGGGGGGGGGGGAGGCTGTGATTCCGCTGATGTGCTTCCTCAAATGTGGTGCTGATGGAGGCCGTCATATTGAGACACACTGGAACATTCTGGTGTCCTCTGTCTCTCTGTCTCTCTCACCAATTTTAGGCTATTGTCAGCGATTCCAGAACAAGGGGGGGTGGGGGGTGGGTGTAATACACTGTGGCTAGAAGCAGCTGTGGTTTGCACAATACAAGTGGGTAAAGACTCTTTCCCCTAGCTGTCACCCATTATATGTCACCCACCATGTGTGTGTCCCTTGACCTCATAACAGAATAGTGAATTCTAAGCTGGAAAGCTCGGGGGACCTGCAGGAACATCCAGTGCATCAACTGACAGAAATTGCTTGTTGTTGGAATGCATAGTATCCATGGAGCAGCAGATGAGATAGCCATTGAGACCAATCAGTATGTAGGGGTTGTTTTATTTGATATCAGAATAACTGTAACGGGTTTTGCAGTACTGTATTCTTCAGAATATTGACCACTGGCAACTGAAGAGCTATTTACCGATCCCGTGATTTCGTTGTATGTCAGACTGAAGATTCTGAGCGCCCCTTGGTGCCACTTTTCTCTTTCATGTGCAGGAGAACAGCATGTCACAGGGTTCAGCCCTTTGTGTAATCGTGTTTGTTACTTGCACTAATGACATCACCTCCACTGCCACTTCATTCTCCTCGTATTATTTCTTGGCATCAGAATGCAGGTTTTCCTTCATTTTTCTGTCACTCCATTAGGCTACTTTATACTGTATATGTTTTCTGTTCGGCAAGTCAGGCAGAGATACCGAGCTCTCCAGCAATGTCTGACGGTGAACTCAGATTTTTCAGTAAATTTTGAATATTCGATTACTGACTTAGGTACTCATCCTCATCTCATGCATACTGCATCTTGAATCATTAGCACTCACTTTGCAGAAAGTTCCTGAGTAGAGCTTTGTAAAGCTGCCATATTGCTTTTTTTGCAATTCTGTAAGCTGTAGCAACTTATTAAACACTGAATACATGACAACTTGCGAACAACGAAGGGAAGGGACCGGGCACGAGCGTCTGGCTGTACTTGACGTTCACAAGTCAGGCAGTACAGTGAATGCAGAGTATCACAGAATATATGTAAATGATTAAGTACTGCAACTTGGTCTGTCCCAGAGGTCTTCAACCTGTGGCAAGCAGATCAACAGTGGCAAGCCTACTAGGTGGCAGGAAGAATAAAAAAAATACGGTCTTCTTCTAAAAATCAGAAACAAAGATAAACACAATTATTAGAGTTCTTTTTACCAACTGACGCACAATTGAATAGTCTTAAAAACAATTTTAAATTTACATTAAAAAGCTCCCACATGTTTCGGTGTAAACACCATCTTCAGGGAGCGCACTGTTTGGGCTTGTTAAAGTTACAGTTGTTAAAATTGGTTAAAATACATCGATGTGGTTAATTCGGTGGTGTGGCTACATATATTATTATAGTTATTATTATTATTATTATATTTATATATAATGTATAATAATAATAATAATATATAATATATGCAGCCACACCACTGAATCAACCACATTGATGTGGTTCATTCGGTGGTGTGGCTACATAAATTATTATTATTGTTATTGTTATTATTATATTATATATATAAAATGTATAATAATAATTATATGTAATATATATTTTATATATATATATATAATGTATGCAGCCACACCACCAAATTAACCACATTGATGTGGTTAATTCGGTGGTGTGGCTGCATGTATTATTATTATTTTATATATAACATGCAGCCACACCACTGAAATAACCACATCGATGTGGTTAATTTGGTGGTGTGGCTGCATTTATAATAATAATAATAATAATAATAATAATAATAATAATACGGTATGTATGTCTCCTGTCACAGGCATTTCTTCCTGGTACTTCTCTTGAACCAGCGGTGATCCCCACCACTCAGGCTTCAAGCTTCATATTGCAGTACTTTCCGTATTATGTGTGATGTTCCAAGCATAGCTTATTATTATTATTATTATTATTATATGCAGCCACACCACCGAATTAACCACATCGATGTATTTTAACCAATTTTAACAACTGTAACTTTAAGCCCAAACAGTGCACTCCCTGAAGATTGTGTTTACACCGAAACATGTGGGAGCTTTTTAATGTAAATTTAAAATTGTTTTTAAGACTATTCGATTGTGCATCAGTTGGTAAAAAGAACTCTGATAATTATCAAGATGCCCGGTATGTATGTGGGGGGGAAACACTTTTTGAATTATACTCCTATAGACAGCAATTGCAGCTGGAATTTCATAGTGTTGGGAACCAGTGGCATATATTTACTGCCTGTTAGTGTTGTTAGTTGGGTGGGGATAGGTGGCGTGTTCTCTGTGTGCTATTTGCGCATTTCTTTAGCCTCACAGCTTGTGTTAGTGTTTTGCATTCCATTGGGTACTTGATTAATATTTGTTGACGAACCTCATCACATCAAGTATCCTTCAGTAATTCCAGTTCTTCAAATTTAAGATCAGAAGTGAGGAGTGAAGGTGATCTTATCCTCAAAGAAATCAACTTTGTTTGAGAAGGATAGTTTTTGTTTACAAAGCAAAAACCTGCAGTGTCAAGTGTGTTTGATGTTCATTGCTCTTCACATAGGGTTTAATTTATAACCATTTTTAGACGGTCAACCAGAATTTATGTGGAAGTTGGCTCCACTGTAAGCAGCTTCAGTGGTGTACGGGTAGCGTGCTGCCTTTAAGTACCCAAGTTCACGGGTTCAAACCCGGCTGAAGCCATCAGGATTTTTCAGGGCAAAAAAATCCTCAGCATGCCTTCTTTCGGAAGGGAAGTAAAGCCGTGGGTCATATGTCACAGATTTGCGGCATGTAAAAGATCCCTGAATTGACGTGGAAATCACAATCTCGGGCAAAATTATTGGTTAATTCTTGCCCACATAGTTCCACCTTTCGCTACTAGGATCTCTCGCGTTGTTGTGGATGTAGGGGTACCTGGCGGCGAACGTGGGAACGTCCAAACAGGTGGGGGGATAGTGTGAGTACAATAAGCGTATTAGGCTGCAGTACATCCGTGGCATTAGCTACGGGCCCTGTTGACGAAGAAGAATGGCTCCACTGCACATTCTGATTTTGTTTCTAAACAGGGAAGGTCACTTTTGATGTTCAGAGGACCGTGCATCATGATATATTCTTATAATAAAACCAACAAGATGCACTAATTTAAAATTTATTTTTGGAATAAAACTACATGTTTGGTACAGTTCCTCTGTCCATCATCAGGAGTCTAGCACTGTACACACAGCAGTGGTATATGTCATACAGATCAGCAAAACCTGTATGACATATACCATTGCTGTGTGTACAGTGCTAGATTCCTGATGATGGACAGAGGAACTGTTCGAAACATGTAGAGTTTTATTCCAAAAATAAATTTGAGAAATTAATGCATCTTGTTGGTTTTATTATAAGAAAGAGGGAAGGTCACTGTTTGGGCAGTAGTAATTTTTTCAGGGGAAAAAAAAGGGTATGGGTCTGAGGAATGGGGTCAAAGTGTTATGCTGCTTATGTGTAGACAAAAACAGTACTTTGTTGGAGAAGGTACTGTAAAATTTAATATGTTCATTACATTGTAATATGCAGCGATATATAGTAAACCAATCTATGCATTTTGGTAAAAGGTACTTCATTACATATTGGTAATCACCAGCATGTTTTGGTCATAATCACAACCATCATCAGAGCGTCTCAAAGAATACTAATAATATATACGATAAAACTGTTGATCTGCTCACGTGAAACCATTTGATGTTATGGTTATTATCATAGGTGCTATCCTTGTAAATAACCAAATTGACGCACATTTTTTTCTTCTATGTTTATTTCTATTCCCTACATGTTTCGGGCAGCCGTGTGCACATCATCAGGAGAATTATTGTGTCAGTGCGACACCTGGTTTATGTCACTCTCCGTAGATGACCGTCTGGTACCAGACAGTCATCTACACAGCAGGCATGTGCCCATCATTAGGAGAATTATTGTATCAATGCGACACCTGGTTTATGTCACTGTGTAGGTGACCATCTGGTATGCAGGAGCATATGCTCCAGTTGTCATGCCTACTGGGGTTTCGGGCTTGTCTTCCACCAACCTATGCCCAGGTAGACACTGAGAGGGTTGAGGGACTAAGTCCTCAGAATCTAGGAATAATTCTAGATAGGTTTAAATGCTGCCACCAGCGTATTTCTAGGCAAAATGTCGTGAGAGTTACTACTAGGGTTCAGTACTAAACGATACTGGACGCTTCTTTGTCTAAATCTATATTCTACAGTACTAACATTTGTATATAGTTTGACATATGCTCCTGCATACCAGACGGTCATGTACACAGAGTGACATAAACCAGGTGTCGCATTGATACAGTAATTCTCCTGATGATGGGCATATGGCTGTCAGAAACATGTTGAGAATAGAAATAAACGTACATAAAAAATTGTGTGTCAAGTTGGTTATTTACAAGGATCATACCGGGATGCACGGTCAACAAAACATAAAGATCATAGGTACTGTCTGTTGTAATACATTGTTGGTTTATGTATTGTTAAAACAGGTCAAATTCAAATTGTTGTTAAAAAATGGATAAAACAGGGTGTGTTTGTGTTGTTGAATGCAGTTTGTGTGCATCCTGTTGAATGGGTCAGACTGTAATAAAATACACTCTATACCAAAGTGCGTTCTTTGGTTTAGTATATACTATATGTAAAACCGTTTGACACTGCGGATAATAGTGGTGACCCAAAATGAGGTCGTGATGTGGTGAGGTGAATTGGCGACATGTTTGGTAATGTTGCGAAACAAAACATAGTTTTATTAACTTTTCTGAACTCTTTGATAATACGAGGTAACCAGACGAGCCGCACACAGCCTCCTATACAGTGTGTACCGGGTCTTTCCTGGGGGTAAAGCGGCCAGGGCATGGCATTAACCACCCACCCCATCTAGCGCCGAGGTTAAAGAAAGAGTGGAGCTATACCTCTACTCCCCCACTGGGCCTTCGTGGCCTGTTGAAGTTTGACCTTTACCTTTTTTTTTTTTTACTTCTTTAACCAGAGGAGCCAACATTGAATGCCTGGAGAAGAACTTGAAGTGCTTCCTCGTTTAGTGTAACTTGTTATGTATAATTAAACTAAAATTAAGCCTAAAGAACACAATAATAGACAAAATGCATTGTCAGGGTTTTTGAATGTTCAGTTTCATAGAAATTTCATCATACAGAACCGCACTCACTCCCCACTACAGATTTGTCCGCGGTTACACCATTAAATAAATTCATGTAGTTTCAACGAATCTCACAGTTGCTCATAGACATTTCACGTAGGACATTTGTGGGTATCCTGAGAGCGTAATCCATTTGTGATGTTGCGCCGTTTTGTCCGCAAGGTGTCACTGTTGCTGTGTCGCGTGCAGTCGCGTTGCTATGAGAAGTTATTCTCGAATCAAATTCGAGAGCCTCCAGATGCGCACTCCTGCGTTGCTTAACGATGTCTGTTTGGTCGTGAACTGTCGGCAAAGAAGAAGGTCTCTTTACCTGTAGAGCAAAGCACGTTGTCTTGTGCATTTCTCTGAAGTTAGAAGTGAATGTGATGTAGATCTCTTTGTCTTCAGAGGGTTAGTGGCATGTGTACCTCCTTAAACATCATAACTGCCGGATAAAAGAGGGGGTCAAAACAGTAACATCTGTGAAGTTTTGAGCCCTTTCAAAAAGTTATCACATACATCAACACCTGTAATACGTGGCGTACGATGTAATGGTTGTGTTTGAATGTCAATTAAAGAAAGTACCATGAAGCGGCATTACTTGAAATCTGAGGAGGGCATCTAATGGCTCTCGACCAGTTCGGAATCGGCCACTGAACTCTTTAGCAAGGTATCTGAGGAGGGCATCTAATGGCTCTCGACCAGTTCGGAATCGGCCACTGAACTCTTTAGCAAGGTAGAGTATTAAGATTCATTAGCAAGCAAGAGCTTTGTAAGAAGGCAAAACAAACAGTGTTCACAGAAACATAGCTCTGATGTATTCCATGGCTATAATTATGCTAAATAGATGCAATCAAGAGAACTGACAAATATTATGAAATATACGAAAAATTTAAAAATGCTTTTGCATCTCCAGTTGATTTTAGAACTTAACACCAAGGGCCCAAAAATTCCAACGTCACATATCAGTTTGCGGTGGGTAAATCATAGACAATAACGCCGATCAAACTCAGTAAGTGGTCCGCTTGATTTCTTGCTTTGTGGTTATCACAAACGCCCCATATGTATAAATACATAGGATGTTACTGAAAAGTTCATACACACTTAGAAAGATCGTGGGAGGAAAAGGGGCTTCTGAATTTCATAGAATGATTTGTGAGTCGCTTAATGAACCACATGTACGAAAATCCTGTGGAAACAGAAGTGGGCCTAACAGCTAGAATATTATCAGTGTGTGTAAAAATAAAAATAAAAAGCAAAAACGCCAGGTACATTTGCGCCCGAACGCAGCGGACATTGTTCGTCACATCTAGGATTATAAATGAAGTCACAGGCAGCCAGTTCGACAGCTCTTGTGAACCATTCGATAATGTTTCCGCTGAAATGTACAAAAATAAGTGTATTCTGCAAATATATTAACAAAGATACGAAAAAAAAATTGGAAATGTTTTCAGGCCGGTAATTTTTAACTATTCGATGCTGTGAAGTCTGTGAAATTTCTGCAACACATAAACGTATTTAGAATTTACATCACAGAAAACAGATTAAGCTTCGTTTTACCTCTTCAACTTCTCTGAGATCTTAGTACCAATGGACGCGTAATAATACTCATTTTCCTAAAAAAAAAAAGTGTGGCAGGCCTGTATTTTATTAAATCCGTATGATTAACAATCATCAGCCAGCGAACACGCTCGCTCAGGCTCGATCCGGTTCGGTTCAGCGTGCAGTGTGAACGCTTCCATTTCATAATGTAGGTATGTTTTCCAAGCCGAATCGATTCGGGTCGGCTCGGCTCGGCTCGGCTTACAGTGTGAATGACGCCTAAGGCGTCTGGCCAATCCCTGCACGACACGTCATGTATTAAATGCGTACCTCACCGAGAACGCGACGCGACGAGAGTGATCCGACGAAAGCGACGCTCAGTCTTCAAGACAAGAGCGACGCGACGTGACGCGACAAGAGCGACGCGGAGCGGACAGAATGGATTAGGCTGTCAGGATAGCTGAAGAGGTATAAACGGAGCGTCCGTACAACTGCGCACTGCGCACCGCGCGATTCGGTTCTGTTCGGCTGGGCTCGGGTTGCAGTGTGAATGACGCCTAAGGCGTCTGACCAATCCCTGCACGACACGTCATGTATTTAATGCGTACCTCACCGAGAACGCGATGCGACGAGAGTGATCCGAGGAAAGCGACGCTCAGTCCTCATGACTAGAGCGACGCGACGTGACGCGACAAGAGCGACGCGGAGCGGACAAAATGGATTAGGCTGTCATGATAGCTGAAGAGGTATAAACGGATCGTCCATAGAACTGCGCACTACTCAGATGGTCCGATTAGGTTCATACTGCAACCCGAGCCGAGTCGAATTTTTTGAACATTTTTGAAAGGAAATTGTATAGAAGAATTTTAGGCCCAGTATATGACAATGAAAAAAGAAAATTGGAGGATATTAACCAATAAAGAAATTTATGCAATGGTTAAAAAACATACTGTAATAGAGACAATAAGGTTAAATAGATTACGTTGGTTCTGGCATGTACAGAGAGTGGAAGGAAATAGAATTCCCAAAAGAGTATTATATATGAATTTGGGAACAACAAGATTGAGAGGTAGACCAAGAAATAGATGGCAAGGTGAAGTGAGAGAGGATGGAAGAGTAGCTGGTGGAGAAGGGTGACAGGAAAAATGGAAGAAGCTCCTGAGAACGGCAAGGAATCATCACATTCTGCACATGCCAATGGGATGAATGAATGAATGAATGAATGAATGAATGTTACATATAACTGTGGCTGTCTGTAGTAAAGATGTTGAGTAGTATTTGGGCTGCTTTGCTTGTTAGAATAATGATAGCCGAGAAACAAGTTAGACAAGAAAGGAATTATCAAGAAGGATTATTGGCATCCATTCGGTGTTCGTTACCGTGATATGTTTGTTGTTGCTTGTTTCAGTGTGAAGTGATCCTTGTGCCTTGTGGACACATGTGCTGCTGCATTAAATGCGTGGATATGGTGACTGCGTGCCCCATGTGCAGAGGCACCATCGAGAAGAAAGTACGTGTCATACTGCCATGATACACATCGTCATACTGTGGAAGCAGGCAGGATCAGTACCAATTGTAAGAAACCTTTAATATGACAGGTCAGGAAACACAAACATATTCTAACACTGTTTAAAATATTCAGAGTTTGTCACCTTTTAGTGCACTGTTTTAAAAGTGTCGCATGGTAAATGTCGAACGAACGCCAAGGCAAGACATCGTGTACAACAATATTTTAAATCAGTTGCGATTATTACACCGAAGCCATGGAAGAAAATTTTAATATTATAATTTTAATTCATTATTAAGTTTAATTCAATTAACGTTACACAGTATACGTTGGCACAATCTTTTTTATTCTCAAGCAAGGCTACATGTTTCGACTAAAAGTTGGTCATTACAACATTTTCCGTTACCAGATGCTTTGCCCACTTTGGGATCCCATAGTGTTTACAATTGTGGAATACATCTAGTTAAAACTATTTCTAAAAAAGTTTTGTTTATAAAGTGTGTTATTTACAGATTGTGTCTAAACATTAAAATTTAATGTTTTAGATCAATTGCATTTACTTTACTGAAGCCATGGAGAAAATCCCACAAACACATATAGGTTCACAGTTTCAGAATGCCTGTATTTTTGTTTGTCGTAAAATGCTTATGGAATTGGTATCCCCACCTAATATGATTGTACAAAGGTGGTCCTCATTTCTTCCAGGCCAATGCTGGAATTGTGATCCTTTGCAGCTCATATATATGATATGATATGGTATATTTGTTAACTTCAGTTGGGTTGACACCCGGTGGCAGCAGTACAGTACACATTTACACATAAACAGTACACAGAACAACACAAATCGACACATTCAATACGTAGAACAACGACATTAACTAATTGGGAAGAGTGCGGGCCGTGCCCCATCTTTACGAGTTGTACCCTGGCATTTGCCTTGCAAACGAGGAAAATCTCGGAAAAACCTCAGTCAGGGTAATCAGAGAATGCCAGTTGGCACGATGAAAACAGAATATACGGAACATATTATATATAAGTCCTTCTCAGTCATTGTTCGTCATTACTGACAACATTATGAAATAACCCACGAAGAAAGACATGGGAAGTTTTGTGGGTATGTTATTTATGATCACAGAATTCATTAGCATCTGTCTTCTTATAGGGAACATCATATTATTAGATGTTCTGAATACTGACACATACTGTAGGCAGTTCTCTAAATTAATGGACATGATTTATTGAGGAGCATGATGTCTTGCCTTATGTTTAATATTCTTTGGATTGTGAACGTTTTGCAAAAATTGTACAGCTGCATGTAAAGTACATTCACAGTTTGTACCTGCTTCTACTGTCCTCTGCATTCAACAGAAATTGATGTGACCAGGTGTGATGGACTGAAAAAAGTGACCTTAAGAAGGAAGAAGAGGATCTACAAGCCTTTTATCAATGCCTTTGTATGCAACATAGTTAGACTATAAACTTATAGAGTTCGCTGGTGCTACAAACCAAATTACGATACATTTTTAAAGCGTATTTATTGTTGTTTCGTAAGTGATAAAACTTTACACAAATCCATCATTTGAATGATGTTCATTCCACTGCAGTGTGTGATGGCACTGAAGGGGCACAAGTGCCAGGCTTGTAACACAAATGTACAGGGGCGCCGATAAGTCCTTAGCCCGACCAGGAAGGAAACGAGCTAATGTTTCTGTCAGAGTGGCAATAATTTCTTTGGCGCCTTGCCTTGCAGGAAAAAAAAAAAAACTTGATGACAGCTTGTGTCTCGATGTTGTTGAAATCGCGCGCGTCCCTGACGTGCTTTTGAGCTTGTTTCCTTCCTGGTCGGGCTAAGGACTTATCAGCACCCCGGTATAAGTGCTTCATTTCCACGTTTGTATTCTTTTTTTGTTGGTGTGCAAGCATACGTCGCAAATTAAAGTGATTTGTCAGTGTCAAATACTAAGTGGCTCTAACGTTTAACAGAAGTTTTTGATCTTGGTAATTAACCAACTTGATGCACAAAATTTTTGTTTTACAGTAAGTTTATTTCGTGCCTGTTCATGTTTCGAGCACCATGTGCTCACCATCAGGAGGTCAAAATTGCATTACACAATATCTGGTATCATCACACCTATAGGTGGCCGTCCCGTGCGCAGGTTGATAGAGTCCTATCTGAACCTGTGCACGGGACAGCCACCTGCAGAGTGTGACGATACCTTATGCTGTATAATACAATTTTAACCTCTTGATGATGAGCACATGGCGCTCGAAACACGTACAGGCACGAAATAAACTTAATGTAGAACAAAAATTTTGTGCATCAAGTTGGTTAATTACTAAGATAAATATACTGAGATGCACGGTCAGTAAAACGTCAAAGTTTAACGGAAGGTCAACCAGATAAACATAACTACAATAAAAGGTTGGACCACACAGAGCACGTAATTCATTACTAGTCTTAATAAACGTGTTCACGTTGAAGAACTTTTCATAATTCATGGATGCAGTTAAAAAATATATTGCTGTTACAGTTGTTTACCAGAGGTTATACTGTGTAATTATTTCACTTCTACCAAAAAACTCATTGGCTGTTCAGGCAGGAGAGACAGATGACACTGTCATAGAAACTCATTGGCCGTTCAGGCAGGAGAGACAGATGACACTGTCATAGAAACTCATCTGGAAGCAGCCCCAACAGAGTGACAGCTTATACACATTAAACTTAGGCTTCATTTGTTCGATGAACAGCTACTGTGAAGCAAGATCATGTGTCATGTGCCATCCATCTCCTGTTGACTTGTGTGCTTACAAGTTTCATTCCCATAGTCTGTCTTACAGCAGGTCCATAGCCTCTTCCAAAGTGTGCTCTCCACAGTGTGCAATCGAGTTCTTCCTCTTTCAGTTTCCAGTATCCTGTCATTTCCTTAAGGTCATCCAGTAGCTGCATACATCTTCTTCCTTGTCTTCCCATCACTTCTTCCTTCTATTGTTTAAAGTTTAGGACTGAAGTATTCTAAATGGAAGACTTTTGTGCAAAGCCTTTGGGCTATTTTTGAGGAGACTTGGTACAGCGTTCGTCCTTTTTATTAAATAGTGATCATGTGTGCCTTTGTTTATGGTTATGTGAAAATATTTCCTGTGTGGAAGTGTATCATAAATTTACGGCATCGTTTTATACTTTTCTAAGAACCACTGTTCATGTAGTTATTTTGCATGAACACAAAGTGTATCAGGCACAGCATTTAGACACAGTAAATAATAACGTGATAGTACAAAAGCAGGGTGCTTGGATCATGGCACATAACACATTAGCTATTTTCATGGTCTCCAATGATTTACAGTATAATTGTGGTGTGTTTTGGCTGCTGGGTTGTCACAAGCACACCATTTCACATCTCTTGTCACCTGAGTAGCATCAGTTCCTTCTGTCAAATGATTTTCAGATAACTGCAGTGTACATTTAGACTAATTAGACATTCTTCAGTTACTTCAAGTGAGACGATTCTTTCGTAATAAAAATCATCTACACTGTATGAAAATTATTTGCACTTTTGTCATTATCATTCAGTGTAAATCATTGATCCTTACAATGTCATGCTTCAATTTATCTTCATTGGGTTGATGAGAAATATAGGTGGGCCCCAGTATCGACGGGTGATACATTCCAAGACCTACCGCAGTTACGTGAAGCCATGGATAATACCAAATGCTACCTATACCATGATATTTGTGTAACGTACCTAAATATGGTAAAGTTTAATAGATAAATTATGCACAGTAAGACATTACCAACATTAAATGAAGTATTAATAGAGTGTACTGTACACTACATTTTACAGTCACAGTGTACTTTCTCTCTCTCCTCTCTCGTACATATGAAAGTAAGGGATTCCGACATTTTAGCCCAATCCTCCAGAGATGATAGAGCAATGAAAAAATACAGTACCTATACTCTACAGTATCATGTACAGTTTGAAGGGATGACATTACAATAAAAACCATGCTTTTCCATCAAAGCACTGCATAAGCAATGAAAAAAACATGTTATTTTTACACATTTTACATTGAAAATCGTATGTACCTACCTGTACATAACCTGTAATAAGAAAATTTTATTTGTTAAAAAGTATCTTTGCCTATTGTGGGTATTCACTGACTTCTCAATTTTTCTTGTTGCTCTCTGAACACAAACACTACGATAATGCGGCAACTAATTCGAACAGCAAGAACACTAGGAGTAGAATTGTGGCAAGTTGGCGGGGAAGCGTGGGTACAGGGACAAAGGAAGATGAGTCAAGTAGTGGGTGCATTTGGGCTGCTGAATTTCACCATGTTACGGCCTGTTCTCACTTGGCGTGCATTTTTAAATTTACAAACTTACTAACTTATTTTCCAAATTTTTTTTTGGGCCACAGTCAACCGCGGACACTGAGCCAGCGAATATGGGGGTCCGCCTGTACCTGTAATCCGTTATATTAAAACTGGTAGCAGTTTTAAATAATGTACTTTGATTTCCTGATGTCACTAACTAATGCAGCAAATAGCATGCAATGTGCATTAGTTATTTCTCATATACAGGGTGTTTCACGACTTTAGGGCATAACTGCAGGAGGTGATTTCCTAGGCCTTTGTGATCAAAAAAGTTCATATAAACATGTGTCCGATTTTGGACGGTTACGGAGTTTGACCGTTTTTTAATTCCCGTACACGCCCTCGTGTGAACCGCGTCTATCAGGTGGCGGGTCGCTATTTTTAGCCAGCTACAGACACTTGTATGGTACCTAAGGCGTGCGGGGAAAGGTGGGGT
>Ga0123352_10012923_pt1 | contig 13238 bp, 10 predicted proteins | sample TergutLab28metaG_FD_89700 | JGI IMG/M metagenome (GOLD analysis project Ga0123352, IMG submission 89700) | Labiotermes labralis P1 segment gut microbial communities from Petit-Saut dam, French Guiana - Lab288 P1 | ecosystem: Host-associated > Arthropoda: Insects > Digestive system > Gut ... | reverse complement strand
TGTTGAGTTATTTCATGGGTTGTATTGTTCTGGTTCGATGTGTGTTGGTGTTACGTTGTGGTTTGGCTGGGGTGGTGTGGTATCTGAATGAAGGCTGAAGCACTGAAGTGTTTCAGCCTGCATCCAAATATCACACCACCCCAGCCAAACCACAAACTAACACCAACACACATCGAACCAGAACAATACAACCCATGAAATAACTCAACAAATAAGTTGCAAGATCCTGAAGATGGATGTATTAACATCTGAAACATGTTGAGCATTAAATAATGAAATAATAAAGCAAGTGACATCAAGTTGGTCTCTCTTTATTCAACTACCAACTCACTGGTACAGTGTCATCCCAGGAGACCAGAATCCTCAATAGTAGTTTGTGGGATGGGATCCCAGAGGAATCAAGAATCTTCAGGAGTTCATGACAACAATCATGCAACTTAATTGTCTTTCCTCTGTACAGGTATGATCCCCATGCCACACAGTTCATTCGCTTCACGCAGCTGTCAGACTTTATTGCCAGTTTGGATCCTCCCCTGGGAATCCCTAAACCGAACATTGTTGCCCTAGTGAGCTTCAATTTGCCCATTGCCCGTGGCAACAAGATCCACTGCCTTGACATCTTACACTCACTCGTCAAATACGTACTGGGACACGTTGAAGATACTGAAGACTTCAGAAAGGTGCGTGTGCCTACACTTACGCTGTGAGGCTTGCGGGAGTTGGTCTCCACTACAATGTATTGAGTGGGGGAAAGGAATACTGAATTAAGACCATTGGATGTATTGCTGAGTGAATAAATTAGGATTTGGGATCATAATGAATGTAGTAGAGGAGTTATGCCAATTGTAGTTCCTCATGTTGGCAGCTGCAAGACCAGATGGACATCAAATTCAAAAAACAGTTCCCCACCAGGAAGGAGCTCGAGATTGTGTCATCTACTCGCATATGGAAACGCCAGGACAAAGCAGCAAGAACCATCCAGGCAGCATTCAGGGAATACATCAGGTGAGCCTTTGAACCTCACATTTCTTAGCTCAGTTTAATTTAATTTTTATGAATTTAAGGGAATAAATTTTGTCAGTTACCTTGTCACATAGATCCTTTATGACTTAAACTGTAATTGTAATTGTTCCTATTCTAAAAATCACCAATGCAGGAAGCTGATTCAAATAGCACCTTTCAATGTACATGCAGGAATATCTGTCATTTAGTGATCTAATGAGACACTGTCAGCAGTCACTGTTACCATTAATTCCATTCAGCTTGTACTTGCATGGTGGCACAGTTGGTTGCGGCACTGTGCTGCAAACTTGAAGGTTGCAAGTTCAATTCCCGATGGCGTCTTCGGGATTTTTCATTGACTTCATCCTTCCAACTGCACTGTAGCCTTGGGGTTGAATCAGCCCTTAACAAATATAAATACCAGCATTATCTCCTGCAGGGTAAATGCAGCCAGTGTGTAGGGCTTACAACCTTGCCACCTCATGTGCCAACTGTCTAGAAATTTCTAGGAACCTCAGCCTCCTAGAGCACTGAAGACCTGTCCAGGCCTGTATAAGGATTGCTTTACCTTTCATATCATGGTATAAATTTTCTTCTTTTCAATGAAGTAAAAAGGAAGACAGCATTAATGAGGTTGTTCTTTTCTGGGGGCAGGTTGAAACGAGAAAGGGAGAGGGAGCCCCTGGACTTGGAGGATGAGATGACGCAAACATCAAGTCCAGGTGGCGGATGGCAGAGCCGCCTATCTGCGTTTCTTCATGTTCATCGTGGCAGTCGTGCTTCATCCCGCAAGTCTTCCCGTGCCTCAGATGCAAGTGAACTGTCAGAACTAGGGGGAGCATGGTTAAATTTGCCACTTTTATTCTTATCAGGAGCACACCAGAGCCAGGTGGAGGACAATGAACAGTCTGTTCAAAGCAATGGCAATGGAAATGTGTGCATCACAGTGAGTGAGCCTTCACCTGACACTGGACCTGCTTTCACTGAAGAAGCAAAACTAGGTAGCACCTTAGACTTGCCACTTAATATGAATGATGAATTCCAGAAATCGTTAAATAGTGGTGATGTAAGCATTCTAGTTACACAAGCGTCACCAGATGCAATCACCATTCCAGCTGATGCGCAGAACCCTAGTACTACTACTGGAGATGATATTCACCCATCTCAGACAGGTGACAGACCCCAGGACAGTGATGAGAGGAGAAGTGTCACCAGCTTAGAGTCAACTTTATTGTCAGCAACAACCACTGCTGCCTTGGACAGGCATCCACTTGGGCTTCTGCGGCCTGTAGGGACTGTTCTTTCCTTGTTTCCAATGCAGTTAGGGAATGGGAATGATATTGGTGCTGCACCTCGAAAACCAGCATCTGAGGCCATTACAGGCCCTGTGGACATGCACCCAATCCGGGTGAGACCAGGCACTGGACTGTCACTTCCCCCCTCTGATCCTAGCATGAGCAGATTGCTGGCTAGGTCATCACCTGAACGGCGGCGTTCTAGATTTCTTCAGAGGCGATTGAGTGATGCCAAACTGGTGCATGTTCTTGTGCATAGGGAGTCAGAAGAATCAACTGATGATAAAGGAAGCTGATGGGTCATAGGTTAGGTGATAGCGTGTTGCACAGCTCCCATCTGTGAAACAAGGGAGTTGCTACAGATTCTTGTGATCATTGTTTTGAAGAACATGTTGTTGATCCTGGCACACACACAAAATTTCCACATGCAAACATAAATGCAATAATAACAGTAGTTATAGGTCTAAAGTTGGATGTGCAATTTTGTGTGTTCATGTGATCAGGGTTTTTATTTTGCAACCAGGGTGTGAATTACAGGTAGAGGTGTACTGTACCTGGATTCCCGTAAAGTGGACCAAGGCAGAGCATTGTTCTGAACAGAAATGAGCCTCATTCCTGAGAGGTAAGTAATGGCTGTGTCAAGAGAAACCATTATATATGTGGCATCATACATATTTTCATGTGGTGTAAGTTAGTCAATTAAAGCAGGTATAAGATTGCAGTCAATTTACCAAGTTGACTCCTTTTTCTCTTACATCTCAATTTGTACAATCAGTAAAATCAGATGGAACCATTGTACTATACTGCAGCTGTATCCCACAAAAGCATGAGCCCCAGGATTTTAATTTGTACATTTATAAGACAGTGAAGATGTTTCAACAGTAATGCACCTTGATTTCTTTCTTTGATGAAAGATGTAGACACCAGTTTCCTACAGCTCATCGCCATGGGACCCGTGTTTTTGAGGTACAGTATTAGACCTCACAGACAGATGTCACTGTATATTTCTTACTGCTCAAATCCTTTCATTCAGATATACTTCATGTTTCAAATTTAGCTACTTTTTATCAGTCAATTGCTAAATTTAGGAACAGAGACTGGGAGAGATTGACAATTTAAAGACTTAAACTTCTCCTGGTTGTGAGCATATAGTATACAGAAAATGATCATTTGTCTGCCAAAATTATTTTGATGTCAGTACAATCTGTAAATATACTTAGCTTGTTTGTTTTCATTGGATTTATAGGAACACATCAGATTGGTCCTGGCATACAAGCACAGGGCTTGGAGACCATGAAAATGCTTTCTGCAATTTATTTTCCCACTGTCATTATTGACAATATTGTTATTGTAATGTATAAACATGATTAAAATCAAAGGGCCTATAGTTTTTACCATAGTGTATCTCGTGCTAGTTCCATAGAACTGTTGTGGTACCTTGCCACTTCCAAAAACAGTTCTATTGTTTTCTTGACAGTATTTTAGGAATCTAGTGAGAAGATAGAAAAACATTATAGTCTACAATAAATTTATTTTATTCGTTATATTAAAAACAATTTGTGTATATGCACTTAATGGTGAATTTACTAAGTTTGAATTCAGATGTCTATAATTTGGTTCAGTTACTTCTATCTTCTGACTTGACTTCTACTTGTCAAAGTGATGTGTGAAGTTTTTAACCTAGTCTGCTGAAGCATTTAAATAAAGACCACAAATTGAAGCATTGGGTTCCTTCACTTACATCATTCTCATACAACTCCATCCAAGCAAAAATTCCTTGCACACATTTACCTCTGCATGAGCTAGCATACCATTCCACCTTAACTCTTTTTCATGCCAACTGACCGCTGTTATGAGTGATATAAGATTGTCACAACAGTATGAAGATTACAGTTTTCTTGGATGTGACACCATGTATTTCGATTTTGGGGCACAATATCTGGCCGGAAGAAACCAGTAGTTTAGAAAACTGCACTGTTTAGTGCCTAAAACTGATTCGAAAAATATTTTAATTTCACCAATACATTTAACACTGCTACAGTAAATTTCAAAAACACTTCCTTGTAGTGACTGACACCAAGAGTGAGCACATGACAGTTCTTGCCACTGTATTTCCAGAGTGAACTGCCATGTTTTGTGCAGGTTCATTTTGTTACACTGCCCCATAATTTCACTGTTAGCTGACACTATCATACAGTCGCCAATGTAGACAAACACAAGATGTACGCAATTAAAGAAAAACTGATGTGCAAACATGACAAATTTTGTTACAGGGTTACAATTGAGGAATTATGCTTTAATTTCTGAAATGGGCCAGATATTTTTCTCTTCTCCAAAGAATCCAGACCGGCTCTTCAGGTGCAGTGGGCACTAGGAACGACTGTCCTTGAGATAAGGCAGCCTCACTGTAAAACTTATCTCTGTCTAATGGTGAGGTTAAGAATGCATGACACTGTACCCCCTAACCCCATATGCCTTTGTAGTATGGTGTTTATTTACACACAGGGACAGCGACAGAGTCAAGGTCTTCGCGCATCTGCTTACAGACGGTGGTAAGGCATTAAAATTCCTTCTCCCTTAAAATTTATGTTTCAAAAACGAAAATTGAAATTGAAACCCTAACCTCCCGTTAAATGTTCCTAAAATGTAAAACCCACACATCCATGGAATGCAACATATTGAACCTGAAAACATAAAGTTTGTTACTACAATGGAAAAAGAAAATTCCGTGGTCTGTAATGTTTTTGTGGTCACCGTTTTAATTTTCCTGGCGTATACTGGGTGCCGTGACATCGCGCTTTGTAAACGTGGCATTTCTGACTACGTGAAATCAAACGAAAGCTCGCAATTATTATGAAAAAGCATATTTTATGTACACTATCATTGTATTAAAAATCTATTGTTTTGGACGTGAAACCAAAATTACTTAGTATTAATGAGTAGAAGTTTGTAAATACATATATAGTTAAGTTCGGATGAGAACAATTCTAAGTGGCTCTCGCATGATGAAGTGAAGTAAATAATTTGACGACTAGAATGCTTCGATTTAATACACATATGAAAAGGGGATGATTTACTAGTACAAGGGTTTTAAAATACAATTTTAGGTACGAACGCCATGCAAAAGTCGGCCATAATGGATTTCTAACCTCACCGTGTGCACGTTTATGGTCTGTGGTACGTATACCGGAATGGTAATTGCGATGTAATTATAATTTAATAAATCATAAAAGGTTGTGTTACTAGTTTCCTTTTGTTACGTAGGTGTTGTGCTTTATTTACTGTGTTACTTATCGTTGAACTGGTGATGCTTGAAAACATACGGAACCTAACCTAAAACTATGTAAGTTTGTGTGGAGGACAATTCTACAGTATCTTGTGTAATATTAATGCTGAGGAACTATTAACTTACTTAAATAGTTGAACTAGCATAATATAGGATTTATTGAAGTTGACTGAGTCTGTGACTCTGTATGTGAAGTGGAATGTGTGAAACTTTAATTAAATCAAAGAGAAGTTGCTTGGGTGTTACGTTTTATCTGATGTGTTGCGTACCCTAAGCAGAAGGTATTTCAAAACAAATTAGGCCAGACAGTTATACAGACTTATCAGTTTCTAGTATGATTATATTTCTCGAATATTGCATAATGTTGCTGTTACATTGACGTATTAAGTTACTTAATTATCTGAACCAACATATTGTAGCTATCTAGTCCAGAATTGTGTAATTACTGAATTCCCATTTCATAAAAAAAAACCCGGAGGAGGTGTAATAAATAAACCTATAGTACTGTTATGTCTGCGATGAGGTATATGTTATGCCCTGATAGGTACTAGAACATAATTTAAAAAAGTTTGGTTAGAGCATGCATTCAACGTAGTGCATACAAGTTGTGAGAAAAATATGAACGTAGACCACCTACCCCCATCTAGCGCCAAGGTTAATGAAAGAGTAGAGCTATAACTCTATTCCCCCTCTGGGCCTTTGTGGCCTGTTCTAGGGTGAACTTTACTTTATATATTTATATATAGAGACCTCGTCTTGTATATGGGCTTGTGATACCCTGATTTACACTGCGTAAATGTTACGTTGCAGGAGTATGGAGACCCCAGCACCTACAGTGGATGGCAGCGATGTATCCCGTTATTTTGAAAGTTATGATGATCTTGATGTAAGTGGTGCTAGATGGCAGAAATACTGATGTAAAGAAAATAGTATTGTCGAAGATGTGTTATATTGTGTGGAAAGGGTATGCAAACTTTGGAACAAGACCAATAGTTATAACTGTGAAGTTATCCCTGTGCTGATTGAAGTACCATGCCATGAAGATGTGGGGTATGTTAGGAATAGTCGGAGGTTGTCAGTCAGCCTCCCACTCCAGTCCCTTTATCTCTTGCTCATTGAGCCTTACAGTCAGTCTAATTGGAGATGCATGTTTACACCAAACATGAACAGTAATGCAGAAATATTTGGCATCTCAAAGTAATGGTCAAGTAAGGCACTCAGTTCTTGTGGCATGAGTATTCACATGAGAGTTTTCTGGGTTGTGGAGATGTCAACTTTTTTGGAGAAACCCATATTCTCCATCTCTAGAGTAGAAAAGAGGGAGGATGGAGGCAGCAGATTTCTCCAGAATACTGACGTGTGTGTGTCACGGTGTTGCGTCACAGGTAACAGTGTGAATAATGTGTAAGCACAGTGGTGACCTTGTGTTTTGAAACTGTTCATTTTAAATTGGATCATGTGTTAGCTCCATAAACAGTGAATGCATTGTGATTAAATTTGATACTGGATTCTACAGTTGAAGCTGATAGAAGCTGTGCCAGAATTCAGGTTCGCACCATATTGTAGCTGAGAATTCAGGTCTCCATAGGAAAGGGAGAAGGGTTAAATCCTTTTGTCCCTTCCTGCACCTTTGACTGACCACATATGTTCCATTTCACTGTAAAGTCGAAGCCTCCAAGAGTGCTCTGCATCAACTGTGGTTTTGTATCCTGACCCTTTGTCTTGTGTTCTGTGGACTTCTTCAGCTATGAAGACTCCTGAACTATCAGAATTATCATCTCCTGGTAGGAACTGGAGATACTCCAGAGAACACAGTACAGGACACTGATGCCCCTGAACCAGGAGATGGAGATACCCAAATGGAATTCCCCTCTGATTAGTTGTACAGCTCAAGTTTAGGAACAGTAACGAAAAATCACCTGTAAGAACTTGGGGACAGAGTAGGCACCATCTGATAATCCGGAATGTCTGATAATCTGACACCTATCCAGTTCCATGGGTGCTGAATTAAAGGAATTCTACCATAATTGGAGTATTTTGTTTTTAAATATGCAGGGTGACCAGAAATCATCATACTGCTACTTACTGAATGTGTGGTTCTGCATGTATGTGCCATGTACCATGGTAAACTGTGGTGCTTGGCAACTCTGTCATCAGTATGTATATGTGCACACCACCTGTCATGGTACACTGTACATGGCACATAGCGTGCACGTTTGGGTACACGTGTCAATCCACGTGGTTGTTAGGGGTATGGTGAAATCTCGGTCACTTTGTATGTTTTTGATCAGAATTTTATTAAAATTCAATTCAAGACATTCTGCGTCATATGTGATATATTTAGCACATAAAGTGTTCCATATTACATCATTTCCAACATATTCCACTCTGCACACCTCTCCTGGTCATGTTGTATTCTGAAATTTGTCATTCATTTACATAACCTCTTATTTTACTCTTTTTAATGTTCCCAAATGGCAAGAGGTGGCCAGTTCATCACACCTGACTTGTAAGATTTAGAAAAGTACACAAGGAAATTGATATTATGGCTGAAAGAATTAATAGCTGGCAAGGGACTTTGGTACATTTTATTTGTGATTTTGACGTTCAGGTGACCTTGCATTGTGATAAATTCTTATAATAAAACCAACTAGATGCACAAATTTCTCAAATTTATGTTTGGAATAAAACTCTACATGTTTCGGACAGTTCCTCTGTCCATCATCAGGAGTTTCTCACTGCACACACAGCAATGGTGTATGTCATACAGGTTTGCTGAACTCCGTCCCGATCCTGCTCGCAAGCTGTCAGCAAACCTGTATGACATATACCATTGCTGTGTGTGCAGTGAGAAACTCCTGATGATGGTCATAGGAGCTGTCTGAAACGTGTACAGTTTTATTCCAAAAATAAATTTGAGATATTAGTGCATCCAGTTGGTTTTATTAGAAGATTTTTTTGTGATGTTTAGAAACACAGAATGCTGGCAGGAGGTGACAGTGTGCAGTGTGGTGTCTGAAGAAAGTCATGATACTGCAGATTGTGTCCTGTTGTAAAGTTTGTAATGCTTGGTATATGCAGGTGCACAAACTGATGCTGAAGGATACTGCAAGGATTCAGGCGTATAAAAATGCCATCTTCTCGTGCATAGAATACTTCAAGGACAAAATTGTCATGGATGTTGGTGCTGGTACAGGTAGGTTTAGATTGTGGCCTGCATTATGACACTGTGTAGTTTGGTAGATGGTTTTCGGCTTGTCTGAGGGACAGACGGTGCTTTTATGATGGTATAAATTGTACACTGAACACAGTTAAAACCAAAGCTCGCTACCGAACATGGTTGTGAAGTAATTCTCAGCTCCTCCAACCTCTTTCTGAACCTTCCAGTTGTGTAAAGGTAAGTTTCCATATGCCGAGGTAGCACGGTTGGTATGGCGACTTGCTGCAGGTTGCAGGGTGTGGGGCTGAAACACTGGAGGGACGAGATCTCCCAGATTCATCCAGACCAGCCCCAAGGCTCACCAAGCCTCCTATACAATGGGTACTGGGTCTCTCTTCCCAGGGCTAAAGCAGGTGGGGCATAGCACTGACCACCCACCCCTCTGTGCCTGCTTGGCATTTAATGGGACAACTTTTCCATTTTAAGTCCCCATATGCCTAATTAAACAACATGCCATGAGGATACCTTCCCGCACATTCACACTTCTGGTACAGCCCATCATAACCTTGATTTCAACCCTAACCATAAGGCACATTTCATTCAGTATACTGGCTGGCCATGAGCTAGACAACCACGGTCTGATGCCAGACAGGAATGGAGGCATGTTGCACTTCAGAATTGTGTCTACCTGGCCTCTTGGCCAGCGGGTAACAAGGCCCTTTTCGCAACAGAATGGTGGCTGGAATGCGAAGCTGACCTGTCAGCTGCATCTAGCATGCAGGTTGAGAATGCATGGGACTCTACCTTCACAGGCCCTTACATCTTCATGCATAGCTTAGTTAAACAAGCAGACAATATTATCTTTTTTCAAGATAAAATGTTATGTGATGTGATTAGATCAATAGGTTTGTGTCATTTCAGAGGAACCTGCTGCCCTACCCTGTGACAGCAGGCTGCTCCAAGACATGAGGGTTGCTTTTCTTGGTGCTCAACCCTTGTATTGAGTCATGTGATCGTGTTGCAGGCATTCTGTCCCTCTTGTGTGCTCAGGCTGGAGCTAGAATAGTGTATGCTGTGGAGGCAAGTGCTCTTGCCAACATCATCCCACAAGTAGCCAAGGAGAACAATTTCTCTGATGTTATTAAGGTGTGTGATGCTGTTCCAAAGACAGGTAACCAGTCATATAAACACAACACGGCTCATAAATTCTAAAATAAAATTACAGTGTTTCAGAAATTTGGAATTTGATGCCTTCCTGATTCATGTTTGTTCAATTGTTCATTATTTGGAACTAACAAAATAGCATCTCCACGGTGACAGCACAGTGCACACCAGACTGCAGTTTGTCGTGTAGTGGTGCTAGACCCTGTAATACATTTGCCACCATGCAGTTCAGTGAGGTGTGGTCTCTGTGAAGCAACTGCTGTTTGCTTGAATGCTCTTTAACAGAGATCATACATGTTGTCACCAGCACTGTGTTCTTTTAGAAGTCTGTGAGCAGAAATATCAAAGTCTTGCCCTAATTCTATCCCAGTCACTCTGTGGCCTAGCTTCATCATATCTCAGAACACAGTATCATTTATAGTCACCTCTATGAGAACCCCAAATCTCGCTGTGAATTTTGTTGGCTTCTTCGCATATTTTATGGAGTAAATTCATTTGATATGATCTTATATAGGAATATGACGATTCTTCTCCGCTGTACTTACAGTGCATTGGAGCCAAAGAACCTTGCTGTAGTTGGTGACAGCATTCACTGGTGGCAGATTTGCTTTTTAATATACAGAGGCCAAGGAAAGAGTTCCTGTGGATCAAGCCCCTTCACATCTCCCTTGAACTGTCACAAAGCCTCAAGCTCCAAACTCTCCACAATTCATGGGGCTTCTTTCCACAGCCTCAACTTAGAAGCTTGCAAGCTTTGAAGTACTCAGAGTTCTGCACCTGTAAATCTAGGTCTTCTGGGATGTGAGGCAGCCTAAGAGGAGTGACTTACTTTTGGTGGCATGCATGACCATGAAGATGAAGGTACTCAGATTAATCAAAGTGTCAGGAATGCTTTACCCAATGACACTGTATAACATCACAAGACTCGAATCTTCAAGTAATAGCATGCCAATTGACACGTGTTATTTTGCTCAGGTTGTGAGTTACGTTGTCTTGTGTAGGAGTGAGACTTGTGGCACTACCATTATTTGTGCCTAACCACTATGCTGCTGTTACTGGAATGGTGTAACATCTCTCCTCTTGTGATAAAAGAGGTTATTGTTTTGCCAGAAAATGTCCTCAGCAACCTACTGGTAAGGCACAAGCAGGTTGTGTGGAACCAGGGAGATGGAACTTGTAACCAATGTAATGAGTTTTTAACTCAAGTTATTCTTCCTTCCAAGGTATTTAAACAAAGAGTTGAAGATGTGGTTCTGCCAGAACATGAGAAAGTAGACACGATCGTGTCGGAATGGATGGGCTTCTACCTGCTGCACGAGGGAATGCTTGACTCCGTGCTCTATGCCCGCGATGCGCACATGAAGACTGGTGGGAAGATGTTTCCCGAAGTGGCAGAGCTGTGGTGCGCCCCCTGCAGCTTGCCAGATATGTATGACTTCTGGGATAATGTGGAGGGCTTCCACATGCAGAGCGTGGGAGAGGCATGGCGACTACAGAAGAGCCAACAGCCGCAGATTGTTAACATAACTGGCAGTGACCTGTTAGCTGACCCAGTAAGTATTTGTGTCCTTAACTTGAACAAAATTTCATCAAAAGAACTGGACTCAGTGTCAGGAAAGTATGTGGTGCCTACAAATCATGATGGTAAGTACCAGGGCGTCTGTTTGTGGTTTTCCTGTGTTTTCCCGTGTCTTGATGATGGTTCACATGGTACAGTGTTATCTACAGCACCCACTGAGTCCCCCATGCACTGGAAACAGACAGTGGTAATGCTTCCACATGAGTTTGTTGTGGAAGAGGGAATGCCACTGGCATGGGAACTGCGACTACACAGAAGTGCTGTTAGCTGTCGGCAGTACAACATCGAGTTCACCGAACTGGACCCGAAGGAGGTGAAGCACCCTGTACCTTGCAGGTGTTACATGACCAAGTGTATGGTGATTCGGGCTTACCTGGAACAGAAGGAGGATTTGTCTGAAGGAGAGGAAGGTGAAGCAAGTGAAGACCAATCGGATAACAGTCGCTGCAGTAGTGATTTGGCCAGTGTCTAGCTGTGTAATGCAGGTGGGAACAAGAATGAGGTCCCATTGGTCTGTCAGTATGTTTCACATGTACATCTGCGGAACATATTGTGATGAAATTAGGAATTTGTGACAGAAGTTGTCCATTGCTGGGTATAGTAACTAACTCCATGGAGCACAGTCCTTCCTGACAAGCTAACAGGTGCTGAACTAGTCAAGAAATTCCGTACATTTTACGGAACCTGAAGGTTGATTACCTCATTTACGAGCATCCATCACCTGTCCCTATCCTGAGCCAGATCGATCCAGTTCATGCCCCCTCGTCCCACTTTAATATCCTTTTCAATATTATCCTTCCATCTATGCCTAGGTCTTCCAAGTGTACTCTTTCCCTCAGGTCTCCCATCAAAATCCTGTATGAACCTGCCGTCTCCCATACATGCTATGTGCCGTAGCTGGGTTTCATATGCCACGCTTAAGCCATAGAAAGTTTTGTGTTTGCTTAAGTCAGAGGGTTGATGGCCATGGAGTGGTTTATATTGCAATGCAAGTTTTTCCTTTTCCTTTTACCCCCTAATCGTAAGGTTTGAGCTGTACATTTGTAACACTGCTCATGAGCTGAGTGTTTGGTGCTGATTGAAAAGCCTTTTCGCAATCAATGAAGCGTTTGTACACCTGTATTAATGCGTTTTGCATCTTTCTCCAGACCTGCAACCGTATCATCACCACCACCACCACCACCGCACCTGATCCTTACAGTGCCAGTGTGGAGTCAGTTCTCCAAATACGTACCAAACAACGAAGGTACCCACCCAATTTACCGACCGTGTTTGGCCTTCCTGTGTACTTGCGTCACTTTAGCACTCCTGTATTTGAATGGACAAGATATCCACAGGTTGTATCGTATTGCCTGAGGGTAAGCCCGACAGAGGCTGCCATCTGGCGTCTGCTGCGCTTCGTTCAAGGCAAATTGCCCCTTCTGCTTTATCCCTGGTTTCCCAGTTGTGGCGCGACCTGTCTTGGCGAGTGATGTCTCTATTTTCTCGAGTGTAATAACAGCCTTCAGACGAAGGTGGCCTTGGAACCGATCGTCCAGTGAACCAGCCAACCGCTGTAAACAGACGCGTGTTCCAGCACAACCCCCCCCCCACCCCACCCCAGCCCAATTTTCGAAATCTCGACAAAACTAAGATATGAACGTTGATTGAAGAGAGACCAACTTGATGTCACTTGCTTTATTATTTCATTATTTACTGCTCAACATGTTTCGGATGTTAATACATCCATCCTCAGGAGCTTGCGACTTATCT
>Ga0123352_10012921_pt1 | contig 13239 bp, 6 predicted proteins | sample TergutLab28metaG_FD_89700 | JGI IMG/M metagenome (GOLD analysis project Ga0123352, IMG submission 89700) | Labiotermes labralis P1 segment gut microbial communities from Petit-Saut dam, French Guiana - Lab288 P1 | ecosystem: Host-associated > Arthropoda: Insects > Digestive system > Gut ... | reverse complement strand
TTGCATGTAGTATATATGTATGTACGTATGTATGCACAAATATATGTGTGCGAAGTATGTACCTTTGCATGTAGTTTTATGTGAGATTTTCACTACTTTGTGATTTATTATTTTGAAGCTACTCACTCGGGCTCCAGACTTGTCACGCTGACCGTCTTGCAGCGAATCCACAGGCCTCAGACACCTTAGGAATACTTCCAACCCCGTAGTTGTGCCGGAAGCGATGTTGCGACGTGGCTCACACTCCTTTGATTCGTTCTTCCTTCTGTTAGGCTTTGGGATTCGAGAAAACTCGTCCGATTCTGCACTAGAATAAGGGGGGGGGGAATCAGAAAACGAATAAACGTCAATTTGCATTAGATACTGCAGTATAGACGTTGCACAGTGCAGTATCGAATATAAGGAGAAGGCTCAGTAACAAATATTTTAATATTCCGTCAAACAAAACTACGTCTCTTATTTAAGAACAGCTACATGTTTCGGTCATAAAAGACCATCATCAGGCCATCAATACACTTTTAAAGATAAGATAAAAATGTAATACTTATGTATTCGCCGTACATAATTATTATTGTGTGTGATCCCACAAGTTTACAGTATTGGTCGTTTCCTAGCTGACAGTAAAAAAACTTTGCTGTAAGTTTTAGAAGTCTGTTATTGATGCTCAAATATTGACAAAATAGGTTAAGTTGCTATTTTATGTACGTAAAACTTCAGTACAGTCTTCGGCTGCGTATTTTATATGGATCTGATAGTTATTTGTTGTGTATTTTACGCAACAAATACAGAGACTGGTAGTATGCTGGCCTTTAAATATAACTATTTTTAATGCGTTGACTTGAAAATAATTTAAGTTTTCAAAAACCATGTTAAATATTCTTAGAACTTAAGTTTTTCTTATATACTATATCTGACTTTTTATGTGACTCCTGTTATAGAATTTGCATAATTATGGTTTTTAATGGAGTCAAGATATTCGTTATAGAAATACTTATATATAAATGCAAGACAATTAGTAGTTTTCCATCACTTCTTTTTGATAACTTAATGTATTTCGTGTATAAAGGTATTATTTACCTACATTAATTTCGTGTATTGGCACAAAAGTTCTAACTATAATGCTTATACTTGAGACAAAGGTCCAGGTCTTGTTGTGGTAACATTGGCACCACAGCTGGTGATGTAACGCTCAACAACCTGAGACGGGGAACAAGGCCGTTGCTTATACATATAAGGATTCATGCTCATCCCCACAAGTACATTTTGTTTAACAGTTTGAAAGTTATGTTGTAAATGTCTCATTGATATCTGTCATCTTCGTGTAGGTATCCCGGAGCAGAGCAACTGCATATAATTTATAACTCATTTTCCTCTCGTTGTCAATGTGCTACACTTTGGTACGGAATGACACAAAGGTTTAGCAGACAGACAACAGATTTATACATTCAGATGTATAAAAACAACAGATTTACATTCCATTAGGACGTCAGTGTTTGTTATGCGGTGTGACACATCCTGAATATCGTGTATCCTATTAGGTCGCGTGCAGACTACAGCATTCTGCCGCAACGTAACAATGTAATGTAACAGGAATTCGCAGGTCTGAAGGGTGTTGCTGTAACATTCGCTATGTTCGGTTCGCTTCATGTGCTGACCTAACCTGCTGTCGGTTTTCCGGCACGCATCGAAGGATGTTACTTTACACCGCTAGATCACGTTCAGACGTGTATCTGTACTCGCTGTGATCTTCGCGTGGAGCCAGTACTGGCACGTCTTCCCGTTAGGAGCACCGAACAGTTGGTGGATCACAGCTCGGAGTCCTTTCGCCAGAATGCGCTCTGTCTTGTCCTAAACCTGAACATTTGCGTGGCCAGAACCCCGCGCTTACGCGACGCTGTTATGGTGCGGCAGAATTCTCGCGTCTGGACGCTGCCTATCATATTGTCTGTTGTCGCAGGACAGAACAGTTAATTAATGTTTGATAGCTTCCGAATGACAGCGTAAGAAGTTGATGTTGGTGTTGATTTGCGATTTGAGGCCTCGCTGTTTTTAGTTATAGCTGTGTTATCCAAACCTGATTAAAAAAACACTTTAAGTCAGACTTCGGGCTACACATGTAAGGCTTGAATGTTTCAGAGTTTAAAAAAATCTAATAAGATGGCAGATGAATTTTCTTTGCGTTTCTGTCTCGATTCCTGTATGTATACGCCCTATTCAACTTCGTATTTTAGATTCCATCCAACAGAAATCAGCTTGATATGGTTTATGTGAGCAAGTCTGAAATGTTTTGTTTAGTAACAGATACATTTCACCGAAGGCATACTTCGTCACCCGTGAGTTAAATCAGACTGGGCTTTATGATTAAGAGCTATGCTTAAATCGTGAATGAAACTTGCCAAGAAAATTTGTCTCTTGGAAGTAATGCTGTGTAGTCTTGTAAAAATGTACCGTCATTTCAGAGACACAGGCGGAAGAAAGAGGTTCCTCTGAGGAGTCGGGGAAACTTTCCGGACTGTGAGGTGTTACATCGCACTTGGAAGTAATCTTTGCTGTCACCACTGTGAGAGCCTCAAATCTCATGAAATTCACCAATTTCAATCTCGTAAAATAAGAGTTAAAATTTTAAGAATTTATATAATCAGTTATTTGCGTTGATTTTCAGATAATACTTACCAACTCCATGTCTCTTCAGACGTTAGAGAGTTAAATGAATAGCAGAAGCCGGCCTCCGTCCTCTGAAGATGAAAAATTTCGCAGCAGTTTACTTCATTACCAAGCCAGAAACAAGTACCCAAAAATTCCGAACATGTAGGCAGCACCTGTGTAAGAGTCGTTACGCTATGAAGATAGAACATGTGGTTTTACGGACACAACCATCGATATTCCCGCTACTATATTTAGGCACTACTGTTGCAATGCAGCTCGTTTAAAATAACTAGCACTATGCAGGGAAATAATTCTTGATAGGTGAATGGTTGTTCCTGTAGGCAAGAAATACCCTGTTTTTAGGGAACTGCAAATTTTATTACCGTGTTTATAGTAACCGGACGCTGATTCTTCTTCTAGACCAAATGGGGTCGCTTCCACAATCTCTGACCTCATTAATTCAAGATCCACTTAAGTTCTTTCCTCCGATCGACACCAGAATCTTTCACGTGACCTCTTTCCTTCAGGTCTTCAAATCGATTTTTTATATCAATTTTTCTTTCCTCTCCCTTCGTGGTGCATGTCATTCGAATCTTACCTTTTTTTTATCTAATCTTTGTTATCATATTTGAAGAGAAATATGAAGTTATGGATCTGCTTGTTACGAAATTTCTCTTGACCCCAGTCCAAATATTCCCCTTAATATTTTTTTCTGACACTCACAGTGTATGTCTTGATGAGAGAAAACAAGTTTCACACTAACAAAAAAACCGCAGATTTGTACTTTCTTATATTTTAATGTCAAGACTCTTTTACGCCATATGAATTGAAAATATTCTGAACTTGTGTGTAACACTAATTCTGAAAACTTAGACCGATTTTAATTTTTTTCCTCATAAAAACTTCGCCATTTTTTGAAGGATTTATTAGCTCTACTTGTTAAGTTTTTATCCTGCAGTCTGGTGAAGCCATATGGACATGTCATTTATTTTTAAGCATGCTATCCGGTCCACACTCACTGTTAAAAAGTAAAATAGTTTTCGGTTGCCCTTCATTTTACTTACAGTTTCGTTTAGCAAATTTTCGCCAAGACCGTGGTCTAGAATCTGGTGTCGCCCATTGAATTTCAGTGCCCCGTCTTTGTCTTGGAAGATTCTAAAACTCAATGATCATTAAAATCTATCCGCGTTAGGACATTCTGAATAGGAAACTTGTAAGACAAACATTTCTGTGTGTGAACTGTAGTTTGGATTACATTTTTTACTCTTGTCGAGTCCAATTTTATGCGCACAATAAGCTCAGCAGGAGTACTGTATATTACTTCATAATGGAATCATTTTAAATGCGAATGATTTGCAACATTGCCACCGCAATATATGGTTTCAGACTTCCTCTCCGAGTGCTGATAAAGTGATACAGCCCTCTGGATTTCGGCACCCTGCATGCTTGTGTGTACACGGTAACGGAATTGTAGAAGGTTTTAATTTGTTATACCATAATTTATATTTAGAGTAATGATGGGATTGTGGGTGCAACACGGCCAAGAATCTGAATCTGACATTTTAAATATATTGTTGTAATATAATTGTGTAGTTTGTGCATCATTTCAAGGTACTGCTAATACAATCGCGGAATATTAAATAAATTTTGTGTGTATTTATTGACAGTTGACGTAATAAATTCGAAAGAGGTAGGCCTTTAAAGACTACAGGGATATAAGAAGCGCAAATCCAGAGCATCTGTGTAAAACAAGGGACACTGACATACCTGCAGCATAAATTGAGACACGTTGAACCCCGCAAGTTGTGGCAGTATTTGGCTACTTGCTGCGAGATGGCCTTGCATCCGGAAGTAGAAGGGGTACTGGCATTTGGCGAGAGCGCTCATTACATTCCACAGATCGTGCTTCACTCTGGTGTTCAGACTGACGTTTAAGTACCTGCACAACACAAGCCGTACTTCGGTATACGTTGGCGTTGTGTTAGTCTAATTACGGTTCCGGAATTGCCTTTTGGTTTCAGTATTCATAAGCATTACTACTACTACTACCACCACCACCACCACTAACACTGCCTCCAACACTGCCCACCACCACTGCTACATCTACTGCTACTGTTGCGATTACTACTACTACTACTACTACTACTACTACTGCTATTAAGGTAAAGTTCACCGTATAACCGAACATAAAGGGCTTCAGGAGGAATAGAAGTATAGCTCTACTATTTCTGTAAATTCGGCTCTAGATGGGATTGGGGTGGGTGGGTGGTCAACGCCACGCCCCGGCCGCTTTACCCTCGGGAAAGAGACCCGGTGCCCATTGTGCAGAATGCTGAGTGGGAACCAGAACCATTGTGGACAGTTGCGGAAAATCTCGTTCCACCTGGATTCGATCCCCGGATCGTCCAGACCACCACCACCACCACCACCACCACCACTACTACTACTACTACTGCTATTGCTACTACAAGTATTACTACTACTACCAGACCGACTGGTGAGGGTTTTTGCAAATTCGGTGTTACAAACTTCACTTCCCAAGTTACAGTTTTTATGAGTTATAACACCGAAGTTCAGCCTACATTTTTTTATTTAGTCGTTCATTAATAGATGTAATTGTTCGCTTGATCTTGGTTTGTTTAACGTGGATTTGAATAGCTCAAGTTATGTAGCGTCGAATGATGTGACGATTAATGAATCATTAATTACGAATTACAAGAAATAAGACGGTCATACCCTAACTTGAACGGCCATGGAATTTTCACGGGGGTACAGAAAACTTTAGAAGGGTGACCGGTATTTGGGCCCAGATTTGAACCCATTACCTCCTAATTACAAAGCAGGGTTATTACCCACTCGACCACGTTGTTCTCTGAATAAATCGCATTTTTTGTGGTAATTTACGCTTTGGAGCACCCTTCCAGACAATAGGATACGATAATTAACCTATTTTGTGTGTTTTGAATGGATCTTTTGTGGGTCTAGGAAGATGAACTCTACTTACTATTCGTTGGCAATGTTTTGGAAGTTGGATGCCTCTAGTGTTTTGTTGTCACTTGCTTACATGCACAATATGTATGTATTTTTACTGGCAGGAAGCTAAAAATATTAAAGTTGTAGCCTATTTATAAGGAAGACTTTTTAACAGACGTTCGTGAAGAGGTGTCAGTGCATATAGGTGCTATATGGATATTCGTAGTTTCATTCGGCGACGGTGATGGAGACATGAGGACACACACACACACACACACACACACACGCACACGCACACGCACACGCACGCGCACGCGCACGCGCACGCGCAGGCACGCACGCACGCACACACACACACACACATACACATACACACATACATACACACATACATACACACATACACACATACACACACATACACACACGTACACACACACATACACACACGTACACACACACATACACACACATACACATACACATACACATACACACACACACACACACACACACACTCGTGTGGTGTTCGCAATTTAACTTGTAGACTTTTTAAAAAGTGTTAATGAATTTGGCAACTTTAGAATTGTTATTCTAATTGGTGCCTTTTTGGACATTCCTAGCATAAATTGAACTAAATTAAAGCAGGCAGAAGAGGGAGTACGTTTTTCTTTTTACCGCAAATACGGAGCGAATTTTATGAAATTTGTTACTCGGAGGCCAACATTAAAATTCGTGGAATGAAGTGATTGTAGCTGACTTGTGCCATGTAGAATACACTAACTACTTTAAGAACAAGAAGCTTACATATACACTGAAGAAAAAGGCTTGAGATGATGTACACCACAGTCTGAGTGACGCAGCTCAGCGTCGGGTCAAGAACATGAGACCAATACCTGGCAAGAATCTCCTCGCCGATCGTTTTCTTGATGATGTTGGCAGGGCAAATGGTAACAGCAGGGAAATGCAGTCTGTAGAGTGGATAATTCGTGGTCTCCACATTCACCACGATAGGACTGTTGGAGAACTTGTCCCATGCCCACTTGACGAAAACGCTGGCGGTTGCGATACACACTATGAGGGCCAGAGCACTGCTTAACCTGTACAGTGAAGTAGAGCGTGTCTTGATAATATCGGCATAGGATATGATTTATCAATTCGAATTTTTGTATATTTTGTGACTGACCTCTGATTTATTCCCTGGAGAAGAATGCTGCTTTAGGAAGTACAGGGTGGTTAGTATAGAACGAAACCCAAATATGTAGCTGTAGATCACGAATGGATGAACAATATGTGACAATACTGATAGGACAGGTGTCTTGTTTCATATTGAAAAAAAATTAGTAATAAATCTTGCGCTGGAAATGACGATCGGCCTACGCCAGGCAAATATGCATGCGGCGTTGCATGTTTTATGATGTGAGTCTTAGTATCATGCTCAATCTATCGTAATTTCTTTTGTAATTTCCTATTTAAATGCGTCAGTTGTCTGTGCTTTTTGTGGAACACTCCTTCCTGAAAGTAGCCCCACAATCAGAAATCAAGAGGTGTTAAGTCGGGTGATCGTGGTGGCCGCAGAGTTTATATCACTCCATCATCGAAGAAACTCTGGATCATTACCTTGGATTCCCTTGTCACGTGGCACGTTGCACCATATTTCCGGAAGTAACTACGTCGTCCAGCTGTTCCACATGCTTTGAGAGACAGACAGATGGAACGACACTTCTTCCGTCAATTATGTGATGTCAAGTATGCCCGACGAATTCTAAGGATGTTCTGACGTTTTTGGCGGTAGCAAACTCGTTTTTGTTTGTCTGGTTCCAACAAGGTGGTCCTCTGTCACTCATCATGTCCGACACTCTTCTTTCTTGGCGGCTTTTTTGACGTGTGGAGTACGAGTAACCAGACTCACGGGAAAAACTTCGCCAAGATTTTCTGGGAGATTCCTCCAACCTGGCACATACAATCGCTGTCGTAGCCAGTAATTTTTCCCGCCTTCTTCGAGAAGAGAACCTGATTTCTCCACTCCTCATGCGAATTTTTGTACCGTGACTTGGCCGGCACTTGGCGTCCACCAGTCTTTCCCAGTGTATGCTATCTGTGTCGGCTGATGTGAGCCGGTAACCCGGTACGTTAGCACAAGGAACTCACGCTCCTGAAATGCGTAAGACATGATGCACCTACCGTGTGACAGTGACACACACACGACAAATAAATTTACCGCAACCTGCAGTGAAGCATGAACGAGCTAAATATTTGGTATTTGTTATATATGAAGGATTGTAATATTTAATCAGACAAGAATTTCTATACCTGTCACGAAATTCTAAGTATTACTATCATGTTGAGAATATTTCAAGGTCACAGAGGGACTCTGTTAGTTCTGTAACATGCCAGTTCCTTATGGACGAGGTTCAGCACGCTCCACAACCACCCCCAAGCTCGAAGGCTATCCTTTTTTACTTTTCCAAAAAGTGGGGCTGTATTTGCAAACTGGGGGGTGCGCCATGCCGATGCGACAAGGACCACAATATAGAGCGGGTTTTCCCAACGAGTTTGCTCGCGGACTCCTTTTGGCTTCGAAAAATAACCACGTCCTTGTCCGAATGATAGGTATGCAAAATTAAAAAAAAATTATCTCAGAATCGATTTCAGCTAGCTGCGAATATATAGCAGTAGCTATGTAGCAATGTATTGCACAATTCGACCTTAAATAAACTGATTGCCTCTTGTTTTATGGGTGCATTGCATTTCTTAATTACACATTCTAAATAAACTCGAAATATAAATATCGTCAATAACATTCTGCGATAATTTGCAACAAAACATAATTCCTTTAAGTTTAGATTACGTAAACTGTGAAGTATCCATTACAAAAATGTATTCATGGACCCCGCGGAGCACAATTTGGGAACACAGATATAGGGGTTTGTTTATATGAGGTTTCGAAATTTTTTTAATATTCTAAACTCTTTCACGTTGCTAATTTGTACATGTTTTCGTACTCATAGGCTTGGTATCAGAAAGTATTTTTGCTGAGAATTTACTTACCCAAAAATACTGATTTTCGAACTCTCTTTACGTGATACTGAAGGTACCGTAGTGAGATTTTCATGACTCTTGTTCTGACCATATGTTTGACGAAAGTGCTGAGTGTAGGACAATATCTTCGTTGATTACTTAACAAAGGTCCGTCGCTTGAAGGTATGTGTAAAGTCGGGTGAAAGGCGAGAATGCGACTTTGAGAATCTGACGGGGCCGTTTACCATGTTACCTAAACGATCCGCATAGCAGTACCATTTTATCGATTGTGTACAATCACTTTATAATCTTTCCGAATTTTCCTGCCTGTAATTTCAGCTTAATAACTTTTCAGCTGCATGAATTCTTTCGATAAACAACGAATATCGACATGGAAGTATGACAATATAAGGCAGTGAAGGTACAGCAGTCTCAATTCGAGATAAATAATTAAGAAAAACAGCGAAGATCAAAAGATTTGGAAACCAATTAGCGTTTTGACGTTTTATTGTATGTTACAGATCTGTCAGTTTTTGAGAGTTTCTTTGAGAAATGAATGTGCATATTACTCGTTTACCTGTCAAAATTGGTGTTTTTCTCTGTTGCTGAGCGACCAGGAAGAAGTATGCTCTTTCTGACTGAAGAAATTTTGAGATTTTTCACGCCTTTTGGCATTGAAATAGCGGCTGGTAGAATGATATTGGAGACAGGATTTACGGTCCTTCCCATTTTTATCTTCTTCATTTTCTTAGCAGCTTCCAGTACCAGCTTCTTTTCACTTAAATACGAAGAGATATTTACGTATTAATTGGTAACTCGTACAGCATTGTAACAGCACGTAACGGTAGAACGTGTCAGAGCTCTGAGATCGAATGCCAACCCAGAAACTATGAATAATGGTCATGGGTCTGTTCATAAGTGTACATTGTCTCACAGTGAAAGGGTTTGTCTTTTAAAATTAATTTATTAATTGTCTGAAGATATACATTATAAGTGCATCAGCTTTGCGTCTACGCGTTATTTCAAGCTTCCGCCGTTGGGCAAATAAGATCTTCGTTCTTCTGGGGTTTAAGCGGCGTAGTTTGGTAATTCTGTATCGGCGTTTCGGTTCAACCTATCGGTACAATCTTCAAGGCTAAAGTAGTCAGAGAAAACTGCCACTTGACTCCTTGACCCTTGAAGATGGGACCGATAGGTCGTCACGAAACGTCGGCAGAAAATTACCAATCTAAGCGGCGTAAGATACCACTTGAACGTAGATCACAGCTTTGCTGAATTTAGAAGAATGCCTGCAGTTTCGTGGTAATGTTACTTAATTCTCAGTGTTTGTGACACTGGATAAACCCCTGATGAATTAATGTACCTGACCGTTTTACCGCGGTTCCTACTTCATAATATTTAACTGTTTAGTTAATGAATTATACGCACAGTTTATAATATAACGCTCATTTTCTTTCCATGGTGCAAAAGCCCTTAGTATGTCAGGGTCTCCTCATTATCGAGGCTTCACGATCACACTCAGACACGCCACACTCCGAGGATTCCTCTGGTCGGGTGATCTGCCCGAGGCAGAGCCCTCTACCTAACATACAACCCAAAATTCACAAGAAATCCATGCCCCCGGCGGGATTCGAATTCGCAATCCTAGGAAAAGAGTGGCCGCAGAACAATGCCATACACAGCGCGGCCATCGGAATCGGCGTGATGTTCCTTTATTGATAATTATTTTCACTATTTCTTATCAAATTTTATTTACACTTGGTTTTTTTAGTACGGCTAACAGCTTCGAAGATATTACAGTAGCATGCCTGTCTCGAGTTCATTTTAAACTAGTTTCTCTTGCACTTTGAGGCCTTTATCGGTAAAAAGTTCAAGAATTTGACGTTCAGATGACCGTGCATCATCTTAAATTCTCATAATAAAACCAACTAGATGCGTTAATTTCTCGCAAATTTTTTTGGAATAAAACTCTACATGTTTCGGACATTTCTTCTGTCCATCATCAGGTGTCTAGCACTGTTCACACAGCAATGGTACATGTCATGCAGGTTTGCTGACAGCAGACTTCTATGACATATACCATTGCTGTGTGTACAGTGAAAAACTCCTGATGATGGACGGAGGAACTGTCCGAAATATGTAGAGTTTTATTCCAAAAATAAATTTTAGAAATTAATGCATCTAGTTGGTTTTATTATAAGAAAAATTTCAAGGAATTACAAATTTCTCTTCAAAACTCGTCCATCTTGACAAGTTACACTTATGGGAATATAATGTGTGATCGCACACCGGAGATGTCAAAAATTTATTTAAAGATACAGATGTAGTGTTCTTTCATGTGTTGGAGAATTTATGTATCTTTGTGAGAGTGTCTGTATACTGCAACAGGATGCCAAAATAATGTTGAATTATGGGCCAAATGGAAGAGGACCACTTGGAAAACTTTGGAAGGGACTATTAGACGAGGCCGGAGCAGGTCTATCAAGGCCTAACTCGTAAAGGATAATGATGATGATGATGTTGTTGTCTTTGTAGTCAAATTGGACAACTCGCAGAAATCGCTGCAAAAATATTAATAAATCTGATCGACTGCCTGAAACTGAGGGCACATGTAATTTGGCAAGAACGGCAAAACATGTGAAATAGCGACCCATTTTGTCGGTTAATTACTGAAGCGAGAGTTCGAAGATTCCGAATTGCTCTATGATTAATTTGGCTGATAATTCAGGCATTTTTTGAGCTGAAACGAAAATTTGCCAATTTCAGTTTTGAGTAAATTTGACTGTCAATTCCAATTATTATAATCAACAGAATGTGATTTGTCACAAGCCTTATGATGAGCTGGGCCACATTGCTGTGGTTCTCTGAGTAACCGCTCCTTTGCCGCCTCTGGCCTGGCAGGAGGACTCGAAATATATGTGCAGCCATTCAGGTAATTAAATTTGGGACTGCCTACTCGAATATAATAATACGTGGCTTCGAACCCAACTTGCCACGGAAACTTCCTGTACTGTACTGTACTGTACTGTACTGCCTTCAATTTTGTCACCGTTGTTACATTTTTAACAGGACTTTACTTCGAAATGTTGTTCTGAACACGAAATTCATCTAGGCAGTGTGAATAAACAGGGCCATTAAGTCTGAGGTGGAAAGAATACGTTTATAAATCATTATGGTTAAAGTGTTTTTGGTTAAGTTGACTTATATGGAGTAGGAATGGAGAATTTATGGTTTAGTTACACTTTTCTGCCTTGCAAATTCATTGTTTTTTTTATTTTATTTTACTAATGGCAGGTACATTGACTGTTTATCATTGACCTATGCGACCAATAAAAGTAAAACCTAAAAAAGAAAAGAAGTATTAAACTTAAAAAAACATAAAAAAAGGAAACATTCAGGGTAAATATTAAGTCCTAATGCTAAGGGGTAGTCACAAAAAATAGTGATAATAAAATAACAAAGTCAATTTCCCATAATTTTTGTCCTAGCCTCCCAGTATCGCAAAGTAGATCCACCTCCTAATGGTGCACCCTGGGCAACGTTCTATGCGGCTAAGTGATCTACAACTCTGGCATAGCGACCTAACTAAGTAATTAGAATTATATTAGAAATTCGTTGTTACTGTTGGGGTTTATTTATGTTTTCACATACCGCGTGAAATAACTTAGATTCTCAGGTGGAAACATAATCAGAATTCTGTTTAATTAGAATCTCTACTACTATTGGTACTTCTGACACTTACCCAGACCATCACATCACCATTACAACACACCAGCAGACGTTCCGAAACGCGACTAACGAATCTGCATCATCGCTTAGTTTATAGTCTGCTAAATCGATAGAACCAAGTTTTGAAGGCAGCGTTATTTACCTCACTCGTCAGTATTACGTTATATCAAACCACTTTCGTGCAGGTTCCAATTTTTTTTATTTGGCGCGGCAGCCCCCCACCCCCGCAGTGGGCCAGGGCCTCCTCATTCACGAGGTTTCTAGATCACACTCAACGACGCAACACTGTCGGTAGGACTCCTCTGGACGAATGATTATCTCGTCGCACACAACTCTACCTGACAACACACAACACTCACAACAGACAAACATTCATGCCCCTTGTGGGATTCGAACCCACAATCTTAGCAGGCGAGCGGCCACAAACCTACGCCTTAGACCGCGCGGTCGCTGGGATCGGCGCACGTTCCCGTTAGCTCTTCTATTATTTTTAGTGAAAATATTATGTGTCTAAAAATAATGCAGAACAGTAGGTTTATGGTTAATTGTACATAAAGTTACGCGAAGTTATAAGACAAAAATATTAAGGTGTGTCAGATTTACTTAATCTCAAAAGAGCAGCAAGTAAGTGAAGAAGAATGTAGTTTTATAAATATTTTTCCATAATGTACTATACACTTCATAAATTATCGAAGCCCATTATCTTAAAGCTTCCTATTCCTTACATTTTGTTCGTATGTTAAAAATATAATAACTATAAGAAGCCCATTATGTTTTTCTTCCTTCAAACTGTGTGCAGATTCCACCTAATTGTTTTATGATGTAAGGTTTGATGGTATATCTGAACCAATACACATAAACAAAGGAGTA
>Ga0123352_10012919_pt1 | contig 13240 bp, 8 predicted proteins | sample TergutLab28metaG_FD_89700 | JGI IMG/M metagenome (GOLD analysis project Ga0123352, IMG submission 89700) | Labiotermes labralis P1 segment gut microbial communities from Petit-Saut dam, French Guiana - Lab288 P1 | ecosystem: Host-associated > Arthropoda: Insects > Digestive system > Gut ... | reverse complement strand
GGATACCAAACTCAATGAGAATCTTGTATAAGACCTCCCTCCTAACTGAATCATAAGCTTTCTTGAAATCTATGAAAAGCTGATGAACTTCTTCATTGTACTCCCATTTTTTCTCAAGTATTTTTGTGTGACAATAGGCACATTTATTCTAATATCCAACAAATAGTAACTTTAAAAATATCTGCTCCTTCCAGAAATCGAAATGCGGTAACCCTGCCCACAGCCCACTTATTGTAATGACATAAGACCTACTTGATTTGTAGACTTGCATGCCCACAGTATCCAAATATCTAGCAGACAAAAGTCATGTTAAGATGGCTGAACGTGAGATATTAAAATATAAATACACGCTTACATATTACCGCGATATTAAAACGTATACACGAGAACAGTTACAGATATAGAACAAGATGGTACTGGACTAAGGAATAACAAAGTAAGAGACGTGATTGACATTGGTAAGTCACAACTACTGTGTCATTGGGAGACACAAAATTAACACACCCATGTTCAAACGATTTATGTAAAACACATGAGCCTGGAATAGACGGCTTTTACTTTCAATGCCAACTCCTACGACCGAGAGAAATTAAGCGAAACTAGCGATGATATGACGGCACTTTCATTTCGGGTCCAGTCCCTCCCGGTGTGCACGTCTTTTCACTGTGCTGGTCATGGTACAGCAAAAGTGTATACATTCCAACAGCTGTGACCCATAGAGAAACTTGTTCACCTTTAGACAGTAGATGGAAAAAGTATAATGCCTGAAAAAGCAGGTTCGGGTTAATGTCTTTTAAATTCACCAAGAGCATATTTGCCCTCAGGTGGTTAAGTAAATGTGGTATAGAAACCAGACTTAACCTACATTATCTGCTGGATACTTTCACTAAAGCCTAATCCCTTTATGTTTATCTGTCTTGTAAGAGTGGCGTGAAACTTCTTACACTGCTCCACCTCTCTCTCGCTCGCTTCCTTTTTGCTTCAATTTCCAATAAAAAAATTGTTTTGCAAAAAACTCATAAAATGAAAGAACAATTGCGTGATTCTGTGTCAGTCCCCACTCTACGTATTCTAATATACTAAAACTATTTCGACTAATCTTACATTAAGAATCCACATTGTAATTTCGGTTCACGTCGGTCAAAAAAAAACTTGCTTTACTTACTAATTGAAAACCGCACAATAAATTGCTAAGTATCTATTTTAAGACAGTTTCCGTTGAATCTGCGACAGTAAAACGTGCCGTTAGAGACTGAAAACGTAACTGCAAATAATTCTCGGCAATAAATAATCGTGATAACAGCAATAAACTAACTAACTCCAAAAAGCAGACTCCTCCTTGAGAAGCTGATAAGTTCTCAGCTAGTCAAGAAATTTCCGCATATTATGGTACCCGGAGGTTCGTTACAAAATTTACAAGAGCCCGACATCAGGACCTATCCTGAGCCAGATCATACCAGTCCCCATCCCCATCCTCTTTCATGAGTACAAACCTTAACATTACCCTGCCACCTACAGCTGGATCTTCCATGTGGCCTCTTTCCCTTAGGTCTCCAAACCAAAGCCCTGTAGGCACACGCACCTCTCCTCTATCCCATACGTGCCACGTGCCCCGACCATCTCATTCTTCTTGATTTGATCACCCGAATAATATTTTGTAAGGAGTATATATCATAAAGCTCTTCATTATGTAGTCTTCTCCATTCTCTTGTCACCTCGTCCCTCTTAGGCCCAAGTAACTTCGTCACTATCTTACTCTCGATCACCATCAGCGTATGTTCATACCTAAATGTGAGAGACCAAGTTTCAGAGCCATACAAAAAACAGGAAAAATGCATTAATAATGAGTATTAGATCATAATCTTTAGTATTGCAATGTACGAAATAATAGACAGGAAGCAATGTCGCAACACCGCAAAGTCTGCGCGCAAAGTCAATCCTTCATACGCAGTCTTGTCGGATGCTAGTCATACGAGTCTTGTCTGTTACATGTCACACACGGTACCAGAAAAAGCAGCTGTGCTTAGCCCGGGTGCGTCTTAAAATAAACCGTATATCCCATTTTAACATAGCACAAATCACATATGAAAGTCACTATGCGAATGGAACAAACAATGAATTACGGCAGGAAGTTCACACGGCTGTAACAGCGAAGAACGGTGGTTTAATGAATAAAAACAACTTTTCTTGGGGGGGGGGGGAAATAAAATGGGAAAAACAAAGAATTAAGGGAGGGAGTTCACACGGGTGTAACAGGGAAGAACGGTGGGTTAAAGAATAAAAACAAATTTTCTTGGGGGGGGGGGGAATATAAATTGGGTCAAATTTTTCAGTATCGTGTCTAGGTTTGAGTTAGCCTCGTCACATTTTCGGATTCTCTTACTCTGTCCTCTCTTCCACGAAAATTTGATACCTCCAACACAAAATCCTTTAACAATTCCGACAACACAATTTGTTTCGTCTGCTCTGAACACGTCGTTAGAAGCTCCACCTGCCCTTAATTCCTAGGCGTAAGATCAAGGACGCCGGAGAACGGAATATAGACATTTCAGAATCCTTGGAATTATTACACGGTCTTTCTTGTTGCATCAATAGTAGTGTATCACAAGCATAAGGCATTGTTTCGCAGCGGTTTCTGCTCAGTGGAACATAACACCCCCTTTTGATTTTAGATTCATATTCATTCGGTCAACTGCTTAGGAAGCTACTGTTCAACACTACAGGACTATGACCATAGGGTATGACTCACTGGCACAATTTCCTTTCTCGGACTTCGTCCATCGACTAAAATGTTTTAAAGCATGGCGTTTCGGAAGCCGGCTCTGCCTCCTTCTTCAGGTAAAGACGCACTTAACCTGGTGGAACCCTTAGATCGAACTATTCACAGCCACTGGGCATCACAGAAACACTCAACTGATTAAGATACGCGCCTTAGAACAAAACACGTCCACAGGTAGAAACAGGTAAATAGCTATTGTTGCTGTGATAAAATTATTTAGATTAATTCTTAAATTCATTCTTATTTGTAAATACTCCATCTTTAGATGTTACCGTGTATTGTGCCTGTGCGGTCTGCCAGATAATTTTGGGGTAGGCGTTCGGGAGAATTAATAATACTTTTTAAGGCGTTCGTTTTAACAGAGAGGTTTGAGAAACGCGGTTCTTAAGTAAAGCTGAACAGCAAACGCGATAAAAGTTCCTTGTTTCAGAATATTCTGAATAAGGATGCATTACGTATATATAAATATATATACCCATTCTACACATGTTAAATAGCATAAATAGTTTAAAGGCATGCGGATTTCAATTGGAATGTTGGCCCTTAATTCATAATCGACTATACTGAAGAGAGAAAGGAGAAAGAAAAGCTACTATATTTGTGACCGTACTTCATTACTTTTCGGTAGCTGGCGAATGCAGATCTTATCGACAGTTTAACCTTTAGCCGAAATGAGCCCTTATGATTTCAGATACTCTCTTCTTTATATGGAGAATTAACCTTGATAAATGAATGTCGCATAAAGTTGTATGCGTCGTGGATGAGAGTGACATGTCTCGATAAAGACCACAATAATTTTACCTAAATTTACATAGACAGACGAAATAATACACACGTTCCCCTGTTTGCCAAATTTTTATTACCAAAAGAAGGATGTCAGTGTACTGCTAAAGGTAGGGTTTCACCCATTCCATACAAGACCCATCAATGTTTATTAAACCGTATTATAGCAGCTATTATTACCATTAGTGCATCTGCTTGTCTACAGAGCGTCAATTACTCACATAAAGAATAATGTAAAAAATAAACATTAACAGGAGCTTTATTCAGTGACTACAGGTCCGTGATTTTCTTTCACAAAAACTACAACAACATATTAAAATGTTATGTCACAAAAATACACTCCACGCAAAAAAAAAAAGAGTAAATGGAAGGAGAATAACGAATAATATTTGAATCAAACGGCGCTAATTCTCCTTCAAGTATGGTGTTGACCTTGACATAAGACCTTTATTTTTTTTGCATACTATTTTGTGCTGAGTTCAAGGCGTTCTAATTTACCAACGACAATAAACCAAGTTCCCATTGCTGAGACAGGTGTCACAAAAAGCGTCTCCGATGTCAGTGAGCCTCTCACTCGTGTGATGCATCCCGTCCTCACGAACAAGGTTCTGGTCACCGAGACACGTAGCCTGGTGTGGAGGTAATAAAATGTGTATAATTTCAGGTAAGTTAGTTTTATATTAAGTAAGTCACGTTGGCAGATTCGCACGAGGCTTATTCTAACATTACTGAAAACACTGGCGCTGCGCTGAGTCACAGCAGTCTTGTGATAATGAACATGCTGCTTGCAAAGAATGACTCTTGCTGCATGTGTCGGCCTATTCGCGTGAATCTACGATCTGTTCGAAGTGTCTTCTAGTGACCTCAATCATCACTTATGTTTTCGGACAACATAATATATGTTCAAGATGTTCGAACAATTCTCCTTGATCAAAATCCAAGTTGCATGTCGATGAAATGCACAAACGTTTCACAAAACTTACAGGAAGCTAAGCCATATCGCGTTGATGTCAGATTGACGCGTGCTTTTTTAGTTCGGAAGGAACGCGGCGAACGTGTGGAAATGTGGAAAATCTGTGCATAATCTGACAGATGTACACTTGTGACACCTTACGGAAACCTCCAGAATGCAAGTCAGCCATCACGAACGGGAAGGTGAAGCCTTTGTTTGCCGGGTCCTTACAATAGATGAGACAGGATGCCGTCCACGTGAACCTGAACTGAAGATACAGTCAAGTGCGTGGCGTCACCAAGGATCACCAATCCCACGAAAATGTCGACGGTAACAGGATCAGAAGAAAGTCATGTTCATGGTAGCTTATCATTGCGAGGGTATTCTCTTTGCACAGCTGTCGCTAATAAAACTAAAGTAAACGCTGTTTACCACAGAAACTTCAAGGGACATTATTTGCGTCCTACCTCTTTCATCAGGACCTGTTACATTACGTGGCACTGTTCGCTGTCACAATGCCAACACAGTGACTGGTTTGGTCGGAAGGTGGAAATGGGCAGTTCGGGAACATCCAACATACTCACCGGATATGAACCCGTATGACTACGACCTTTTCGGGAAGTGAAGGAAATATTACGTGCAACCTGACATGCTTCAGGACGAGAGGAGCAAAGAGCTCACAGTGACTGACATCGATAAGAGACGACGCAGATGGTGTCAGACGTCTTTCATAAGTGTGACAATATGTCCGGAATGAGACAGGAGACGGCTTTAAAAAATAATTATGTTAATTTTGGAAATTTGTCACCATGAGTCCGCGAATGGCCTGTGTATCAGGGCGGTCAAGTCAACGACGATGAAAGAGGCGAAGCATAGGGCGACACAAGAAATGCAAAATCTAAGTGATCAAATGTTCAAGAAAAGAGGCCACTTGGAAGCAATAGGAGCATACCGGAGCATATATTAAATCTGAAGCAACTCCATGCAGCAGAGTCCTTCCTGAGAAGGTAACATGTCCTCAGCTAGTCAAGAAATTCCCTGTATTTTATGGAACCAAAAGTTTAATGACCGCATTCACAGGTGCCAGCCAACTTTCCCTATCCTGAGTCAGATCAATCCAGTCTAAACCTCCCCATCCCAATTTTGAAGATACATTTTAATATTATACTTCCATCTATGCCTAGGTCTTCCCAGTGGTCTCTTTCCCTTAGGTCTCCCCAACAAAATCCCATTAAAACTGATGAAAATGAAAGAGAGTGTGAGGAAGCTAACGGAAATATGTTCATCTGTAAATGGCTGGTCAAAATACACTTTTAACTGCGGTCTAATGGGGAGCACTAATGAACCAGCTGGAGACAAAGATTTTTTTTAACGAGGCTTTAAACTGCCACAGCTATACAACGCGAGTAGTACGTGGCTGAAATCTGAGGATGGGGCACTTGGTGAATGATTCTGACAGTGCAAGATCAAAGCGTGTGGAAAAAAAAACCCCCGTCCAAATTCCAAACTTTACACTAAAATTCTCACTTGGATTTGCCTAGGATCGGATTCGCGCCGCCTCGGTTACAGCCCGGCAACCGGCTTGAACCAAGGTACAGCCTAACTACATTTTATACAAACAATTTTTTGTTTCAGAAATTATAACCACGGCAATGACGCGGGACTTGAGATTGCATCTGACATACTTAAGAAAGCTGGAATATATGCTAATGGAACTTATGTACAGGAGGGATCACTAAATTAATTAAGTAAAAAATTATATGTTTTGTTGACCATGCATCCCGATACAATCGTGTAAAGAAAAACCAACTTGATGCACAACTTATTCTTAGTATATTTCATCAACATCTACATGTTTCGGGCGTATCTAGGCCCATCATCAGGAGGTCAACCTTTATATACAACAATTGGTACTTATTATTATTATTATTAGATGACTGTCTGTTGTCCTGGAACAATGCATCCAGGACAACAGTTACCTAAAAAGAATAATAAGTACCAACTGTTGTATACATACGGTTGTACCTCCAGATGATGGGCTTAGATACGCCCAAAACAAGTACAGATTTACGAAGTATACTAAGAATAAGTTGTGCATCAAGCTGGTTTATCTTTACACGATTACAAAATTATAATTCTGCCTGGGCTTTACATATAGATTGAAGCATATGAAGGAAAGATATTTCATAAGATGTTCGCTGAATTTTTGTGATTTTTTTATTTCAATCCGTTTCATTTGAAGCTACCATCTGTTCTAAGCGACGCGTGTCCATAGAAGCTTAAAACATTTTTATTGTGTCGTCACGAAATACAGGTATTAAACTTTCGTGGAACCGGCTCGGAATACACATCGCCTTTAGATTTTAACGACATTCACACCTGGCCTTGGATGTCTTTCGAACAGCTACCTGACTCGTCGCACGTCTTCAAGCGAAATAAATGACAAAGGATTCCTTTAGAACAACTAAAGAACGATTCATAACCTTGCACGTACATAATATTATTAAAACGCGCACCAGTGGCGTTCACGGAGGACTTATTATTAACCATTTAATAACCTTACTTGTAACTTCAATATTAAGATCGTACCGCGAAGTAAACACATTCCGTCTGGGTTGTAAAAACCAGTCGCTTAATTCTGTGTAAGGAAATAATCGCTATTTTGAGAACTATATAGAACACATAACGGCAGAACGTATAAATTCTGGGAGAGATCGCAATCTTTCGAAAAGCGACTGTTAACTTCGTCAGGTCTGTTCGTCCGTCTGTCTCTATGTTTGCATGGAACAAGTCGGCTCCCACTGGATGGATTGCCACGAAATTTGATATTTGATGATTTATCAAAATTCTGTCTAGAAAATTCAAGTGACATTAAAATCTGATAAGAATAACAAGCAGTTTACAAGAAAACCCCTGTACAAAGTACATTTATGATAATATCTCTTTCAGTTCTTCTTTGGATGAGAAGCGTTTGAGATAAAACTTGTAGAAAAAATCAAAACACAATTTTATGTTGGATGAAATTTTTTTTCCGAGAATCGTGCCGTTATGAAATAACGTAGAAAAATATGATACAGCCGGGCAGATCACAGATGACAGTATGGCACAGGCCCATTACATGCAGGATAACTATGGCTACAAACTGACACTCAGAATATGTAATATTTATTGCTTTTCCACGACAATAATGGTTACACGAACGCGACTCAATGTTACGTTATACTTACGTCGCCTCTCTTGTTTAGTACTGAACCTGGTAACTACTAGTATTTATAAGGTTAATCTGGTTCAGTTGTGTGGCGCATGTTCGAATAATCACGACAATATAAATAAAACCATATCAAGTGTATGATTTACGTGCCCAAAAGTGTGTAACCAGAATTGGTTCTGAATGCCACACTAATAACATGAAGCCAGATTTCTGGTAAGAGAATCTGGAGTTTGAATGGTGTCATTAGCTACTTCCACGATTGGACACAGTCTTGAAGGAGTTCCATGCACCTCCCAGCTTCAGAAATATTTCTCTTCGACCAATATTAAAAATGTCCTCACGTCTCTTTCTTAGTTTCACAAAAGCCACCCTCCGGCCCCTTCCAGAACCATATTTTACCAACTACGCTACCTACTCCGTCCATTTCTTGTGTCTCAAAATAAACCTATTATCTCAATTAGGAATTTATTTTTAGTATTTGCGGCTCATAACGCCCTCCTGACGGTGGGTGGAGGTACGAGGTAAAGTTAGCCTATATCCACTGGCACAAACATAGGGTGACCTTTCTCAAGTGTTTTGCTTTTACAACAGGATGTTTCCTTAAGGAAGAAAATTTTTTAACTACGTTAACATGTTTTCGAGCCAGTGGCTGTCCATATTAAGGTCTTCTGACTTGTGAAATTGTGTAGTTCTTTTAGCTGAAAGCAACATTTCGAGGGAACATACCACCTCCATCATCAGAGTCGAAGAAAGTAATGATAGTGACGAGAAATGGACCATGACATTGTGCGTGGGAAAAATTACGGTTCTTAAAGTTCAGTGCCTAGTAAGTAAGGTGCAAAGTACAAGTAGGAGTGCAACTGAGGTGTTGAGAGGAGATATGGCGCAAAATGGCAAGAACAAAGTTGAAGTTGCATTCTCTGCGTGAATCGACTAACAAATGATGACCACGTGATGGTTCGATACGAGCAAACTCCAAAGTTCGTAACTGTCTTACACATAGTTGCCAGGCTGGAAAGCTGTTAAAGAATAAACAAGAATTGTCATTACTGCATTCGCGAAGCATATCCTCTTACTGCTGTATCAAAATATTCTTCACAGCAACAATAATCCGCGGTGTTTGCGCAAGAGACAGGATGTTTCTGAAAAAGGTGGCCATACTTTAGATAAGTGTTCGGTAAACCAAAACATAGAAAATAGTCTTATAAATATGTGTCCTGGGACGCTTCATTTTTATCGTGCAAGGATCTCTGATAAGAAGACAGAATCTTGTTTAACAGTAAGAGGCGGACACTTCGAGCGCTTGCTGTGACAGTTTTGCATGTGTACTGCACGAATTTCAAACTGACAATAGCAATCCATCATCCTAGGACCATTAGTATTGGTACAGTACGTAAAAGGTTAATTGTTTCCATGTAAATTAATGTCGAACGTGGTCATTACGAAGAAACCAAGCGTCCTAGGACATATGTTTGTATGATGTCCTTTCTTCGTTTTGGTCCGTAGACCACGTACTTAAAATATGGCCGCCTATTTTACAAATACTATGTATTGTAGTCAGAAGCCCTAAAAAAGAAGAGACCAATTGGAAGACCAAGTCTTAGACGGAAGAGGATAAGAAATCTTCAACTATGTCAGAGCCTGCAGATCGCATAAAATGTTTTGTGACCACAGCTGCTTGGCGTGTCCAGTCAGTCAAGTCATGTCTTGAAGTTGCAGCTGGGATATGTAGGAGACACATATGTTAATGCAATGAGAAGAAAGAAATGGCCAAAATATGCGAAACGTCTGTGGAAGCGACGATTTGTCCAACGATGGAGATCAACACATCACAAAATTCTTCGGGATATACACATAGAAAGATGGTTCAGGATTCAGGAATTTCGCCAGGGTGACGAAAAGTGACTTTGAGATTTCGATCCAGAATATTGGCCTCTGAATCCAAATGAAAGATACAAAACATCGCAAGGTATTTCCTGCCTCAATAAAAGTAAGAAATCTTTCGGTCGACCATATGTTGACCGCTCAAATTCTACAAACAAACTAATGACACGTTGAAGGAAATAAGAGTGTACGCGGAATTACGCAGGTAATTCCAGACCTGCAGACTTCGTATGCTGTTTATCCATCCTAGCCGGCAGACAAGAGACTCTGTCCGCGTACAAATATTTTGTCTGCGTACATTTCGGAAACAACCGCGGACATTAACCTACCTTGCGCTCTTCTGTCTTCCTTAAATTTTCCAGTAGTCTAGTATATTATCCTACTACACATATCATGTCGTATTTCGGGTTTAACAGTCTCTTACCTACAACAGAACGTTCGTTCTCGACACAGATAACAGAACTGTTTTAGAGCAATTTTATATGAAGTTAATAGGGGTTTAAATGAACTGTTTTCTATTACGTGAAATTTAAAGTTCACACAGCTGTAAGCATTAAAGCTACCGCCTTCCAGAAACACAGTGTAAATCTGTTGTTTCTTAGAAACTTGCAGCGTTAATTTGGAGGCATGCAGAAGCTTCCTCCACACTGAAAATAAAGACACCAAGTGGGTGAAATTTTGCACCCAATTGCCCAAATAGATGCTGTCACATTTAAGAAGACCCATCGTCTTTATATTTTCCATAAAATCTTACTTTCCCCCACAGGATTCTGCATTAAAAATTTTCATCTATGAGGTAATTTTATATTTATTTTCCATTTGCATTCTGCAGACCACTTTGCCAATAAAATCACATTTCCATTGAATACATATAATCTCTATTGAACCTGACAACGCAAAACTTAAATAATTAATTTTTATGTTGTAACGAATATAAGTTCTAGTAGCAGGCTATGTATTGAAACTTCTTTGCGTGTTCGGAGGCGTAACAGACACTGACATTTGAGGCTATGTTTACGAAAGAAGAAGAAGAAACAAGTTTCACTTGGTTGAGTCCCGCTATCTACTTATTTGTGCAATGCTAATTGAAAGAGAAATTGAATAGAAATGCAAGTAGAAAACTGCTAAAGTAGTAGCTGCTAAAGAAGTCCTGAGGACGTTGCTTTAAATAATAAACCAAAATGAACACACTCAAAACACTACTAAATTTAGCAGTGAAACAAGAAAAGATTAAATGCCTTAGATGAAGTTGACTATGAGAACTGTAACACTTTTACTTTCAGGCCCTACAGCTTTCTAAAATACCTTTATATGTAGTAAATGCTAAACACCAAAGGGCGCTGCTGACTATTTAGCTCTCCCGCTTCATATCGGAGGGTTCCGAATTCGATATTTCGTGGTTTTCCTCACTCATTCAAAACACAATCTGGAACGGTATTTAAAAAGTAGACCACAACAACTTACTTTTAAATCCCTGTTGCCAAAAACACCAGACGACGACTGACCTTTGAAAGGTTAGTGGTCACTGTATGGCGCCAGATCTTACAGTAACGCTTTAGATAATATCGGCAGAACGTAATACATCTGGCGCGGTAAATTAATACTATTTTCCGGGGGGGGGGAGAAGAAATATATATATATATATATACGTATATATACAAATTGTGACGTTCCGCAAAACACACAGTGTAAACCTGCTTCATATATTAGCAACAGACTTACAAAATATTACAATCAACATTACGCAACGGTCGACATTTATTAATCAACAAGCTCGATCTTTTTGTTCAGATCGCAAAACTGTTTCGGGCTCAGCACGTAGGCCTACCTCACAGAGAACACAGACGATCTCAATTAAAACGGCCTATCAAGAAGAGATACCGCAAACGTAGGTAGGTCTTCACGTGAGATGTCAGTTATTTTCATGAAATCATCTCAACGTGATAATCTCAGTAAAAATGGCACGTATGAAATTTTATGAAAATCCGTCGGATAGGAGTCGGGTTGTTCCACATACTCATACAGACGGACGGAAATACGTGGGTATGAGGTGGACAATAGTAGCTTTTTGTAACTGTTTTGCTAATACACCCGAAAATTCTCCATTTGTTCCACACAATATATCTGTGTGTTTCGTATGATTGTTTTAAAAAGTGTGTAGCATTCGCCGAATGCAGTTTGTAATGAAAGCGTGCTGTTCTCTGTGAGGTATGAAATCAATCTGCATATAAGTAATGAAGATAAATTTTAGTCCTCAAAAGTTAAGAAATAATTACATCACTACCGCGGACGCAAATTTTATAAACATGTTACAGGACACACATTTGTGACAAAACTGCAGACTGGATTCACCGCTCCGTCTTGTCTACTGCGCCGTACCTTCTTACGTCTGGGACGAGAGTACTGTGGGTGCGACAGAACATGTTGTTAGTTCGGAAAAACTGTATATGTACTTAAATAAAGGCGAGTTATTTTATTTGTTTTGCGCTTACAATAGTTTGGAAATAGCTATAAAGAACGGTAAACAAAAAAGGTAAACAATGCGTGATTTCAGGCTTCCGCCGCAAAGTAGATGAGAACTCCGCTTTTCTGGGCTATTGCGCAGCGTGTAGTGTTCATTCATTACCAGCGATTCGGGACAGAGCCTTGAAGATGGGACCGATAGGTTGTCACGAAACGTCGGTAAGGAATTGCCACTATACGCTGCGTAATAGCCCAGAAGAGCGCAGTTCTCTTCTCCAAAAAGGTAAAGTTGTTCCTGTCCACATTATCCAGGTATGTAGGGGAAGGAGAGATATAGCTCCACTAATTCTTAGCCTTTGCACCCAATGGAGGTGAATGGTCAAATTCATGTCCCGACTGCTTGATTCCCGGGGGGGGAGTACCAATTTAATACGAGGCTGGATAAGCTCCAGACCCTGTCACAATGTAGTGGAGAAGGGAATCTCTTCCCTCTACCGGGATTCGAAATCGGGTTCGTCCAGCCTGTAGCCAAATCACTATACCAACTACGCTATCACCGCACCGGGAACAACTATTGCGTAGAACTAATTTCCTGAACAAAGTTAGTTTCTTAGAAATTCGATCACGAGGCTTAATTCTGTACAGGAACTTTGGGTCAGTTTTTGCGTCGGATTGTATTAATTTCGTAGCAGAAACACGATTATGACGTAAGATGAAGTCGAAATTCTGAGTACCTGGTAACAATGACAAGGTTGCTTAAAGAAACCACTGAAGTTACTAGCAACAAGGTGGTATAAGGGATGTTATATCCTACTAACAAGTTCCATCTTAAGGTATCTTATTAAGCAGGCTTGGTTTCAGTTCCAGTCAGCCTCTGTGTGATTGATGCTCAAGGAGATTTCTTCCTTCCGTCCTTGTTAACATTTATTCCTCCATTTTAATAACAAACATTAAGAGTCGAAATATCGTTACTAGATCCGCTAACATAAAAACTGAGTAACTTAATACAAGGGCCATTCATATTAAGACTGTAAAAATTATATAGAGCAAAAACATATACAGCACAATGACATCAATCGTCAGTGTAGTCCCCACCACATTCTGCAAACTTCCTCCATCGTTCCACCAAGGCAATAGGTCCTCGGGAGAACAAGTGTTGGGTGCTGTG
>Ga0123352_10012918_pt1 | contig 13240 bp, 7 predicted proteins | sample TergutLab28metaG_FD_89700 | JGI IMG/M metagenome (GOLD analysis project Ga0123352, IMG submission 89700) | Labiotermes labralis P1 segment gut microbial communities from Petit-Saut dam, French Guiana - Lab288 P1 | ecosystem: Host-associated > Arthropoda: Insects > Digestive system > Gut ... | reverse complement strand
GGCTTTTCTTTCTCATAGACTTATTGAAAACAGTAGAATTTCGGCGCAGGCAGGTGTTAACCTACCTGTCCTCTCCTGATGGTGGGGCTGCCACCTTCTTGGCATCAGGCTGTCACTTCTGTGAAACTTAAATGTCTATGGCATTTCCTCCACAGCAGTTGGTAAGGTTATCCCGCCTATACTCGGTCACCAGAGCCTCGTCTGTGTTAACAGGGTCCGTCACTCGAAGGTGAGGTTGGTGCTTGGGAAGGAGAGGTTACCGTAAAACTTAGTGGTTTCTTTATCAACCACCAGAATCAACATTCACAAATTCTACGTTCTGCCCACAAAGTGTATTAATACTGTATGTTTTGTATGGATCTACGGAACAAACAGTGGCTTTTACCTCCTACAGCATTCACTGATTGGTTTTTATAACCTAGACGTAGAGTGTTTACTGCGCGGTAGGCAATGGGTGTTTAGATATAATTCAGGTTTCTCTGAGTCTTTAAGAGGGATTCGATACCAAGACGAACTGACTGACCGTCAATTGTAATATGTCTTTGACATAGATTTTAAAAGTTTCAGCGTGTAGTTAACATTGAACATAGGGGTTGGGGGACGGTCATGGCTGTGCGCATATTTTTTCTAATAAAAAAATAAGTATTATTTAGCAAGAATTGCTTATTATTTACTTTTCGTAATTTATTTAACAAAGCCATCAGTAGCTCCAATTCCGTGTAAGTAGTGTGGAATGGTATGACGATTAATGAATAATAAATTGGGAGGATGTGGAAGTACACTGCCATAATTTAAGATACTGTGCTATCACGGCATGTGCTTGGACAAACTGCTAAAATCCAGGTCAATAAAACCAGTTTCCAGGCCGAGTTTTGAATCTGGGACTTGCCGTAAAGAAAGCATTTGATAGTGGTATTCTGTATTACTCAGGAAAACCTGTGACAATATTCGATTCAGACACTTCCCGGAAGAAGAGTGGGCATCACAAAGAAATATGTGTTGCTGTGAACAGGGTACTCTGACGGGATATTTTGAATGTTTTGACGAGGACTTTTAATTTCCCAGGAACGTTTTGTGGCACTTGTAGTCGGAATTAAAATTGGAGTGGAAGAACAAAACGAAAAGTAAATGAGATGATTATTTAAATATTATAAAGTTTGAAACTCCGATTTTTCTCTTACATAAGAGTAACTCATCAACTGAAATAACTTGAAATGCCAACTTGATGCAACTAATTTTATTAATGTATTCTTAGCTCGACATGTTTCGCGTACATGCGCCCATCATCAGGAGCATTGGATGTTGTGTTGCAGCATATTGTTTTCTGCACCGAGTTTGTAGATAAGTGGTGGTCTTCAGAGCCTCTGCGTGGGTCGTGTGTACAGTGCGGATGGTGCCGTGCACAGCACCATCCGCACCGTACACACGACCCACGCAGCGGCTCTCAAGACCACCACCCATCCAAAAACTCGGCGCAGAAAACCATATGCTGCAACTCAACATCTAATGCTCCTAATGATGGGCGTATGTACCCGAAACATGTCGAGCTAAGAATACATCAATAAAATTAATTGCATCAAGTTGGCATTTCAAGTTATTTCATGAGGAAAATGCACGGTCAAACAACCCTAACTCATCAACATTTGAAACAGTTAATTTGATATATAGGAAAATTAAATTTTGACTCTTTCCAGATAATCTAAAAAAATTAATAAGTTTGTATTTTAATATATTCTGCGAGGTATGCATTAACACACTTTGAAATAAATAATAAGAGTGCTACATTTAATGACATTAGGTGTAGTTTACCGCACGACAACAGTGTGTAATTTTGTATTGTGTATTCATTCAAAAGCTCCTTGGACTATTTCAATAATGTCACAGTTTAATTGGACGTTCATTAACAATTCCTCATGCGTGGTAACGATAATCACACACCTATATGCAAATTATCAGCCATCAGCAAGTTTACTAAATGCATAAGCAATGTCTGTAGATCACTGAGCAATTGACTATTTTAGGGTTTCCAAGGACAAAGTCAATCAGATTGTCGGATTTGTCCACCAAAATATGCACAGCGTATTGCAGGTTACGCAATGAGCTTTTGTGTATCAATTGCTGGCGATTGACATGAATTTCCATTTACAAATGCTACATAAAACCTGTAGCATACATGTATTTTTAAATTTCAGACTTAAGTTTGCCATTTTTATAGTTCCTAGAACGAAAATTAAGGATTTGATTGCCCAAGTTCAAAGAAGGGTTAAAGATGTCACATGGAATTCTTCTAACTCTACATGTAGCAGAAGCAAATTTTGCCATTTTAAACAAGAGAAAATGCCTTCCTATCTCACCGTCCGTAATTTGTAACGCGGAATTATTTCGTATTTGTAATTTATTCGTTTCTCCGACAATTGTCTGTTTACTAGACCAGATTTTTGTAATGCACAAACCGAACTAAATATTTACTGTGTTGTGGTTCGCTGTGTACAACAGTCCGTACCCAAGTAAGAAGAGATTCTTGCAGAGCACGATTCGTATTTGCGTCTGTCTGTTCTGTGATTTTGCTGCTCTAGCTCTTACATTAATACCTCATTGTGAAACGCACAACACGACATGCAGACCACCATGTTTTGCTTTAACAATTTGTCTTGTCATATGGTAAAGGGTCTTTGACCTGCTTAACTTATTTCTATTCCATTTGGGTTTACATATGTTCGTTGCGGCCATGCGGGCAGCCACAGGCTTCCTTAAGGCACCGAAGAAACTTATTATGTGTTGTGAAATTTGGAGAAGGAAGTACGAATTTAAACAATCGGGACTATAATTTTTGTCCGAGAGTTGACTGGATGATAAGCAGTACGTAGCGTATATAAATCCACATCAATGAATGCCCCCATTGACAGTCCCCTTGAGAAGCCCAGGTAGTCAATAATTCCTTGCCTTGTGTCACACCGTAGATTTAGTATCGCGCTCACAAGAAATCTCCACGTATATGTACAACTATATGAACTGAGTGCACAAACCCACGCTTTGTATCATAGGGACCAATTCTGATGTTTTACGTCTATTTGCGCCTCATCTTTTCAATTTGTTTCAATCAGCATTTCTACTGAAATATACGTGTCACATGGACAATCTGTCTCTTCTTGCTGTTCATAATTTCTCACCGTTTCGGGCTTCTTGCCTGTCATGGAGTGATGTCCTTTCAAATCATCTGTAAAAGACCACGTCTTGTGTCCAGAGCTGCAAAGACGCCGTGTTTTGTATCGTCACCTCGAAGTATCTGTTTTTATCCCACCTAGTCCCAGAAGCCATGTGGAGACACACAAAATTTGTTGAGATCACCGTCATGGGCAAGAGGTGTATTTAACCAGTCACTCTTCAAGTGACCCATTTTCGTTGATCATGCGCGTTAAATAGAACCCCTTTCTTGTCCATGCTGGGTAAACCGCAGCGTCTCTGCAACATGCCGTCTATCTCTGTCCGTCGAAAACACGCAAAAAATTGCGACCAGTAGATAACAGTCTAGTATGACAAACCCCGAGATCCCCATGCGAATGAGATGTCGTTTACGTTAGACGTTTGTAAGCAAAGTTAAACACCACCTCAGAGGTATCCGAGACCTGGGCGGCCAACCTTTAGTGTTCAGGAGCCGTGTATTAATACAATACCATAGTTTACTTCTTATTTTATTATTTATTGTTTCTCGTTAACTACAATAAGTTAATCTCGTTTAGTAATGCCTCCTTACTGTGAAAAGTCTTTTAAAACCCGTTTGCCGTCAGGCTCGCGTGCATGTAGGCTACCAGAATATTACTTTTACATACACATTTAGTTTAGGAATAAACTTGCAGTGCACAGTCGTGTACTCTAACCTCCACAGCGGTTTATGTCTAAGTCAATGATCTAAAGAAAAACATGAAGCATTTGCCTACTTTTTTATTTTTTGTTTCAGAAACCTCTATGGCACGAGGAGTGGTGAGTCAGTCGCCATCTGTAATGGTGAGTAATTCATGTCTTTGATTTCCTAAAACCCCATTTAACGTTCTTCAAACTATCCGTTCAAGTCCGCGAGAATCCATTTCGACATGTAAATACAATAAATCTAAAGAACTTTTAAGATCTCAGCCTAATGTTTCGAATTCTTTTTCCCGGAATTAAATTGTGACGAAGCTAACAGCCTCGCTTAAAACAGAACTAACATAATTCGGGTTAAAAATTCATCAGAAAGCCTTAATTTATTTTTTGTGTTATGTTAACCGAACTCGTATCTTTTGTCTCCGATAAACAATACTCTAAACGCAGCAAATTATCTTAGATATTTCAAATAACTGCCAACTTCTTCTGTTATCCTTGGGGGGCTTTCTTTTAAAGACCCAAAGAAATTTATCTCATAGCACAGGATTTGATGTCTGTCAAATGCTTATACAGTGCCCGCATATCTAAAATTATAAATCTGTATTACGACGCAGAAGAGGGAATATTTATTTTGAATAGGGAAATATATTTGTGGATGAACTTTACAGATTCAAATAGGCTCATGTGTTATGTTAGCAGCTGTTTACATTAAAGGGTACTCTACAAATTGTACTTAGCGATGCTTTTGGCTTTTCCGCACTGGTAAAAAAATTAGGTTAAAAAAAGTTGCGACTTTGGGTCGAAATCTTGATCATAACCTTCGCAGCTACTGTGTTTGCACTGCACACCAACAAAGCTTGCGAAACGTCTTATGGGACGCAGTATACTTGCCTGTGTGTTCGAATGTGTTACACAGGCATGTAATTAAATTTCTGATCTGTTAATTCTGCTTGCATAGGGTGCAAAAGGATGCATTATAATTTTTTGGAGGGAAACGTTTGGAAAAGTTTCACTTCAAAGGCCCAGAAGGAGATAGGAGGATACGTGTCTTAGGAAGGTAGTTCCTGAAGGTGGGTGGTAGAGGGAAGTGTGAAGATCGCGTCCTTTGGTGGCATTCTGACTTTCGCGATGATGAGATTTATGTTCTCGTGTTACAGTGTTGCCTGGTCTCGCTCTGTTAGTGCCATTGCACTTTGTATTTGTGCATAGTCTGTATCTTGTGATCTCCATATTTGTTGGACTTACCGAACGTCAATATCAAATAACGCCTGTAATAATTGTCTTGCTAACTGACACTGATTTTGTCTACCACTATCATAAAGCGAACTATGAGTATGTATTTTGTTTTATTTCCAAAATGCGGTAAATTTCCTGCTCTCTTATAATCTTATATACATGTTTTCTCACACAATAGCGGAGGAAAAATGAATAACACCTGGTACAGTTGAACCATTGATTACAAACATACGGATTGGTCACTGAATCAAAATTATACCTATATTTTTTATCTTTTACGTTACGTTGGAAATAATACAAGATTATTACATTGTAGTGATGTTTTTGTGCCTACTACTTCAAAAAACGCAGAATAAGAGAAGAAAATAAGAGAATTAAAATTTAACAACTTTAATTGCATGAAATTAAACAATGAAATATGACGCGAAATTTTAAACTACGAAAATTGTGTTCGCGGATGTACTTAATATGCACGTTTCTTGAAGGAGGGCGATTACATTGTAACATTTAGTGGAATTAACAGTTAATTAACACCGTGTGAAGGAAACATTGCCAGTTTTATTCCTAAATATCCTAGGAAATACAGTTCTTTGCATAATCTGAAAATTGTGAATACTTAAACTTTTCAGGCTCATATTACACACTGCAGCAGTACAACGTGATGTCTGTTTCGTGGAAAAATATCATTGCAGATTCGTACGAAAATGATCCGTACTTTACAAAAAAACTTTGGTTTGAAAATGTCTTATTACGGAGGTTCAATCATTTCATTCTTTGCATCAAACGAAGCCTGAAAGTCGTTACTTCAAACAATAAATGTCTTGTGCTGTTGCTTATGCTCCAGAGATGACCTATTAAATTGCATTAAGCCTACAGTGACATAAACCCACTCATACACTTATATTTGCATAGTCCAAACAAGGGTGGCCTCAGTGCATCTTGCGAAAATTTTCGTAAACGTGATATTCCAATAGATTACATGCATGTGGTGCTGAGGATGAACGTTGTCTTAAAAGATTTGCTAAAAGTGTGAGATATATATTATTAAAAAACTAATCCTTTGTAAATGAGGAGCAGGAACAAGAAGCCACCCCATAAGGAAAAATTATGTTGTTTTATTAATTTGTGGCCATTGTCTAATTTGCCTCGAAAAGTGCGGCTTCCATGCAGGACAAAATCACAGTGTGAGGATTGATAATAGTACCTTCGAGAGGGTGGAAGAGTTTAAATATTTGGGAACAGCTTCAACAATCCAAAATTCTATTCGGGAAGAAATAAAGAGTAGACTGAAGTCAGGAAATGCTTGCTATCATTCGGTGCAGAATCTTTTGTCTTCCAGGAAATTAAAGATTAAGATATATAGAACTATAATCTTGCCTGTTGTTTTGTATGGGTGTGAAGCTTGGTCGCTGACATTGAAGGAGGAAATGAAGCTGAGGGTGTTTGAGAATATGGTGTTGAGGAGAATATTTGGACCAAGGAGGGACGAGGTAACGGGGGAATGGAGGAGATTGCATAACGAGGAGCTAAGTGATCTGTACTCCTCACCCAATATTTTGCGGGTGATAAAATCGAGAAGAATGAGATGGGCAGGGCATGTGGCGCGTATGGGTGAGGAGAGGGGGGTGTATAGGTTCTTAGTGGGGAAACCGGAGGGAAAGAGACCACTGGGGAGACCTAGGCGTAGATGGGTGGATAATATTAGGATGGATCTCCAGGAGGTGCGATATGGGTATGTGGACTGGATTGGGTTGGCCCAGGATAGGGACACGTGGTGGACGCTTGTGAGTGCGGTAATGAACCTTCGGGTTCCGTGAAATGCGGGGAATTTCTTGACTAGCTGCAATCCAGTTAGCTTCGCAAGAAGGACTCTGCACCATGGAGTAAGTAAGTAAAGTGCGGCTTCCGAAGCTTAGGTGAAGACAAAGGTAAACCTGTGCTCACTTAATCAGCACGTCATTAAGGCGTAGGGGGCAGTGGAGATAGAGATCCACGCTTACTTATCCTTGACACTAGATGCAGGCAAGTGGACAACCTCACGTCACAGCCGCTTTAACCCCACAGAAATAATTACCTTTACCCATTGCACAAGGAGACTGGGTGAACCTCAGTGACGCTGGACGCTCTGGAAACCGGCGCCTGGGAACAGAATCCATTTCTGCTTAAGAATCCGAATGACGTTGTCCGCTTGGGTGCTTTGTTTCGACGAAACATCGTCTTATACCTCGGAATCTTACACCAGATGCTCCGAGTAAGTCGTTGGGTTCAAGTATTATGTGCCCTTTGCGTTAAATCACGTTCCGTCGCTAGATAGTATTTGTATAGTTGTGTTTGCCTTCCGACAGGAACTGTGATGACAGAATGCATAGCAAATCTGACTCGTGGAAGAGGATGAAATGTGACAGCAGAACGGCAGGCTGCGAAGGTTTTATTTAGCTTTCGGTTTCATGACGATAATTAATGCGTTGCTGAACCCACGCATATGAAATGTGCATGGAGATAGATCACGCTCATGCCTGTGTATTGTACGTGATGTGTTTTTTTTAAAAAATAAATTGAGAACTAAAACAAGAAAGTTATGCGAAATTTTTCATAGTACGTGATAGTTTCAGAACAGGCTAGGGTATTCGGTACAGTGACTAGGCTACAGACTGGACGGTCCTGGGATTGAATCGCAGGAGAAGCAAAAGATTTTTTTTCTCCAAAACGTCCAGACTGGCTCTGAGGCCTATACATCCTCCTGCCCAACGGTCCCATGTGTCCCGCCGTTTTCCCAAGGGTAAAGAGGCCGGGGTATGAAATTACCACTCACCTCCATCTAATGCCGAAGTTATGAAAGAAAGAGGGTGTACTTCAACTCCCCTTATATGGCTTCATGAGGTGCACAGGTATAACTGAGAATAGTTTGACCTAAGGGATCCAACAGATTGGGTGCTTCTTGCCTGCAGACGGAAGCAGATCCAGCTTCCGAAACATAGTGTTTTGGTGTTTATGCATCTGTTACACGATGGACAAAGTCAAAGAGAAGGAGACTGTATCTGTACAACATTTTACTTTCAATGCAAGGCTCAAATTGCTGACAATTTCTCAGCTAGCGATAGATTATCAGTCGGTATGTATATTAGTGTATTCTAGGATGTGACATAATGCGACTTCGTACCGACATATCAGACTGCATGGAGTCACTGTCTTTGGACTTAGAAGTCTCACACTATCCACTAAATTGACAATGCTATCACGGTGCAGGTCGAAATAATTTTTACAGTTATGTCTGTTTTTATTTTTGATATTAAAAGAATTTTTTTGCGTATATTGTATTTAGTTATGACTTAATAGAGAGGCTGTTTATATAATTCTTATTTTCGTAAATTTACAGCTTATTTAGGTGCCTGATTAAGTGTTATCTGCGGTCTATTAAAGCGAAAAAGAGAAAAAACTGAATTAATTCTGAATGAAGCATGTAGGATTTCTGAATTTGACGTTCAGGTGACCGTGCATCGTGGATATATTCTTATAATAAAACCAACTAGATGCATTAATTTGTCAGATTTATTTTTGGAATAAAACTCTACAAGCTTCGGACAGTTCCTCTGTCCATCATCAGGAGTTTCTCACTGTACACACAGCAGTGTCATACAGGTTTGCTGACAGCTTGCGAGCAGGATCAGGACGGAAATAGTAGAGTGAAAAACACCTGATGATGGACAGAGGAACTGTGCGAAACATGTAGAATTTTATTCCAAAAATAAATTTGAGAAATTAGTGTATCTAGTTGGATTTATTATAAGAATATTTCTGAGTCGTTACGAGGCCCGGCACTCCACATTTACTCTCCTTTGTGTCTAGCCTAATCTGAATTATACTCAACTATAAACTTCAGCCACCGACTTAATGTATGGAGAGTTATGATATGGCCGTGAAGAATGTTCGACTGATATGTCAGTTCAAGTAGAATGTCCCGTGCTTGAACTTCATCTGTAGTTCGCTCTTCACTGACAGTCGTCTGTCCCACAGACATGAAATTAAACGTCAGTATGAGAACATTTCTCTCTTGAAACGACAAGAGAGGGTCTAATTTTGGAGCGACATAACCTTTACACGAATAAACAAAGCAGTTTAGAGTACTTAAACGCATTGTTATGGGTTTGTGTATCATACCTCTTCTGCAAGGCCTGTTTGGTGATGTAGAATGTCTGGGACAGTACGTCGAGCAGCTCTTCGTACATTATTATCAGGCCAAACAAGTGCAATCAACAGGTCCTCCTTTCACAACTGAAAAGCCAGCTATTAATATTCACTAGAATTGTTGGTTTTATCTCCTAGAAGTGCGGGATTTTTTTTCTTGTCATGTGCCCAACAACGCTGATTACCACAATATCAGTAATAATACTAATACTCCATTCTCCATGGAACACAGTCCTTCTTGAGAAGCTAACCGGTTTGTAGCTAGTCAAGAAAATCCCCGCATTTTATAGAACCCGAAGTTTCATTACGGTATTCACAAGTGCCCGCCACCTGTTCCTATTCTGAGCCAGCTCCATCTAGTCCATACCCCACATCCCACTTCCTGAAGATATATCTTAATATTGTCCTCTCATCTACGCCTGGGTCTCCCCAGTGGTCTCTTTCCCCCAGGTTCCTCCACCAAAAGCCTGTACACGCCTCTCCTCTCCCCCATACGCGCTACATGCCCCGCCCATCTCATTCTTCTCGATTTTATCACTTGCACAATACTGCGTGAGGAGTAAAGAACGTTATGTTCCTCATTATGTAGTTTTATCTATTCCCATGTTACGTCATCCCTCTTAGGCCCAAATAATCTCAACACCCTATTCTCGAACACCCTCAGCATACGTTCCTCCCTCAATGTCAACGATAAAGTTGCACACCCATACAAAACAACAGGCAAAATTGTAGTTCTACATATCTGTATCTTTAATAATACCAATAATAAAGTTTATAACAAATACTTGATTAATGTAGCAATTCCCAGCAGTCACAGCCTTCGTAGCACCATGACCGAGATGCTTCAGAAGCATGCAGACTTGAAAGTAGAACTTATAAGAAAATGTAAACTGAAAACAGCCCTTATGATAACATTAGTTTTATCCACAAAGCGTATTATTTCAAACAAATTACAAGAATGTTCAAACACTGTTAAATCTCCGACTTGCGCTGTTTATTACCATGCAAAAAGCAGTAGTTCTTATTACATGCTGTGTAGTTAGGAAGTGTAGCTCAGAACGGTGAATAAGAAGTGTCTGGTCGGTGAGATCCGTACTCTTTTGTGAACCAGCTAAATTGATGTGAAGTAAGGAATGTGAATAATAACAATAAATTATGTTAATTTTATGCTTCTTACTGTTACTTCCTCCTTTAGAAATATTCTCCTCTCTGTTTTAATAGGTTCACGCTATAACCTGCCATGAACGCACAGACGGGAAGTAGAGGTACAGCTTTACTCTTTCTTTAACATCGGCATTAGAAAGGGATGAGTGGCTAACGTAACACTCGGGACACTTTACCCCAGGAATGACACGGTACCCGGTACCCGGTACCCGTCGTCTAAGAGGCTGGATAGGCCTCAGGGCAGGTCTCGACGTTTGCGGAAATTTCGCCCCCCCCCCCACTGAGATTCGACCCGCGGACTTTAGCGAGTTGATATACCGACTGAGCTATCCCGGCCCACCGTTTTAAGAGATTTAGGTCGAATAATACCGGTTGACTTTGGCGGTATTATGCTCGGTTTGGCAAACATTTTCGTAGCTGTACCATCCTCTCTGTCACTTCCGGTCGCAAGGTGAAAAAGAAAACTCTGTAGCTTCACATGCTTCAATATTGGAAATTATACTAGAAAATAAATATTTTCCGAAACCGGTCTCAGTGCATCTTGTGGTCTTTCTGTCCTGAATTTCGTGACAAATCTCTGAAGTTAATTTATGTGCGTGAATTGTGTGAACTCTCTGGAAGTGTCGTTCATCCTTTTCTGTGGTTTACTTCACGAATCTGTCGTTATTCCAGGCTACATATCGTCCATAATGGGATACGTGTTGAATGATGAGGATATGTATGTTGGCGGTATTAACGTAATGGAGTTTCTCGGAGTTTACGTAGACAGATTGTGGCATATCATGAAGACCCTCAGGAGAGCGAACGTACCTATAGATGTCACAGTCCTACCTGTATATCCCGGTCTAGCGCGTTAAGTCATACATAGCTGCTCGGTTTACACTAATGTAAGGTCTGTGATGCACCTGGCTTTACAAATGTTTCGAGTTTTCGGAATTGTGATAAGTTCTTAATTAGTTTACAGAATGTCACCAAACACGTAATGATCTTTTGATGTTTTGCTGACCGTGCATCTCAGTATAATCTTAGTAATTAACCAACTTAATGCACAAATTCTTGTTTTATAATAAGTTTATTATATGCCTCTACATGTTTTGAGCACTATGTGCTCATCATCAGGAGGTCAAAATGTGTTATAAAGCCTCTGGTATCATCACACTGAAACAAGTGAGTGGTCTAAAATTGCTAAAATAAAATTCTATAAATATGAGCACATAGTAGTACAATTTATGTATGAACTTTTCGGGTGTGATTACTGTATATTACTTACTATAAACATGTTATGTCATGTAGAGGTTACGTTTATCCAGTTATTAAACTTATTAGAAAGGTACTATGTCTATTTACATTATATGTTTGCTGAGTCTATCTACTCATAAAATCGTATAAATTGTTGATTGCTTGTATCTACAAGGTTACGTATATCCGGTTGTTATATTTATTAAAAATATGCGATGTCTATTTACATTACCTATCTAAACAAGTTGAGTTTATCCAGTTATTAAAATTTCACGGTGTCTGTTTACGTTAATTGTCGAATCTACAAAAAATGCAAGAATTTGTGCATTAAGTCGGTTAATTACTAAGATTACGTAATGATCTTGTTCTCATTTGAGGCGAGATGCTACACGCATTAATGCTTATGGGACAGCACTTTTTATGCCACCACAGGTTTATTGCAATAAACTGTTACTGTCATTTTTATTGTTACACCGTGCATGTTGTCGAGTTACTCAATTATTACACCAAACACAACACATGTATAAAATTTATAAAATTTGCGCATTGAAACATTAAAAACGCCCCGAAATGTTTCGGTCCTAAGATCATCATCAGGGAGCTATATATTCCTTGCTAAAGTTACACTAGAAATAGTAACAGATTAATTTCGTTGTACAAGTTGGGTGCTGTGGCAGCATGTCGTGTTGTGTAATGTTATGTTGCGAAGAGTGCCCTGCTACGGATGTAGCAACATAACATTACACAACACGACATGCTACCACAGCACCCAACTTGTACAACGAAATTAATCTGTGACTATTTCTAGTGAGACTTTAGCAAGGAATATATAGCTTCCTGATGATGGTCTTGGGATCGAAACATGTCGGAGCGTTTTTAATGTTTTAATGTGTAAATTTTATAAATTTTATATATGTGCAGTGGTTGGTGTAGTAATTGAGTGAGTGTTACTGTCACTTTAAATTTATGTTACATTGTGTGAAGAACTGAAATAACGTCTTAATTAAACGAGGTATATGTCATTAATCTCTGTATAGATCGATGTGATTATATTACGAAAAGAATTCTGAAGATTCACAGACTTTTAGCTGTTCAAGTGTTTGGTTGGAGGATGAATATTAGCTTAAATTTAATGAACTAATGTCCAGAACAAAATATTCCCATAGCGTCAGTTATTGGAAAAGCTTTTATTAAATTTTTAGCCACTTTATAACTACATGTTAAAAACAGTTGGGTAAACAAATAAATGTTTCCATTTTGCGAATTGTGTTACCCATTTCATGTATTCTCGTGTATTCAATACACTGATCAACAAATGCGCTTAATAAAGTACAATAAAATACACATCATAAAACACAATTCATGATAAGTATCACCCCTACATGTTTTGGCAACGGAGTGCCATCTTCAGGGAGTCTATGAACACAAAGTGTCACAAGTCCAACACTCAGCTTCAGGGAGTCTATGAACACAAAGTATCACAAGTCCAACACTCAGCTTCAGGGAGTCTATGAACACAAAGTATCACAAGTCCAACACTCAGCTTCAGGGAGTC
>Ga0123352_10012917_pt1 | contig 13241 bp, 9 predicted proteins | sample TergutLab28metaG_FD_89700 | JGI IMG/M metagenome (GOLD analysis project Ga0123352, IMG submission 89700) | Labiotermes labralis P1 segment gut microbial communities from Petit-Saut dam, French Guiana - Lab288 P1 | ecosystem: Host-associated > Arthropoda: Insects > Digestive system > Gut ... | reverse complement strand
TAGGCTTTATCCAGTAATGAAAGTATGTGTAGTGCTATTTGATTTGATAATAATTCTTTACCTGGTTCATTTAGATGCAATCCATGTTTGGTGGATAAGAGTCTGTTGTTGACTATTGTAAATGTACTCACATGGCTGAAAAGTTTGGAGAGTGTGAGTAACTTACTGTTAAATGATTTGATTGTACTGTTAATATATGTGTATTCTTTCACATCGTATCTGTTAGGAACACTTACTAGAATTATGTTGGTATGATTTACATTCTTGATAAAATTAGTGATATTCTTGAACGCCTTACTAGAATAGTTTTTGTCTATATCATTTGTTCCACTACAAATTATTAGAAAGTCCCTCATTGTGAGTTTTTCAACTTCATCTTTCACTGTCCCTATTAGTGATCCAGTGGTCGATCCCGGTTTCACTACACCACACACTTCAAAACGAGTGTCCAGGGAAGCAATTAATCTAGCTGCACCGCCTCTCATGTGGCTGTCACCCATTAACAGTACTTTATGTTTACTGCACTTGGTGTATTTTGCCCTGTTGTTGATCACTTCCACTGCAGATTCTTTCACTAGGTTGTAAATGTGGTCTCGCATATTGATCATATCATTGGTAAGACTATCTTTCTTGGTTGTGATGATCTGCCCATTCACAATGGTTGGGATCATATTAGCTTCATGTTCATACGATGGTTCATTATGTGTTTCTTGAGAGACAGGTGGATGTTGGTGGGTGGCATTTCTTGGGTGATGAGCTGATAGTGGGTGCCTGTGTCTTCCACGAAAACTCTTTTTTAAGCCGTTAAATGTTGAATCCTGGGCTAGTTTCATGTTAATCACATTTGTAGGCGCCCTGTTCTTATCTTGGCAATCGGTGGCTTCTGATAGGTTAGTTAAAATAGCGTACCTGTTGACGTCTTCTTGTGGCTGAGTTCTGTTGTTTAGGACAAAATTACTTGCCTTATTCTTAAAGTGATGATATTTGGATGCTACTCTGGACCATGCCTTGAAGGACGTAGTTTCAACAGTAGTGTCGCTCTCAGTGGTTGAGTGAGTTTGATTTAGGTTAGGTTGTTTGGTCATCTTCTCTTAAGTGATATCTTTTAATTCTTTGTATAGGAGTTTGATTATTAGTTGGGAAGAACTTAGTTCCATGTGCACTTCTTCTAATTGTCTCTCTAATTCCGTACATTTAAAGCAGCACTGATCATTATTGACTGTTGATTTCTGAGGTCTTTGTGGAGAGCACGTGTGTCGTGATACTACACTATCTGCTATCTTGCCACCAGTCGGATATGAGGAGCTTCATGATTTATACTTCTCACCACTCTTGACAGGATCCTGAAATCAAAGAGGAAGAGATGGGCAAGGCATGTGGCCTTATGGAAAAGAGAGACGTGTAGTGGATTTTGGTGGGAAAATCTGAAGGAATAAGGCTCCTTGGAAGATCTAGGCTTATAGGGAAGGTTAATATTAGAATTGATCTAAAGTAAACAGGATGAGAGAGCATGGACTGGATTGGTCTGGCTGAGGATAGGGACAAGTGGCATTGAAGCTTTGTGTTTCAGATAATGTGAGGAATTTCTTGACTCACCAAGGAACTGTTTGCTTATCAAGAAGTATTGTATTCTATGGAACTAGTTATTATTGCAATTTATCTCAACATTTCGTATCATGTGTCCCACCAATCGTTATGTCACTAATATACTCCAGTGTGGTAAAAATTATGCTTCCTTCTTTTGAGAAGAGTCTGTATACACTTATATGCAATTTGTCATTAATCATTCATGGAAATGCTTATGTTTGAGACCTCAGATTCCCTTTAGCTGACCATCATGCTGCATGGGTGAGGACAGTGTACTACAGGGAGTATTTTTTTCATGTCTCTGGGCACAGCATTTCATACGGAAGCATTAATTTATAGTACCCTTACATCCACTAGAAATTTGGAGTCCATTTTTGCCTTGCAGTTCAAACACAATTTCATCAGCGTATCTCAGAATGCAGACATCTACTTACAAAGCATGATTCACACTTAGAAAATGTTTCTTGACTATTGATAGGCTTCTTGTCTTGAAATATTAGCATTCTGTCCCTGAATATTGTCTTTTAATTCATGCAAGAAATCTCCTTATATCCCTCACAAATAATAATCATATTAATCCAGATCTGAGGATCTAAGAGGCCACAATCTGCAACTCTTCAGCTGTTTGCTGAATACCACTCTGATGATGTCATTTCTGTGTGGACTGTGGTATTGTCCTTTACGAAGTAACTGTACCTCCTTAGTGTTGTCAATTTCTTGGAGAATGCTGACTGAATTAAACATAGTGCTCACAACTTTTTTCCTTCAAAGAATGTGGGTGCTCAATACCGTTCACACCACACAAAGACCACTTGCACTTTACCACTGATAAGGGATGAAAACGTGCTTGTAGCATGGCTCAGATGGCAATAGTGATAACACAGCCATGTTGACTAGTAAGCACAGAAAGTGAGACCATACATTCAGAGTTCAGGGACATAATAAGTCTGCCACTCAGTATTGTGATTTGTGGAAGTAAATTTCATAGACAATACTGTGAAATGTACACTTGCTTGTGACTATGTTCTAAGTCCTGTTTCTGTGGGACAACTATGAATCTATTAAATAAGAAATCTTGTACAATTTACATTCTGTATTGATATGGGAAGCAGTCTCCAAGGTAGCATACCTAGCACAGCATGGTTACAGAACATTTCCAAAATGAAAATATTGCATCTTTATGTCCTTAAATCTATCTGGTTTAAAGTTCCACTTCTGTAGGACATTTCTAATTCTGTGTTTAAGTTTTCAAGTTTCAGTTGTTGCTCAAATGATGATTTCCTTAATTTTTGCTGAATGTACATTTACATGTTCTATCAGATGTCTTTGGAGGACCACGCTCTCTCCATCTTCAGGAACAATGAATTTGGTTCAGGTGGATGCTGAGGTAATTGGGAAGGGGACTGTGTTGATTTATAGAAAGGATGTTAAGGATTTTGGCCAATCAGAGTTGTAGAAAGGTAGGGTGGATTATATGTCATAGTAAGTGAGTGGGAATTGAGAGTTCAGAGTAGGACAGGAGTGGGACAGATGGTCCTTTTGGAACCAAATAGGTGAGAGATGTGAAAGTAGTGTTACATGGTATGTGTAACGTTTCTCTGTGGGAACTTGAAGGTGAAGAGTAGAAGTCTTTTTTGTGTGGGCATTAGTATTGAAATAAGGTAATGTTGCCTCAGGATGGCAAGCCTGTACTATTTTTGAAAAATACTGTTTGCTTCTTTTCCTTCAGGAAATGGATTGTGACTGCCCATAGCATGCCCATCTACAAACCTTACATGCTTTATTTTCATGAAGACATTTCTTCTTCTTTTCACTACAGATCATAGACAATTATTGTCTGTTGTATAATTTAGTGGCCATTTTCTCAGAATAGAGTGAGAGAGAGTGGGTGAGGGATGGAGAGAGAGAAAATGTGTGTGTGTGTGTGTGAGAGAGAGAGAGAGAGAGAACGAGAGAGAGAGACAGAGAACGAGTGAACATAGCATCCATTCTTGGCAAGGGGTTGCTGTATTTGTGTGAATAGTTTAGAATCCTGTATAATATCAGTCACACATGAAGCATTTGTATTCTTCAGTTTACAACGTATTGTGGTCTCTTGAAATCAGCCCTGTATGTCCAGCATTTTATGGATAAAAACTAAATGGCCTAAGTCCTCTATCCCCTCTCTCTGGACCTTCTTCCATGTACCTAGTTTCAAAAGGTAGAATTGAAAGTTGAAATGTTAAACACTGATGATTTGGAAATCAGTAAAATTTGGTGTGGATGCTTAACAATATTACAAAGTGAAGTGTTTCAAAACATGATCTTTATATGTGACACATCCCACTGTGTTAATTGAAATTTAATTGAATGTATTTGCATTCCATGAATCGAAAAAAGGTGAATATTTCAGATTTAGAACAAGCCAGAAAAATATTACATACAGATGTAGCTGGACCAAAACAACTGATTAAACTTAGTTTATCATTCTGTATTTTCATTAAACTATGTTTATATATAATTATTTAGGGCTGATTTAGGGTTATCACTTAAATTTTTGTTTCTTCGTGGGACTCTGTAAAGACCTTTATGCTGTCTGAGTTTACTCCTTTTTGATATAGTGATAAATTTGATGACCGTTAGCGAAAGTTGCATTTTTGTCTAGTATGTATGTGATATGCATCAGAATTTGATTTGAATGTATATGGTGTGTATAATGTACTTTGTTGGTTATGATATCATATCTGGCTCAGTCATCCAGAACTGTGCTGTGCTGGGTCATAATGCAGTTCTCTTCTACTGTGTGGCAGAAGCCTGAAATCATGCATACCTCATTGGTCATTCACTTTGGTTTCAGTGACTGGTCATTTACAAGAGCTTTTTCCCTTCAAATGTAACTAGCTTCACTGAATAATTTGATGTTGGGCATTTTCATTAGTGGTTCCCTGCCAAAATCCATATAAAGTATGCTTTGCATTGCAATCTTGTAGAAAATTGTTTGTGGAACTGAAAATATTGCCACTAGCATCACAATATATATTCTCCTTTCTATTGTTTGTGGTCAACAACAGGAATTATTTTACTCCAAACAGCGTATTTTATGATGGTAATACTAGACATAGAAATGATTTACATTTACCTCAGGCAACATTGGCTATGTACCAGAAAGGAGTTTATTATTCAGGTATAAAGGTTTTTAATGGTCTCCCTAGAGCACTGAAAGACATTTCCAGTAAGCCCGCAAGTTTAAAATTGCCCTAAGAAAATTTTTGGAAACACACTCATTTTTTAGTCTTGATGAGTTTTTTGATAAACAGTGATACTTTTCTGGTTCATATCAAGCTGTTCTACATACTTATCAGTAATTATTGAAACATAACTTGTGTAATAATTTACGCTTGTACTTGTAAATTGTGTGTTTTTACTGTTAATTTTTAATGTATGGCTACACTGTAACATAGGGCTAATTTACTGACTATTCCTACATTCATTGGATATATTCCTGTATATGGTATTTTGGGAAAATAAAGAAATCAATCAAACCGCAGATTTCACTTCATGAAAAAAGTAGGCACAGCTTTCTGAACTTATGATGCCATTTTCCACCATTGCATTGTAGCTCCCACTGTTGACAAAATTGCAAAACTCAAGTAGCATGATTTCAAATCCTCGTCTTATTACCTCACTGAATGTGTTAATTTTTTTTTAATTCACTTCATGAGCAGTGTCACATTATATTTGTGTACATTCAATACGTTTGCCCTGTAAATGTTTTTGTTTTTATTTCAGTTCCTGATTCTGTAAACTATGACTTTCAGGCACTAGAAATATCAGAGGATAGTGTACTGATAATTTGGAAGGTTAGTAGTGAAATGTTCTTAGTGGTTGGATGAGTTGGTGTGTGTTTTGTGACCACATATTGTTTCAAATGTTGGCCTGTACTGCTTGTGATAATCATGTGCATTATGTATGAAATTAAGGTAGTGAAACAATACCTCATACATTCTTTGTCTTGAGTGAATGTTGTTATTTGGTGGAGGTCCTGCTAGCAGACACCCTTCCTTACCCAATCTTCTTCATGTTTCCTGTGCAAGCTTCAACTGGAGATAAGTATCCCCACCCACACTCACAAGGCCAAAGCTTTATTTCTGAGTAACAATAAATGAATGGAAACAAGTGACTACTGCGAGCTGTGAAAACCCGAAAACTTGTATTTGTAAGTGTTGCAATATGGGGTCATTTTACATTGATACATTTTTTAAGTTACAGAGTTTATTAGTCTTATTCGCATTCTGAATTGTTTGAATATATCTCATGTGCCTGTTTTTGCGTTAAAATTTCCTAATACTGTAGATTATTTATGTGGTACATGCAGAATTGAGGAACCATACACTCTAGGTCATCATAAAAGTTGTGCATGGTGTTAGCACTTTCACTGTCAGTGCTATCACATATGGAGCACTGATGTCACACCATTGACTTCTTAGTATTACTTAGTTGTACTTCATGTTACAAACTCTGTTCCATTCACTATTAATATGACTCTCTTTTGTGCAAACAAATAATGCTTTTCCTCTTTGATAATTAAGGTTCCATTTCTGTAGAAAAATGTGTAATTTTCTGCTGTTCAAGTACCACCTTTGTCCTGTCTGACCTGTAGCATCCCAGAATTTAACTTATACTTTGCTCTTTCTCTAATAAGTCTTGTATTTGAATCTGAATTGTAGAGACTTCTGATGATCCAAGTTCCAAATATCATGTCTGTTTTCCGTTCCTTAAGATGTTCCAGTGTGTCATTCCAAGTTAGAGGCCTTGTGTAACATAGTTGAATTTTTCGTTTTCTGTAGTGAGGAATTTTTAGGCATTTGTCCAACCCCCAAGCTTGAGGAAAAACCTAAGTTGGCTATTTTGTTGCCATCTGCAACATGCAGATGCCTTGTATCACGGCGACAAGAACCAAGTTCAGTCTTCCTCTGGAAGATTCAGATAACGATGGATAATATAATGAAAGGGACTTCCTTCACAAACAGTCTCAGAATAATTGTGTGGAATATTATTATATTTTATGTTAGGTCTGACAGGCCCCTTTAGAATTTACAAATTATAATTAGGAATATAAATTATGGAACTCTTGTTACATATGTGCTGTAGGTTTTATTTAAATCTTGTGCATATCAACTCCAATATTTTCACAGTTTGTTTCCAAGAGCCCTGAGTGGTGTGCAGTGACAGAGTTTGAGGCGGAATATGAGGATGGGGTGCGCTGGTTGAAGCTTTATCAAGGGAAGGAAATGACCACCAGAGTGTCAAACTTATTGCCAGGGCAAGAATATCAGTTCCGGGTGAGGGCTATTGGTAGAGATACAGCATTTCCATTCTCAGATATCATCTCAGTCGTCACCAAAGTTGGCAGTAAGTGAAACAAATATATTTTACCAGTAAACTAGTGTAAGAGAGAACAAAGCAATTTCTGTCAGAATGATTGTACTAACTGGAACTTTTTGTGGAGTTTCTCAAGTTGTCTACAGAACTCATAAAGTAAATTCATACAGGAAGAATGGGTAATATCACATGGTGTCTTTTTTATTTCATTGTACATGGCACATTTGTTGGATGTGAGCTATTGTGCTTGCTTGCTCTCAGCCTGAAGTCTGGGATGCATGAATTTATACGTTTGAAAATACATGTCCGATAATTGAACAGCTGAAGAAAGTGTACCAACAGTGGAAGAAAGTGTACCATTTTGTGCATATTGTCTTCATTGTGCTTTCAAAAGTGTTATTGTAACTATAAGATTATGTATCTTTGAAAGACATGAAATGATAAAGTATATACAGTATATATTGAGCATTAGTACTGTATGGAAAAGGAAGAAACCTGGGCCTCTTCCAACAAAGAAAAAGAAAGAAATTTTTCAAATTTCCAGCAGACTAATACGTCACACCCTGCAGAGAATTCATTGTGGATACAGTGGGTTGTGTTTGATGAATGAGTGGTAAGTAGAGGACTGTGGCCATCATGTTCCACAGGTATGTATGAGGTATTCTGTTTATGGGAAATATTCCAAATGAAGGTTTATGCAAACAGTCCATGCTCTTTGTAGTCTTTACATAGTGAAATGCAGAATGTTACTCTAGAAATTGTGGAGGGTGAAATTCGGAGTGTTGTGGAATCTGTTATATAAGTAAGAAACTTGCATCAGTGTTGTAAGATGTTACTTTCAGCAACTATTTTATGTGGTAAGTGAATTTTGGATTTTGAAAAGGTGTTTTTGTTGTTTCTGTTGTTTCTATGGCTGATTTTGGAGAAGCTAACTCATCATCTCTCTGGGATCGCAGTAGGGTTTCATGGTGTTCTTGAGCAGTTGTTGGTCAGTATAAGTTTAGGGCAATATAGCAGATGTTTCTCATCCATGGTGGAGTTTGGCATTTGGCAAATTGTGCACTCAGGAGATTCGTACATGCCAGGTTTTCATAAATGACCTGCTAGGCAGTCATGTCCTGTCTTGAGTCAAAATTTGCTACCACTTCCTTCATAGGTTTGCCTTTGTATTCTGCCCAGATTTTGTGGATATTTCTCCATTTCTGTTGCAGCCAGCTTGTCTGCTTCTTGTTGTACTTCATAGCTATATTGCAATTCAAATGTTTTTTCAGTGTGTCAGCTTGTAATGATGTTTCTTTGCTATGTAATGTAGTATCCTTTTTGGCTAGTTTGTCTGCCATCTCATTGCCTCCTAGTCCAACATGGGAGGGAGCCAATTGGAATATGACTATTTTCTTGAAAGCCTGGAGATAGCCTGTTGTATGTCATTTATTTTCTTTGATTTTGGCTGACTATTGAAAGAAACTGCTTGAATAGCTGCTTTTAAGTCCACTTGGATCACCACTTTTTCAAATGCTTGAAGTTAGTATAGGAGCTGTTGTAGAGTCAGGGGGATAGCTCTATTTCTCCATTGAAGTTCGATTTATTTATACCAACACTAGCATGCTGCAAGAAGAGCTTGCAGTGCACTCCTGCTCAAACTGTATTTGCTTCATCTGCCTGAGATCCATCAGTGTAGACTCTGAGCCAGTCCTTTTCAGGATAATAAAGTTCTATCATTTCTAATGCAGGGAACTTTAAGACCACTGGGAATGTATCTTTCTTTTTTAAGTCTTCTGTTAATGATAAATTTGTTGTAATTGTCATGAAGTCTAATGGGTTAGTGGCTGGAATGTTAGGTTCTATCTGAGTTGGAATGTTCATTAGATTTAATAAATTTCAACAGTTATTTATTGGTGTGGTTTGGATTTTGAGAGTCTGATGTGGGGGATGTTGGTTAATCCAGCTTGTCTTGGAAGAAGCTTGTAATTTAATGAAGGAGGCTGCTGCTTGTTTTTGGATTTCCAGACTTGTTAGCAGGTTTTCTGTGTATGGTTGAAGGGCTGTGACTGGTGTATCCTCTACTGCTCCACATATTAACCCTAGGGCGTTGTTCTGGGCTGTTTCAAGGTGGTTCAGGTTTCCTTTATTGGTTGTATCTATAACTTCACTGGCATACTTCATTATAGGTTTAACATGGGTGTTATAGGTGCTCCCCAGCATTGCCCCTGCTAGACTCTTCATAAGCCCTAGCCTCTTGTTTGTTTTCTCTACTGTTGTGTTGATGTGGTCAATATATTTGAGCTTATTGTCAAGAAATACACCCAGATATTTTGTATTGGCACTCTTCTGTAACATTTAATCATTGATTTTCAGTCTGAAATCTGCACTGTTGTGTCATAGGGAGAAAAAATGGTACATAGTTTTAGACTTGTTAATGATCATGTTATTCGCTGTTGTCCATGTGTTTAGTACCTCTAGGGAGTGATTCATAGTTTTCTTCAGGGTTGTTTGTTGTTATTTTTTGCTGATGCCCAAATCACTACATCATCCCAAACATGCTAACTTTTATTCCTTCTATCTTTTTTGAACATTCAGGGAGATCATTGATGTATACAATGAATAGTAGTGTGCAAGAGACAGCTCCCTGTGAGGGGCCTATTTTTTATTACTTATACTTTGATTCTGACTCATCCAACCATACTTTGACCCATCTCTGTGCCAGAAACATACCTAACCAGTTGAGCATGTTTCCTCTCACTATGTACATCTTGAGCTTACTCATTAACTTGCTCCTGCAGGCCGTGTCTGTGAATACTGCAAGGGTTCTCTTTGTTTGGTTAAATCCTTGTTTCACATTCTGGACAAATCTCATCATACATACATACATACATACACACACACACACATATCATTTCATAGATCCACAAATTCTGTCATACAACAGCCGGACATGAAACTTGTCAGAAAAAACACATAACACACAAAAAAATACAGCAAACAAACACAATACAATACAATAAACAGATGGCAATATACAGTCTCCAAAATCAAATACTGTGCATAATATAATAAAATAATACAATACAAATTACAACCGGAATAATTAACATATTAATTATCTCTGCTGAATTCCAAAAATTCTTTGACAGAGTAAAATGAGTTATTTAAAGCATACCTGTATAAATCATTTTTAAATTGTTTACATACATACATACATTTCATCAACCCATGACATCCCTCAAGGGGCATTCAGATATGAAACGTCAGATAAAAGGTATATTAATCGGTCATTATTAAGAACAATACATCAGTGAATTTGATGTTGAAATGTTGTTTCTAAAACTGGCTTGTTCTTCGACTAATATATTCTGACTTTTGAGGAGTGATTTTAGTCTTGTTAATATCATTCTTTCAAAAATTTTTTGAGGACTGATGTAAGAGTGATTGGTCAATATGATTCCATTTCTTGTTGGTTTTCCTGGCTTTAATATCAGTATGAACATGCCTTATGTTCAGTCTGCTAGAAGGTTCATTTTACTTGTCCAGAACTTGTTACATATTAAAAGCATTATGTCTGTAGCTTTTGGACCAAGGTTTTTAATAAATTCTGGGAATATTTTGTCAGGGCCTAGTTGCTTCTTGTTGCTTATGTTTTTTATTGCTTCCTGTAACTCCTCCATTGTGAATTCTTTTGTGTACAGTTCTTCCAGATGGCCATCTCCTCTGTTTACACCCTTTTGTTTTCTATGTATTTTTAATTTCTTCTTTTGGTTTGATTGTAATTTGTATTGTGTAAAGTAAAACTTGTCTAACTTGCTTGGAAGCTCCATTTTGTTCATTATTTTTTTGTCATTGACCTTCAAGGGGTGGCTCAGCTTTGTGCTATGTTTATTATTCAGACTGTTGAATAATCAATATGCTTTGGGGCCATCTGTTCTATAATATATTCCACTTATAAACTTATTCCATGTTTCCTTCGTGGATAGATTGATTTAGTTTTTACTTTAGGGCTGTTTGAATGTCTATATGTAGAGTAGATCCCTTTTCCTCTGACATTATATGCTTATCCCTTTTGTAATCCAACCATTATCTTTAGGTCTGTATGATTTATACGTATTGGGGAAGCTGTTTTCAAAGTGTCTTAGGAGGATGCAGTGGAAGTTATTGAATATATTGTTCATGTCAATAGAATTGTAGACTGAATCCCATGCTTCCTCCCTTAGATAAGACTGAAAATTAGCTATTGAATTATCATCCATTAGCCTAGTTTTCTTTGTATATGTACATTTTGGAGGTGGGATTCTTATATTACCCAAAGTAAGAATTTGAGCAATATGGTCACATAGGCCACTATCAAAAGGATAAACTGATGTGTTGTTGAGTTTTTTGTTGTCTAAAAATATGCTGGCAATTAGTGTACCTTTGTCATTGTATATTCTTGTTGGAAATGTAATTGCTTAAGTTAAGTTAAAAGTTTTCTTTATTGATTCTAAGTTTTGGTTCACTGAGCTGTCTACAAGGAAGTTTATGTTTAGGTCACCACAAATTACCAGATAGACATTTGGCTGATATAGAAGTTTCAGTGTTTTTTCTAAAAGTTCTAAGAAATAGTGAGGATTTTCAGATGGAGATCTATACACACAGCAGAGAGTCGTTTTTGTGGAAAATGTGTTTAATTTAACTGCACTTATTTCAAAAACCTTTTCTTTGTAGAGCTTGTTAAGTTCAATGACCTGATAAGTCATATCGTTTCTGAATAAATTTTACGGCTGTTATACACCAGTATGTTATACATTGTTAAACTTGCTATTTGTCCGAAGAATTTTCAATAAGTAAGATACCCAAGGTCATAAAAATTAAGTGAGGAGTCATTGTAACATTAAGTCTAGCTTATTTATTGCTCTGAAGTATTATTATTTTTCAACATAACTCCTTGTACATTGTTACATTTGTCCCATCTTGGTATGACTTTAAAAATTCTATTTAATATAATTGCACTCTTGCATCTGTAACTCTTCATGACAGCAATATCTACTTACTCATTGTTGTGGGATATGCTTAGATGAGACAAGCGCTGAATATGCTTGGGGGATTATTTAAAAAAAAAAAAAGGTAACCTCGGTATAATGAACTATGAACATTCAAGTTTATATTGATTTCTCATTAAATTTGTGAGACCTAGGGAACATCAGTTCAGTCAACAATGGTTACCTGAACACACACAAACTTTACCAAAGTCTCTTATTTATGTGTTTATTTATTTATTTGTATTTGCATGATTTAAGTCCCCTGTATTTGTTTATTTTATTTCATTTCTCAATGTTGATACTGTTTATTAATTGGGAATAAAAGTTGGCATTCACAGGTTGAAAATATACTGGCCATGTGCAAGTGATATCAGAATTATTACCGTTTTTTTTTGATTGATTGATTTCTCAATTTTCCCAAAATACCATATACAGGAATATATCCAATGGATGTAGGAATAGTCAGTAAATTGGCCCTATGTTACAGTGTAGCCATACATTTAAAATTAACAGTAAAAACACAAAATTTACAAGTACAAGTGTAAATTATTAACACAAGTTATGTTTCAGTAATTACCGATAAGTATGTAGGACAGCTTGATATGCACCAGAAAAGTATCACTGTTTATCAAAAATCTCATCAAGAATATAAAATGAGTGTGTTTCCAAAAATTTTCTTAGGGCAATCTTAAACTTGCCGGGCTTACTGGAAATGTCTTTCAGTGCTCTAGGGAGACCATTAAAAACCTTTATACCCGAATAATAAACTCCTTTCTGGTACATAGCCAAAGTTGCCTGTCTATGTCTAGTATTACTATCATAAAATACGCTGTTTGGAGTAAATAATTCCTGTTATTAACCACAAACAATAGTAAGGAGAATATATATTGTGATGCTAGTGGCAATATTTTCAGTTCCACAAACAATTTTCTACAAGATTCTCTATGTCCACATCCTATCATTGTACTAATTGCCCTTTTTGCATTTTAAAAATTATAAGGCTATGCGGTGAATTACCCCAAAAAATTATGCCGTAAGACATAATTGAATGAAAAAGTGAATAATAAACCATCTTTAGTATAGAACTAGAAAAATATGGTTTAATATTTCTAAGCAAATAGCATATAGTACTTAGTTTTATTGTTACCAAGTCAGTGTGAACTCTCCATGACAAGGTGCAGTCTACTGTAAGACCAAGAAATTTTGTAGAGCTGCATATGGGAATAGTCTTGTTATTGTGGTCTATAATAATTTCTATTTGATTTGTTTTTCTAGTTGTGAAGT
>Ga0123352_10012916_pt1 | contig 13241 bp, 9 predicted proteins | sample TergutLab28metaG_FD_89700 | JGI IMG/M metagenome (GOLD analysis project Ga0123352, IMG submission 89700) | Labiotermes labralis P1 segment gut microbial communities from Petit-Saut dam, French Guiana - Lab288 P1 | ecosystem: Host-associated > Arthropoda: Insects > Digestive system > Gut ... | reverse complement strand
CTACTACTGCTGCTGCTGCTGCTGCTGCTACTGCGACCTGGATACTTAAATGCAATTTAGAGTTAGCAGAGTATTTAAAGGGCAAATTACTAACTTTATTTTATTGTGAGAATCATTGCATGCCATTGCTCCATCCACCACAAACATGTCGGCTTCACTGCACTACTGAGTATCACTGCAGTCATTGAAAAAGTCGACTATTAACGCTAACCTCTTGAAGACAAAGTGAACATTGGTCCTCCATATCAGATGTTTCATAAATACACAACACACAAGGTAGATGTAATACGATACGTGACTCTACACTGCCTGCTGTTACAAACTGTGGCCAGATAATATCAGATGGACACACATGAGTTCACGTACAAGGTACACTTAACGGACACAAGAAAGGCATTTGCAGGTCAGCTCGAGTGTTTATTTGAGGGGTTTGGGGTGGGGGGGCGGGGGGAAGAGGAGAAAAAGGTTTCTAAATTGAATCCGACTCTTTGAAGAGAAATACGAATTGTTACGTTAATTCGGATGGCTGTAGCACCGTTCTTACACCCACAAAGAACCTTTGTTGGACGACGTGACATTATTTTGGTTTTGAGCACAGCCGACAAGTTGCGGCTCCGACAACCGCACAACACAGAAACTGGCCTTGTTACCAAACGCTGACAGTTGCCTCGGGCTTGAGATGACCCTTTGAGGCCTTCGCTGTTCTCGAATTTTACGCGAAGTAGGTGGGCAGTTGGTGCTGCCAAAGGGGCACAACTGACAGGCCCAATACCTTTGAAGATTTGACTGGTTATGTTGTCCCGCATCTTTGCATCCTGTCTGCGCTAAGACTTCAGCAAAACCGCAACGGAAGCATTAGATCTCTTACCTTCTTTTTTTCTTGTGCCGTAAATCACAAAGTTAAGATTTTCCGTGAGATATATGTTTATTTGCCACATATAATAATTTACTTTCTTGGTTGCTAAGTCAAATTTGACCTAAAATACGATTACTTGACCGTCAGACCACACAATACAGTGTTTGCTTCGTCTCAGTGTGCTATTGTAGGCTTCCTCCTGAATTCCATACATTTCGAACGAATCTTGTGGTTTTAAAGTGCCACCCGTTCGGTGGAGAAGGAAAGAGATACAATTTTTGACACAGCATTTTGGTCCCTGATGGCAGTATTATTTACAGGGGCGGTTTTTACCATGGGAGCGGTGGGAACCGTCCCGAACGGCAGAGTTCGTAAGTATGATTTCCTGCACACAAAAAAGGGACCTTTTTTGACATATCAAAACTGGTCTGAAAGATTTAACGTAGAATAGAATAAATACATGAATAAGTTTTACAAAAGTTGTTAGGAAGGCAGCTTATACAGGATTTGCACAGCCTGCTGTTTGTTTGTTTTATTACTGTCTTCACAAGTGCCTGGTGCGTGTTACGAGATCAAGTGAGGTCTTGTAGGGAAATGTCTGTCGTAGTCAGTCGCTGCCACACTAATTTAGTGTTTCTCACAATGAACTGGAAAGATTTGTGTTACTTCATACTTGCAACAAGCCAGGCAATGTACGTAACACTGCGGCGCGTTCATTCAACCATTGTTGCAGTGGAAATCCAATAAGTATTACATATTGTGAGTGTGCGTTTGTAGCCTTAGGTATGCAACATGCAATGCGCATGCGCCATATTTTCATTTATAGCCTGTCCGGCTGTACAATATTTTTCCACGTTATCTCATAAACGGCACGATTTTTGAGAAACAAAATTGTTGAATATAAAATGCGTGTCTTGATTTTCTCTACAACTTCTGCTTGAAACATTTCCCACTCTAAGGAGAAATGAGCGAGATACGATCAAAATTGTATATTGGTCTTCATGTGAAGTACTTGTTATTCTATATTCGTGTTTCCGTGCATCGTGATTCTAGGTTGAAGAAATCCAACAAGATGCAACAGTATGCAGATATTTATTTACTGCTGAATTACTCTACATGTTTCGGGCGTCCATCGCACCCATCCCTCCAGTGGTAACCGAGTTGTACCATGCGGACAGACGGACAGACATGGCGAAGCTGAGAGTCGCTTTTTGTAGTTTAGAGAAAGAGCCTAAAGATGACCTGTTCGTCTTTATCTTTTTGTTCTACTGTGAAAAAGTGAAGCATTTCAGGAGCAGTTTTGTGTCTGACGTCGTACGGTATGATTGTATGTTGAAGTGTATTTTTGTTCTGTCACTTAATTTCTTGTTCGTCAAAATGGGGGTGTATTGAAGTTTTTACAGTGTTGTGGCCCACGAAGCTTAACATAGCTGGTGATACGCCCCCTCCCCTTCCGTGGCCAAAATGATTTCCTTCTATGTACAGAGTTTCACATAGGATGGGCTTTAAATTAGACGGTATTTGAGATTTCTATTACGGATACAAGTCAAAAACATCCCGGACATATGTGGTAAACCTGCCTATGTAATATTTTTGTGTGCGTGGGCAATTTTTAATACTTTAGGCAAAGTTTGTATATATCACCATGTGAGCAAAACAGTGTACATATCTCGTCGTGTAGATAGCTGTCCCCGTGATGTCGCCCGGAATAACGCTGTAAATACGATAAGCAAATCATGCTTTAATGACGATCCTTTCGTGCGATGTGAAGATTCGTTTGAAAATTCAATACTTCTGTAGAATACGGCCGGAAGTATGAACATTTGCCATTTGTGCTTTCCAAAAGTAAACTTTCAGACATGCACACTTCAACATTCCCCGTGACCTTCTTAGCTACGCGCTCATTTGTAAGCGCATTCGGGTTTTGTGCCGTTGTTTCGCGCACGAACTGTGTCATTACTCGTCTGTGTAGTGATGGCCTTCGCAGTAGCAGCAGCAGCGCTTCTTAGCAGGTCTCCAAGGTAATGCTCCTCACTAGCGGCGTTGAGTCCCCTGAATCACCAGTCGTCCGCTCACTTAAAATTGGATTTCATGTTCTGCGTAAGGGACGTTGAGATTCTATGATTTAATCCCCTTTCTAGCCGTAGGCAATCAGTGGATTTTCGGAAAACACTGTCCTGGTATATGTGTAAATCTTTCTCAACCACCTACAACCTAGGGATTTTACGTACCAATTATTCTGCGTACGTGTCTGCAGAAACTGTATAATGCGCATGACGAATTAAGTTCTTAGCAAGCAGCACTGATACAGAATCGAAAGGCGTGTGATAACATGGAACTTTCATGTCTGCCGTAATTGCGAATGTGGTACAGCAAATGAACTCTCAGCCTGGTCAAAATAAAACTCGCAGTATGCGTGGAAGTACTGAGTAATACCGTGCACTTCGTAATGTCAGTGATTCATTCTATGTTCTGAGATGAGCGGCACCGGTAGTTTAGCTTCGTTAGGAAGATTTCGAAAAATCAAACTGTGTGATGTCTTGTTAAATAGCATTCGTCTCAGTAATTCTGAATTTGAAACTGTGTCTCCTGTTTACTAGGGTGCCCGAGAAAATTAAATTTTTTCTGTAGTCAATTTAAAAAAAAAAAAACGGTACCCCTATCCAACGTCAGTGGGACACCGCCTGAGATGTATACATTCCGCCAGTCAGCAGGCAGAACTAATACATTGCAGTAAAGTCAAGTTAGCGAGATTCAGCAAAGATTCTTCGTGTAAAGCCAGTTAGTTCTACTCGGCTGCATTTACACACGGTAAATAAAAAGATCCACCAGACAACGAGCCATCTGTTCCTTCACAGCGACGCAGACCAAATAATACGAAACGGAGGTGGAGTATAGAAGGCAGCATTACTTCAGAATTGCGTGACAGGACAAAGAAACTCAATTACTGAGTGTAATTATTGTCTGTCCCTCTGCTATGTTCCTTGCTGTATGTAATCCGCAGTTTAGTCTTGAACACACATGTCTGTTTCAGAAGATAATGTACACTGATGTTTACACAGAGGAATATTATTAAAGTTATAAAAAAGTCCCGCGCGAACTTATTAGACTTTCTATTTCAATTTTTTTCTTTTTCTATGTATATATAATTCAGTGGCGCTCGTAGTAACCGGGACCATATGGCGACGAATCATTGAATGTGAGTAATGGATTGGAAAATACATGGGCACCGCCGTGGCCTGTTTTGAGTCACTACACGGAAAAAGAGAAATCCAGAAGTGTAAAGGATATCCCTACAACAATTCGTATCGAGTCAGTATAGTGTGAACATAACTCGAGGTTCGCCGCCGAATTACCTTGCTCAATCGCTTTTTTTCCGATGTCAGTTTTTCCTTTAGTAATACCAAATACTACTACTACTGCTACTACTACTACTACTACTACTATAATAATAATAAGATCAGTTAATTTTCACGCTGAGGCAATCGACATATTAACCCCGACCTGTCACAGTGGTTAGTCTAGTGCCCCTCAGTACATGTATTATGTACACATTATACCTTATTAAACTATCTATTAACTTCGTCTACATATCTGTTTAGATTCATAATCGGAGCTTTACTGTTACCTGTAAATATTTGTTTATAAGCTACCACCTCGTTGATATTTACCCATTCATTATTTAATAACTCCATTCCGATATTCTAGATTCTGAACAGTTCAGCAACATGCGTGATGCATCCTCTTTATCTAAACATCACGAACACCTTTTATCTAGTTTCTTTCTCAGTTTCCACACGCACGCTAACAACCACGTTATGCCACGTCTTTCTTTACTAGCACAGTATAGTATATATGATATTTCAACGTAGCTGAATTTCGTATCTCACTCCAATGCTAATTAACTCTCTTCGGACATTGTTGCTCCTGTACTCAGCTTTTCCATAACCTAACCTAAGCCTTTATTTTACCAGTTATGTATTTCTTCAGTAATATAAGCCCTAAAAAGCTGTCTTGGCAGAACAACGTTTTAATATCACGTGAAACTATCAGAGTTCTCGCATTGCCGTCTGCTGCAGCTGAAACCGCCGAACCCATGCAGTGTCTGTCTTATTCCCCATATTATTTGCCACAACACTGAGCTGTTCTTGACACCTGCAGCAAGTTAATAGAGGAGCTGTACCAGTTCTATAAGAAGCGTGTAAAAATTTCGCTCGTTGATGAATCACACGTTCTTTTACATGATCCTGTGTCGTTGGGTATTCCCCGACGTTCCGAAGGACCGTTGTGTTCTTATCTTCAGGGTGTATCTCTTTTATTAAATCAGCGTCGGCGTAAACGTCCATCATTTACTGTCACTAGAATGCCATCTTTCACAACTCCTGATACAGTCACATTACAGGTTACGACGCACCGACCTCTAACCATTCCCATAGTTTAAATATTTTTTGAAGACGTTCCTGACACAGTTTGTAATGACCGTCGTAAGAACATTTACTGTGTAGTTACTTTTGCATTACTCTGACATGTTAATTCGTAGTTACGCAACTGGTATTGAATAACGACTTGAGGCAGAGCTATCCAATTGGTATTGTCGTGACGAAATGACAAAGAAGTGACTGGCACTTAAAGGGAGAGAGTCCAAAAAATATCTTTTCTCAAGCGATTTCGCAAGGACTTGCAGATGCCGCTGTAGGAGTGATGTGTTACAGGCGAAACCCACAAAGTGGCATATAGCGTATTCGCCTTCTGTAAGTACTTTATAATTGATCCACTGTATTGTGTAAGATTTCAGTTCTGCTCATTAACACATACGTGTAGAGACACATCCCAGCACTGCAATCAAATGGCATTTAACGAAAGGCTGGCAAACTCGATGATGTGGAAGTGAGATCCCCTGTAAACTTAACAACTTGCAAGGTCGTTCCAAGGGTTGCCTTTTTATGTTTTCTGTAGTAAGCAGAATACGACTGATGACTTTATTAAATGTATGAACAAAGGAATAAGCAGATGATTTCATATTACATTTCATGCGAAATTATTACCAGCCAAATATCTTAATTCCATATGTAATGTAAGTACCTACTTGAATCAATAAAATATGTGTCCTTCGCAAAATAAATATTCACGTGTATTCAGTAGATTCAGTTAATAAGATTTGGCACTTCACATTTTTTCAAAACAGCATATGTACCGCGAGGTTTACCGTTAAAAATTCAGCGTTTTGTTTCAAATATGTTTGCGTTCAGCGTGATTCTTAAAATACACATCGATTACTTTCCTACACAACATTGAATGAATGGTCTTTCTAATGAAAGTGAAGTGATATGTGTGAGACAGGAATTACATTTATATGTAATTTACATTAATTTTCGTCTTGACGAGATCATCTGGTCAAAGCCACTTTTGAAATCACTTTCTAACGGAGCTATCTTGTTTACAAATACAACTTTTTTTTTAAACAGTCCAGTTGTAAGAGTAAAATGGGCACCGGCTCTTTCCCGGGGGTAAAGTGCGGCAGGGACGTGCTGCTGACCACTCACCCCCTTCTAGTGCCGCGGTCATGGAAGAGTAGAGCTATACCTCTACCCAACCTCTGGACCACACCGGGCCTGTAATGGGACCACTTTTACCAGTTGTAAGAGAATGATGACCAAAATTACAGAGAGGCGATATTTTCGCATAACAGGAAGACCAGACGTAAAATATGGAAAAGAATCTTGTACTTGAACAAAAATGTTGCTAAATGGCTGTCTGCTTTTGAAATAAAAGCTTTTTAAGAGAAATGAAAATTGGAGACAGTAATATAATAAAGAATTAATGCAGCTGTTTGGAAATTTAGATACACTTCCATTTGTGGATTGGTCATGTTAACAGAATGGATAGTACAAGAAAAGTAAGTCAGGTATTTGATAATAATCCCCAGGGAAGTCGAGTGAGGGGACGACCAAAAACCGGTTGGTGGAACCGTGTGCGGTTATTAATAGGTGCAAAATGAAAAACTGGAGAGAGGGTTCAAAAAACAGAGCTGAATGGGAGAAGTCCATTAAGGAGGAGAAGATCCGCGTTGGACTGTAGTGCCATCGAAGAAGAAACAGGAGGAGAAGAAGAAGAAGAAGAAGGGGAGGACGACGACGACGAAGAAGAAGACGACGCCGGTATTTTCGCGATCGTCAGGTTGATGTGATCTGGTAGCATCCTCAGTACTTTGCCAGTGTTATAACTTAATCTCATCAAATAATAATCTTTATTATTCCTTGCTGCTTTCTGAGTTATACTGCCAATCAGATGAATAATTTTTATTGATCCTTGCTGCTGTATGATTTACAGTACCAATCAGATGGTTCGTGTGCCAAGCAAATTTTTTAAGCCCTCACGGTGGTGTGACTGAGGACTCCGTCCTTATGGGACAAAATAAAAGTACGACGCCTCTTCACACTTGCTTTTAGATGGTTGTATCGTTCATTACAAGGGGTTTAATACAGAACTTGACTCGAGATTCTGTTGTGATACTTTATTCGTACCTTTCCAGTGTTACCATATCTGTGGCAGTCTGGTTTCAAATTACCATTTGTCACGTTCTGAAGGAAAGGCCGGGTCCGAAAGTAATCACTTGTCACCATCAGACTGCCTAACCTCAGAGTCCAGCATTTGGAATTGGTGTCCATTTGCGTAACAAATTGTGGTGTTCTTGGCTTGCACAAGGACAACTTAACACTTTCGATTTCTGAGGTTTCCGCAGAAGTGTGGTTAAGGAATCGGTTCTTCTCGGATGTGACTGCTCACTGGGCAGTCGGTTTCCAACGTTTCAAAGGAGCTCAGTGCCTCCATCTTCAAGGGTCCAGATGAATTTTACATTGATCTCTCTGTGAACTCGAAATATGAATGACGTCGTGTGGTGTTGATTCCTAGTTGTATCACAGTTGCTTACATCTTGTCATCGATGTGGCATTTCATTTGGCCAGTGACTATAAACATATATAAATTGTATTAAAATGATAAATTACCTCCCAGGTTATATAACACAATGCAGTTCGTGCACGTCCCTTTTGCGGCTCGCGCAAGTTGCCCGTAAAAAATATATTCAGGTAATTTTTATGTTTTGTTGACCTGCATCCTAATATAATGATAGTCTTTTTTTACCAACTTGATGCACAAATTCTTTATTATAATACATTTGTTACATTCCTCTACATGTTTCGAGTACTATTGTGCTCATCTTCAGGAGGACAATTGTATTAACACAGCATCTGGTATCGACTCTCTCTTTGGGTGAGTGATCGAAGCATGTAGAGGAATGTAATAAATGTATTAAAATGAAGAATTTGTGCATCAAGATGGTAAAAAATAGACTATCATCATATTCAGGTAGTTCACATGCACATGAAGCTGACTTCGAACAGCATTTTAAAAGATTCTTTAAGAATGGAAACTCAATTCACTAACATACTGTCGCTGGATAAACCGAAGCAAGAAGCTGTCATAGTAAAAAGTAATGTTCTCTGTTTCCTAATGGTTCTTACCTAAGGCGCCCCATGAACCAAGGCTCCCGATGCTTGTCTAGCTGGTCACCCCTGATATACTGTATTGATAGTTACAATACTGGTGTCACAGTTTCTGTTCATACTGTCTTTGTTATGTCGAATCATCGCCCTTCATTTTCCTGTAAAATTTATAATAATTCCCCGTTCGACGCCATTTTTTAAAGAGTTCCAGCAGATATGCCAACGGTTCTACAATTTTGCTGCAGTATCTGGTTCAGCGTCGACAGACAGGCTTACTGCATACTTCATCGTGTCACAAGGTTGGCTGCAAATTGTTATTATTTGTACCATTATTGCATCACAAGGACACCGTTAATGACGGTACCAGAGAAGGGCTACTGCTACAGTAACACATTTTTTCAAAATAAAACAGCAAAAACGATTTGTAAGAAGTGACGAAGATGACAACAGCACAGCGAGAGCTGTAATTATGATACACGTCCATCTTCCTACGTCTGACGCAGGACCTACTTGAAACCCAGTTCAGGCCGGATCGAGCTTATGACTTTCATTGTCCGGTATGTAGGAATTCAATAGCAGTCACACGTGTTCGTCCCAGTATCTCGCATTAACTTCACTTGTGCATGCCATCAAAATTTAACTCCGTCACTTAAAGAAAATGCCGGGTGTTTCTCGTGACGAAGCGCCTTGTCCTAGAGGAACGCGTTTTGATAAACGCCTGTGTATTAAGACAGAAGGAACATGTTTGGACCACCAACACGCTATCGGAAAGTCCAGGAAAACACGTGATCCGTACCCACTGATTTTCAGACGGGCGTTTTCCACCGACTGCTCCAGATTTAGTCCTGAAAAATCGTGACATTGTGATGGTTTCTTACTCTTTCCGGTCTTTACGTGAAAGAGTGTCTCCCACCAACCCAAATAACTTGTTCTGTAGCATATACTTATTTTTACAGTCCTGAAAAATCATGACATTGTGATGATTTCTTACTCTTTCCGGTCTTTACGGGAAAGAGTGTCTCCCACCAACCCAAATAACTTGTCCTGTAGCATATACTTATTTTTACAGTCCTGAAAAATCATGACATTGTGATGATTTCTTACTCTTTCCGGTCTTTATGGGAAAGAGTGTCTCCCACCAACCCAAATAACTTGTCCTGTAGCATATACTTATTTTTACGGGTTGGTGGTCCCCCCCCCCCCTCTACTTTGCCTCGGGACCGCATGACGTTTAAAGGATTTAGAAAAGGGCACGGAATGTGGACGAACCGTACAAAGTGTAGGTGTGCAGGGGCGTAGATACGTAAAGAATTACGGACGATCCGTACCCAATATTGTGCCCGTAGGCATACAATGAATTCGGTACGTTCCGTCGAATTTTTGACGCATTAGCAGTAAAACATTGCAACAAAGCTTCTATCGGCTTCGCCACATCACAGTATCCGCCCGTCCGGGCCTGTCCGACAGCACGAACCAAGCAATCTAAGAGGCGTCGAATCCAATACATGAAATTCATATCGGCGACTTTTACTGCCATTCGTTGACACGTTAGAATTTTGGCCAAAACGTACGAAGAATAATTTACATTTTACACGAAGACATTCACCCTCGCGCATCTCGTAAACATCTATCGGAGTGAAAAGTTCCGAACTCACATTGCAGTAACACATGTACTACGCATTCTATGTAAGCAATACTTAGTCCGATTTTAAGGTTTTCTGGATTATTAAGACGCATGAAGTAGACGCCATTCAGCTGTGACGCGAAGTGTACATTTCCGAACTTTCCGGATAAATGCAGATGTTAACGAAGTCTCTTATATGATTACTAGAAGCTGAGTGTTCTTCATATGTCGGAAACTTTGTCTTTCGGTTTATTAGTTAGTTGTTCATAATCCTACAGACAAAACGAAAATGCGGCGGGACGACAGTACCAATAGTTAGTAAGTAGGAGTGGAAGGCAGTGGAACGCATGCACGCTGCCCGTGCCAGACTTCTTCTTCCTCAGCTCTACAACTCTTTGCGAGTTTTGGCTTGCTCAGTTATTCCTCTCCATGGTTTCCTTTCCTGTGCCTTCTGTTTCCAATTATTTATTCCCATCTTCCTCAAATCGTCCCTCACGTCGTCATCCCATCTTAATCTTGGTCTTCCTTTCGGTCTTGTTGCGTATGGTCGTGCCAGACTTTACCCCCAAATTTATTGTAGATCACATAACAGCAGTGCTTAACCTATCGAACTGTCTTTACACTATCAGCATTAAGCCTTTTCAGTGCTTTAGATGTTCGGTGTGCGTTTAAGGGACAAAATGAAAATAAACCGCCCAATTACTAATGAACTCAAGAGCAGTGATTCTTCGCTGGAGAAGGTTTCCTCCCAGAAATTTGAAGTCAAGGGCGTGCATGCCCTATACCGGCAGTTTCCTGAAGGGTCTAAGAAGAACTATGGAACACCTCAGGACAGCCGGTGTCCCGGCCGGGATTCGAAACAGGCATTTCAGGAATACAATTCAGAGACTTTGCCGCTAAGGTAAATTGACTTGGCAATTGGACTAAGCTGCTACGACAGTTTTGTTATTAAACTTTCAGCTTTTCGCCTATTATCCTGTACACACCACTGCGTTTCTTTCGAGATAAGCAAAGGGAAGATGCCGACACAGGCGAGAATTCTTCCTTGTTCGTCAGAGTTTTCGTTCCCTAATTAATATAGCACTCGAACTACAACGTCCGTGTGCTGAATAGTCCATGTTTTCCGTTACGCATCTTTATTCAGACGACGCAAGCCGTCAGGAATGTCTTAAATGACTTGAATTTTCAGGAACACATCTATTAGTTCGTAAAACTTCGCGCCCTTATTCGCTTTCGATCTAAGCGGTTTGTTGTAAGTTGCCACAGTGTGATGTACTTCCATATCACTACGGCCCTTTTGAACTCCCCAAGTATAGTATGTGTAGTTTACAGGATACAGAACAAGCCTGGTATTATACTGACTTGAACTACAGGTTGAATTTGTAAAGACAGGAATTCGTTGTAACGAACGTAGTCGTTTGCTTGCTAACAGGATCGTAATGACGTTTGTAGCACCAAGTGGTGAACCGTGCGTTCACCAACTGGCAATTAAATCCTCAGAGAATTTGCGACCTGACTGCACCGTCGGCGTATATGGCAAGATAGCTCTGACGTCAGCACCACCACTTTATTAACATTAAATGGTACAAAACAAAGCAAATATGCTGCGCCTGAAAGACTATAATTGGTTGAATTAGCTGTGGAGAAGTTCTACAGGACGACACTTCTTAGAACTGTCGGTTATTGCTGTAACAGTCATATGGTGTGGACTTCACCTGCAAGTGTCTGGTAGCAGAAGTTTCCCTTGCACACGATTCATGATTCGAATCCATCCAAATCCATTGCAACTATTGCGTATCTCTTCCCTCGCCCGAATCTAATTTTAAACGACAGCTTTTAAGTGAGGTTTGCGCGTACAAGGAATTCGCCTTAATTTTGTACAGATGAAAACTCCTTCCGCGGAGTACTTCCATTCAAAACTGTTGATTCAGGTGGGCAGGTTCTAGGATCCTCAGACACCTGCGCTAGAAGCCACAGTTCAGCAGCTCTCCTCACCTGCGGTTGCACTTTCATATTTATGTATGTGCACATTGTAGAAGTTTTGGCACGAAATACAAACGAACGACGTCAACAGGCAGTGCAGATGGAACCGCATTTTTAACGACAAATGTGGACACAACTGACCGTTTCTTTTTTGCGTATTGCATAACATTTTTCAAAACTGTCATAACTAATTCGACGTCAATTTTGGAGGACTCGAAGAAGCACAAAGTTAAGAAGGATGCAGGAAGTCAGCACCGGAGAGTGTGAAACACATTCTTTCCATTTTCGGTCATTTACATCTACTGCGAACAGGGTATTTCAGTGGGAACATTGTTGAGTTGCATTAGATTCTGAATCGGGTGCCACTTCTGATTCTGAGCTGGTGACCTGGTGTCCTACATTCTGGGATGTCCGTCAATGCCTCCAGACTTATTCAGGAAATTGACTATGACAGTTTCTACACAATGCGTGACATTTATTTTCCAACAGTGCAAATTTGATAAAGTGTCTTATTAGAGGAGACCAACTGATTTTCACTCATGTACGACAAGCCTCTCAGAACGAGGCTGTGTGTTTCAAAGGCGCTGGGTTCTCTGTTCTTGTTGGAACGGATTCAGTTCTTTAGCATACTAATAAGTACTGTAACTTGTATTTCGAGATAACTTCATTCACGCGTTGAGAGGTCAGATAAATCTCTCGATAAGCTGAATAAACAAGTTCTCTAATTAAAAACGGCCTTCCAGAAAAGGAAATTGCCAAGGACCAGAAAATCACTTCCAAACGAAGGGAATTTGTGTGAGAAATTTTTAGAGTTACCGACGGTGATGTTTCGAAGTAAGGAATACTGCGAAAAACTTATTGTAGTTCCGTCCAAAATTAAGTAACTAACAGACGTTCGCATAGTTGAAACGTACTTTACACGTCGTGGATATTTTTACAGTATACAGGACTGCTCGCAAGTATACAGAAAATAACACAGTGCTTATAGGTTTGTAGCCGATCATTTTTAGTATAGTTGTTTCTTAGGATTGCTGGCGTCAGTTACGGGCGGTTCATGGCATGCGTTGTAAGTTAACCTTTTGGCGCCGGAACTATTTTTTTAATTTTAGCACACCTGTATATAAAAATGAAAAATACAGGAACCAAATACGTTAGAATTATGAAACAAACTGCATTTTGAAGAGAAAAAAACGGAGAGTGTATACCGTGTTTAAAATATTCAGTACCTATATTTGTTGAATAAATATATAAAATGCAACTTTAGAGGTTAGCG
>Ga0123352_10012915_pt1 | contig 13241 bp, 7 predicted proteins | sample TergutLab28metaG_FD_89700 | JGI IMG/M metagenome (GOLD analysis project Ga0123352, IMG submission 89700) | Labiotermes labralis P1 segment gut microbial communities from Petit-Saut dam, French Guiana - Lab288 P1 | ecosystem: Host-associated > Arthropoda: Insects > Digestive system > Gut ... | reverse complement strand
TGTTTGTTGTGGTTAGTTTTTTTGGTTTTTGCTCGCCCTTTTGTATAATGTTAAGTTCTTGGGCGGGGGTGCACCTGTTGAAAAAAAGAGGGGTTTTTTGTTTGGGGGGGGGGGGGGGGGTTGTGCCTGATGGACAGTCCAAGTTGCTCCAAGAAACTTCGGCCTGTAAAACTCCGTATAACAGGCGTAGTCCTTCCTCTAGGCAGCCTTAGCTTTGGAAGTGCCAAATAGGACAGTATGTACTTCAATACATTTTCCCTCGGCCATTAAGGTCAGAGCACCATAATGTTAGCACGCTCAATTGTTCTAATGATTCTTGAGGTCAGGGACCAGTTCCATTGCTGATTGTGTTTACTGAGTTCTTTACTAGCTGAAATGTAAAAGGAATTTCCATGCTTTCTTCCGTGACATCTGTATACCTGACCCGCGCGTTTCAACTTTTGATCCATTTACACCTTTAAATTTAACCGTCTGCTGGTTTTCGAACTCGATTGTACGTATTAGCCTCATGCTTCTCTGTGTGTAGCAGTCTGCCCCTTATGTGACAGGAAATGCAATATATTTTCTTTGCTTATGTTTAGCTTCCGTTTATAAAATTTGAGTTTACATAGCCTTTTGAGTGGAGCTGACAAATATTTTCTGACAGCCGATTCTCCTTACCCGTCATCTTGATGTCGTTGCTGCGCAGAGAAATTTTTCGTTCCGCCTTATTACGTTTCTTTATTGTAATTTGAGACCACATTGGAAGCAGAGCTTTTCCTTGTTTTGTCCCCTTTTCTTTATTCAAACCTATTGTTTTCCAAAGGTTCTGCGGGAAGTCTTACTCTGTTGAGACTTGAACACTTTGAAAGCTTGGACATCCAACGTTGTGTATTGCGTATAAGGCGTATTCCTAAGATATTTATTTTCTCCCAGCTCTTAAGTGTTTGTGGAAAATCTCGGCCATGTTCGTCGCTAATTCCTATGCATACAAATTGGTACAGTTTCATTATTTGAATCTATCGCCTGGAACCAGTATAGGCATCAGTTTTTGACACTGGGTTTCTGTCACAGTGTCGTACTCTGTAGACATGTCGTTAAATCTGTCTGTTTCTGTCATCTGTATATAAGAACTGTGTGGTCTGCTAAACACAAATAGCCAAGCAGTACCTTAACCTTTACCCTCCCCGCCTCCCGTCATGTGTTATGTCTGCTGTGACACCTTGTATTGCTGCCTTCCCCAGAACAGTGCAGTGAGTTTGGTTGCCTACTTTCCCAGTGCTATTCGCACCTGGGTAGTGAGTTTTTCGAATGGGTTTTAGTGCATTTGTCCCGCTACCTTGCGCTTCGGCTTTCACATCCTTATTATAAGATTCAATGATTTTAGCTTTTTGTTATGACACAGGTAACTGGACGAGTGTTTTACGATTGCGGATCATAGTCGTACGGCTAGCTGTTCGCTGTACCGCGATTCTGACCTCAAAACAAAGTGGCTTTTCTACTACACGTTCTGCTGATGTGTGCAATGGATTTATAACTTCCCGGTCCCTCATAAAACTAGAAATTTATTGTTTCTAACCCATTGTCTCTACGTTCTTTTCCTCGTTTGTTAGCACTTAGGAAATGATGATCCGGCCCGTTTGTTATCGTACCACTCCATTCCTCGCTTGGAGATGGTCGGCTGTTTTAGGCCTTTGCACCTTCCCCGTAACCTTGCATCCCACATTTGTCAGGAGTGCTGAGTCCTGAGGGTTTAGACGTTGCGGTTGCCAGAGAAATAAGCGTGAACGAGTTGTTTATTGCACGAGAATGTTGTATACCCCTGAAAACAGTTCAGGCTTAAACTCGTGGCAGTGTTCGACATCTTACGGAGCAGAGCACTTTTTTTCATCATCATCCTCCAGTACAGTGGTGCATTAGTCCCATCTTGGCACGAGTTTGAAAGTTCCGTCACAGTGGAAATCAGGATCTTGCATTCCCACCCATTAACGAACTGCTGTTTTCCTTCATGATTGGTGTGGAATTGGCGATCATCTGTGTGATACCTCATAGGCCCAACCAAATTATCTGTCGCCTAGGTGGGATCGTTCAGCACGACGGTGCAACCCGACATGCGCATGTCGGACACGAGTTGTTGCGGTCACTTCATTGGGAACTTCTGGGTCATCCACCGTGTTGCTGAAGCAACACTGTTGGGCGGTCGCCGATTTTGCGATAATGAGTTAGTGGTAACTGCTTTTCATGAATGGTTGCTAATGCAAGATGCCGATTTCCACCGCGATTGAATTCTTAACTGTTCAAGATAGGATAATGCATAATTGTGTTTGGGGATTGTGTTAAAATACTGCAGTGGAATAAGTTAGCTACGTAACCTTACATATTGAACATCCGTCGTACAATAACAATACCCATGTAATGTTGCCCCTGTCCACACCCTGAACACATATGGGAAGTGTAGAGGTATAGCTCCACACATTAAACTCGGCTGTACATGGAGGTAAGTGGTCAAATCACGTCCTGGCCGCTTTAAGCCTGGTAAAAAAAACCGGTACCCACTGAATAGGAGGCTGGGTGGGCCCAAGAGCCTGTCTGGACGTTTGGGGAAGAGAGGAATCACTTGTCTAAGCAGGGATTCGAAACTCATGCCTTCCAGTCCATAGCCTGGTTGCTATATCGATTACATTATCCCGGCCTGCAACAATATTCATATATATATATATATATATATATATATAGTACGTATCTTTTATGGCTGCCGTGAGCACCGCAGCTGCCACTGTATTTCCTGTCGGATGCAGGTTTTCTGTGCGATATAGTTGCGGTGCGGCGGTAAAAGACCCTATGCAACAGCTGTTGGTTTAAACTTCCCAAATAATGACTTCGGTATTGTACATGCTTGGTGTTACATTACGATGTTAAATGGGTCACTACATAAGTTAGATGTTCTTGTCTGTTTATGTCGGAGTATGGAACGTGCCAGCCGTCTGTCTGCTCACCGACCTGTCCGTCCGCCTGGTCGTCCTTCCATCTTGCCTTCGTCCGCCTGTCTACTCCGTGTACCTGAAAACTTCGTTCTCCTTCGATATACGAATGACGTGACGTTCAGTGTATCTTGTACAGAATGACAATTACATATTGTATGCATTTACCAAAACATTGCTTCGGTTGAACACAGGAGCATTTGATATCATTGAAGTCACTTTAGGCGGTAGTGTGACACCGACGAGTGTCGTTAGTTCTTCTCCCCATCCTCCCATCCTCAGATCCATTGTATTAGTGGAAGTGTATTCCACTGAAATTCCTGTATTTCCCTGTGCGTTTTATTCTGTCCTGAATGCCTCATTGTTCTTTCATGTACAGATGTTTTGTTGCAGTTTTTAACATTCCATCTTCTTGGAGTTTAAAGTATAACTGTGAAAGGCATTGAAACTTCGCATTATTAACCGTGTGAGTACCAGCTCTAAACGTGTGAAAATGGCCTCTCTATCGCATTCGTGGGTGTCCGAACTCCCTTTTCTTTGGTCTTGGTTTTCATGAAGCTTTGTTTGGATACGGGAATTTTTTTCAGCTTTCAAAGTTTCCCGCCGCTTTTTTTCGATACATTCTCATTCTTGTATTAATCAAGTATTTACAGTTCCTTTCTTGGCATTCCTCCTATCCCTGCAGCTGGAAAGCATCTCTCTTTGACTTCTGCGGTTTGTTTTGTGGATGCCCACTTTTTCGATCCATGTATTTGGGTAAGCATTGTCGAAAGTGTTTAATTTAAACACAGTTTGCTTCTTTATTTCCCAAGCAGTGGGTTTCTTTTAGTTCCACGGTATTATGGAACCTGTAGTTTAGTACGAACTTGTTCACCTTGGTACACCGTCCCACTGTTTCCCGACGGAAGCCGTTTATGGCGTGCAGTATGCAGTATTCTGTTATTAACGCCGCGAATTTGTTGAAGTAATGCCTGTGCATCATGCTTGGTTTACCTCTTGATTTTTTTTTTTGAGTGGAAGCATCACGATGTGCTTATAAACGTAATATAATATTAAATAGTGTACGTCATCACAACTACTTTATTACTCAAGGTACTTACATAGGCTGCATGTTTCGACTATAGACTAGTCATCTTCAGGCCTGTTTTTGTCATTTGAGTCACAAGATGCTATGCACACTTTGGGATCCCAACGTATTTACATACATGGAATACATAGCATTAAACCATTTGTCTCAAAGGGTATGGCGTGTAAATTGTGTTTACATCAGTGGGATACATAAAATTAGATCTTTTGTCTCGTAAAATGTGTTATACAAATTGTGTAATAAAAAGTTAAAATATATAAAATTCTTAAAACGGTATTTTGGTGTTCGCTATTTTACAAATTTAAGTCCTGTTACCGTTTGTAAAATGGTGAACACCAAAATACCGTTTTAAGAATTTTATATATTTAACTTTTTATTACACAATTTGTATAACACATTTTAAGAGACAAATGATCTAATTTTATGTATCCCACTGGTGTAAACACAATTTACGCGTCACACCCTTTGAGACATGATTTAATTTTATGTATTCCATGTATATAAATACGTTGGGATCCCAAAGTGTGCATAGCATCTTGTGACTAAAATGACAAAAATAGGCCTGAAGATGACTAGTCTATAGTCGAAACATGTAGCCTATGTAAGTACCTTGAATAATAAAGTAGTTGTGCTGACGTACGATATTTAATATTATATTACCTCTTGATATTTCGAACCAAATCCACGCTCTAGTGCAGTATCGCAGACGATATATTAAGGCTTAAGAAAGGTTTTAACACAGCACTAGTTGCACGTACAAGCAAGTTATTGCAAGCTGTTACAAGCAGCAAAGTTAGATCTGGTTGATTTTTTTTTTTTTTACATGTACGAAACACGCCAGGTCTTGAAAAACGGCCACCTGCCCCAAATGCTAACGGAATACATATTTTATGTAAGTCAATGGTGGTATAGTTGAAGGAAGAAAAACATATCAGATTTACATATCAGAAGAAAAACGAATATGAGGTATGTGTTTACTTCAATTTAAATTGTCTGTCTGCAGTCACATTCGAAAACCGAACCTTTACGTCAGAATGCCAGGGAAAAATCACGGAAGTAGTCCTTTCCTGGCACGTGTAGCCTCGCCAGTGCAGCGCAAGTGAGTACTGAAACGCGCAAAAGCAGTCTGTTGTTAGTCACGACTCGAATTGGCGTAGTTGACCACCGCACCGAAGATGGTCTCCTTACGCACTTGTCTGCCAGCGAGTACGGATGCGAAACATTGTCACGCGTCCTTCAAAATGTATTCACACGTACTATTGTTTTTTTTTTTTTTCAGATTGGAAAGACTGGTGATTTTCTCGCCTCCAAAGTGTCCGAATCTATTCTGGAACCCTGTTCAGTACGTATCGGGGCTTCTCCTTTTGGAGTTAAGTGACTCGGTCGTGCGGCACAGACGGAATAGAATGAGCGGTGATATCCCCCCCCCCCTCCCAAATATGCCTTCATGGCGTGTGACACGTTCTCTTTAATCTGACGTTTACTTTTCTTAATGCTGCTGTGCTTAGGGGGTATTGGACGTTTTTAGCTGTAATGAACGAAAGATACTGAAAAACATTATACCAAGAAATTTCTGATTGGATTTATGACTCCAAATGTACGTATTTGTACTAGGAATATTCTGAGTGGTTGATAGTGTTTACTCAGAATGTACATACGGATTTACCGTTAGTGTGTTTATTTATTGCTTCATAAACACACGGAAGCGCTTGCTTCCTTTTGTGTTGTTCTGTGTAATCGTATGATGTTTCTGTAACTCGTTTCACCTTACATGCATTTCCGTTAAATACATCTTACTGGTTGTACTTTCATGCTGCAGTCTGTAGATACTCCTGACCACCAGATATAAAATCTCAGAAACGTTAATAGTGGGAAGAAAGTGGCAAGCAGCGGAACTTACTTGCTTACTTACTGCATGGAGCAGATCCGTCTTGAGAAGCTAACCGGTTTTCAGCTAGTCAAGAAATTGCCCGCATTTTATGGAACCCGAAAGTTCATTAACGCATTCACAAGTGCTTGCACCTGTCCATATCCTGAGCCAGCTCGATGCAGTCCATACCCCCACATCCCACTGCCTGAAGATCCATTTTAATATTATCCTCCAATCTACGGCTAGGTCTTTCAACTGGTCTGTTCCCCTCGTGTTTCCCCACTAAAACACTGTATACGCCTCTGCTACATGCCCTTCCCATATCGTTCTTTTTGATTTGCTCACCCGAACAATATTGGGTGACGAGTACAGATTGTTAAGCTGCTCATGATGTAGTTTTCTCCAATCCCCTGTTACTTCGTCCCTCTTAGGCCCAAATATTCTCAACCTATTCTCAAACACCCACCCTAGGTTCCTCCCTTACTGTGAGAGATAGTTTCACACTCATACACAACAGACAAAATCATAGTTCTGTATATCTTGATCTTTAAATTTTTGGATAGCAAACTGGAAAACAAAAGATTCTGCACTGAATGATATCACGCATTCCGTGACTACAGTCTGCTCTTAATTTCTTCCAGAATAGAATTTTGATTTTTGAAGGTTGTTCCTAAATATATGAAGTCTTCCACCCTTGCAAAGGAATTGTTATCAGTCTTTATAAAGTGATATGCCTCTATAATTACTACAGTCTGTTTTATCGCCCTTCTTATAGTTAGGTACAATGAGGCAGTTCCTCCTTTATTCCAAATAGAATTAATAAGTTCATGTATTTCAAAGTGAATTGTTCAACCCCCTACCTTAATCAGTTCTTCTGGGATTTGATCATTACCTGGTGGTTTGTGTATTTTTAACTTTCCAATAGCGAAGTCAACCTCAAAGGCACTTGGCTCAGACACAAGTGGTTCTGCTGTGTGTATTTCTGTCAGCCTAACATAATTAATCCCATGTACATTCAGTAGCAGAGAGTAATGGTTTCTCCACCAAGCCAAAATACTGTGGGAGTCTGTAACCAAATCACCCTTCTCATCCTTTACTACATTAGTTCTAGGCTGGTAACCCTTTTTACAGTCACTGATACCCCTATACATGCCCCTGATATTTTTAATTTTACTGTTAGTTTTAATTTCTTCAATTGTAGCTTTCAAATATTCCTTCTTTTTATTCCTGAAATATCTGCTAGCTTCACGTCTTACATTATTTAGATTATCCACATTGCATGGATCCTGTGACCACTGCACTTTAGCCTGCTTCCTTTGGTCTAAGGAACCTAAACATTTTTCATCAAAGCATAGTTTCTGCTGTGTCAATTCCTACAGACCTAGACTCTCTTTAGCTGAAGTTTTGATATTCTATTTAATATACTTCCCAACCCATTTATGTCCTAGCTATCACAGAAGCTGTCTAAAGCTGCAAACCTGTGTGAGGTCTCAATATGATATTGTTTTCTTACCTCAATCTCGTTTAGCTTCCTGAGATTAAATCTTTCCCCATCAAACTTCTTTGCTGCTTGTTTACTTATTGCCAGTCTTTCCCTAACTTTTACAACCACCATATAGGGATCGGTATCACATTCAGCCCCCCCTGACAGACCGTACAAAGACTATACTCGAATGCCATTTCCTAATATGTGATCAATCTAGTTGTGAATCTTCCCATCAGAAGGGGTCCAGGTGTACTTATAAATGTTTCGGTGTGGAAACATCTTGCTCTTAACAACCAGATTTTTTGATTTGACAAAATTTACTATTCCAGCGCCATTATCATTACTATCCTGATGTAGACTCTCATTCCCATTTGTCGGTTTGAAAATATTCTTTCTCCCCACCTTTGCATTAAAATCTCGGTACTTAAGAAGATGGTGGAAAAAACCTGCTCCCATTCCTCACAAACGTGGTCTTTTGAATCATCACGTTCTTTTCACTTGGTGCATGGACATTCCAAACAAAGATATTATACCTGCGACCTCTCAGAACTATTCATGACACCCTATCGCTAACAAACTCTTCTGTCTTAACTGCTGATAGTATTCTGTAGTGTAATACAAATCCTGTTCCCAATTGATGATTTTCGTTTCCTTTTCCATGGAAAAGATTATAATCCCGTGCTCTTACCGTGCCCCCTTTTCCCCACCTAACCTCCTGTGCACCCACTAAATCTAATTTCAATCTTGCTAAATCCCTGGCTGCAGCTTAAGTGACCCTGTATTGTACAGGCTCCTAACATTCTCTGTACCAAATCTCACGCCGCTTTTTCGTTGCTTAGGTCGTACCAGAGTATCAGTCCAGGTCCGAGACTTCGTGTGAACATTTTGTAACAAGATGCGTTTTACGGTGAGGAGTTTTTAGCACCTCGTCCAACCCACAATCTGGAGGACCATCCCTTCTCGGCTGTCCGCGACTGCTTATTCACTATATTTGCAGCTACTCTCCATATTGGAGGCCGTTCCTCCACCCGCAATCTGAAGACGCGCCATGCCGGGTTGTCACGGACCCACTTATCACGGGAAAGCAGCGGATGTAGAGAGGAAAATGAGAAACTGTAAATGTTTAATTTTAGAAACAAGATGTTAATAGTTCACATGTTTACTGACTCGCTCTTTACTTATTGATGGTTTGTTATGTGTGATAGTGATGGACACTGTCGGATTCGGTCTGGAATACAGTACTATTCTGAACGCGTTTAGCTTACGTAATAATATTGTGGTGGATAATTGCGAAATCACTTTTCGTCCGGTAGTTAAGTCGCGAATTTGGAACAAGTTTCTTTTTATCCTTTTTATTGAATTTTAATTTTTCGTTATTTTTTCATAACGCGTTGGAAGTTTACAGATGTTGTTTTGCGTGATGGACGTAATTCTTTCTCCACCAACATTGTCAAAGATCAGTTTCATGTTTGATCGGACAGTTCGATACATTGTACCGACAAACGAAGACATGCGTTCAGTTTCGTTTGTGGCTGCTATAGAAGGCATAAATTTTCAAAGCCAATAAGGAGACCAAATGTTGCAAAATTACTTGCTCTGTAATAATTGAATCCCCTGAATGATGTCATATTTTGCCTATGTGTATATGTGTCGAGTTCGTAGATAAAATATTGAACAGTTTTTTGTCAGGCACTTTGTCAATGGGAGTTCTGACAACAATATCCTATTACGGCTCGCGTTATTGACGTTCCCACGAGTCGGGTGGTGGAGGACAGTGCTACTGTGCATGAATGGAAACCACCTCACAGAGTTGGTCTTCACTGTTTAGCAGGATGATACATCGCGTATCTTTGGCCAAAGCGTCGCGTTGTGACAGGTATAACCATAGCGTCTGACCCGTTTGGGAAAGTCAGTAGGCCTATATGTATTTTTCTGAGCAGTGAGAAGTGTGGAATGCGACCATCTGCATTTCTAACTTTTAAAACGGCGCTACAAGATTGTATTGCGTATTACGCCAGTTTTTTTTCAAGCCTGATTCGAATGTCTTGTTTAAAAGACGATAAAAATATCCTATCACCTTTTGTTTTGTAAGGGACGATAGTTGGTGTGTCACTTAAGGATAAGCTTCGCATATTTTTTTTTGTATTACGTACCGGGAAACTCTTCTCCTTACATGAAAAGATCATTCACAGTCGTCACAACGGCGTGTCATGACGGTCGAGGCTGTTTATGAAATATATTTCACTGTTGCATACCATAGATACATCAGACTTGGAATGGTGCTATCTGATAAACACTTCCAGTTTTGAAGTTATTAATATGCATCGTTACGTTTTCATTACTGTGCCACATCCATCCACATTTCTCGACGGAATCTACTTTTTCTGGGCTTCTGGTTTGACTTCCGTTTTGTCATAAATTCTTTACATTTCAAGGAGTGGAAGTTCGTTGTGCATTAGAGTAAGGCTCGAACTGTGTTCTCATGCCTTCGGTTTCTGTCGTTTTACCGGACATTTGCTCATAACCGAGAACACACGTTCTTTATGCGCTGTTGTTCAAGCAGTGAGGAGACAAGCTCGGTTTCTCTCCTAAGATGCGAAACATTCTTGACTGATATTCTTCAGTATTCTGGCACTTCTTTTCACTGCCGATAACATCATATCCCAGTCGCAAGCTTGCTGGTTAGTGAACCTCCGTACCAGAGACACTTCATCAAATAAGCGATCAATGTTCATTAATATTCACCGATTCAGTAGTTCAACCTCCAGCCGCCTCATGTTAATTTCATGTATCCAACTGAAGGATTCCCCTTACCACATTTCTATGCACCTTACGAATTTTGTATACAAAGAAAATTGTTGGAACTCTGCAGGTTTAATATTTTCGGTCCCCCCTCCCCCCCCGTTTTTTGATACACGCATTGTGGTTTTCGGGGGAATAAACTTGCCTTCCCTACTGCCTTCCGATCTTAACATTTTCATTGCACTGATAGTGGTTTCGTCAGTTACAAGAACTGTGTCGTTAAAAAAAAATTGAGTTGGCCACAGAAAGTTTACAAGTGTATTTCCCCACCGTTTCTCAAAACCGGCTTTATTACGATTCCATTTTGCTCCTGTCATTAGAAGTGGGACTTAAATGCTGGAAACGTAGTAGGAATCCCTTCTGTGGCCGGAAGAAGGAATATCATATTTCCGTGCTGCAAAGCCTCTTGTACTTCACATTGATAAAATTACTTCCTCGAAAGTTCGTTTTGGAAGAGCTTATTGGGAGATCCGGGCATACACGTGATGATGATAATACTGAAATGAATCCTAGATAACGTAGCATGTGATGTAATGGATTTGGTAGAAGTGTCAAGAGAACAAGAGCCCAGTGGTGATCACTGTTGTAATAAAATTGCTGGAAATTTGAGTAGCTACCAACTATCGGATTTCCAAAGAAGACCTTGGAGTTAGTTTAAATACTTAATCACGAATATAATGCGTATTATGCGCCCTCTTATTTATGACTTTTATTTTGTTCAAGAATGTTTAGAGAAATTTTTTATTGTGCTTCGCTGAATTCAACATGTCGCGTTCCAGAGAATATGCGAACATTATACCCGACGTTCTATGTGTCCGTCGTTTATTGCGGACGTACAATTATCTTGTATAAAGGGACCTTGTATATTACAGCAGTTTAACGGGTTTAAAGTGCAATAAGTGGTATTTGACGTCATAGCAACGGAACTCATCTCCCGATGGTTGTTGTGACTGTAGTAGTATCACCTATGTAATGGATGGAATTTAGTGACAGTCCCATTTAATCTCTTGGCATATTGGTGGCGCTCCATCACGACGGCCAGGCTGTGCAGTCAAGGATTTATGTCGCATAAATGACGGATTATTACTCTTATTTTGGAAAACAACTGAATCGGCATTTTCTCCGAGTATTTGGGCTTCCCCTGTCACTATCATTCCAACATTGTTCCATCTTTATATTTCAGTCATCTGCCATAGACATGGAAAATCTTAGCAAGTGACAGGGTCGTGAAATATAATGTCTTCGTCGGTATATGGACTCATATTGTGAGGGTAACGACTTTACATTCAGTAAGAAATACAACATTGACAGTAGAAGATCATGATAATCACGGAGTGATGACAAACACAGTGCAAGCAGGAGGAGGTCGTGTTTGCTGGATTCAGACACTGCGGAATCTACACAGCATTTTCCTGATCTTTCGGATTATGCATGTAGAATAGTGTTGCATTTGGTAGCTTAGTGTCGGGTTTACAAATTCAGACATTGCGACCACAGTAAATTTGTGGTTTATTGCTAATGAAAGTTTAGTGCCGCACACTCAATAACCAGTACGTCCAAAATGGATAGTTGAAAACTTTTTAAGTGAGATGTTTTTAACAGCAGTAAATGTTTGTGACCTTGACGCCGAAAGTATTTGATGGAGACTGCGACTTTCTGCAAGCAAATACGCCAGTTGTTTTGGTTGCAGAACATCTCATTGTCTAGTCAAGTAGCGGGTTATGGCCCCAATTTGGTTTGACGAAACGGCCGAGTTTGCAGTCGACATGTTAAGTGCTATCTTTGGCTGTTTGAAATGGGATTTAGGACAACGTGCAGCTGTCACCCGATTGCAGGAACTCTGAAATGACACACAACAGTAACATGACTGCACGCTTTCTCGATATTTATTTCGTATTGTTTAAAAGTTTGTTGTTGATAGTAGTAGGCGGTAGGTATATATATGAAACATAAAATACAATTTCATAAATGAAAACCTACTGATACTATCCTAAAAACTGCAGAAACCCCTTACACCTAATGTTGTATCTACTGAGCGACAGTGCGATGAGTGTGTTAATTTAAAGCAATTCTCAACAACAGTTTTCACCTCTTCGGTGTATGGTGTGCATAATCAATTGACACGACCCTCTATACTATTCGACCACGTCAAGATTTCTTGGTATTACTGACATCGGGTTCTGTTTAATATGAGTATATCGCTTTTTATCCTTATCAGCTGCAAATGGTAACTTTATTGCGGCTATTGGGTTGCTTGGGGCAAAGCGTGACGCGGCGATTTTTGTTATCTCGAAAATAAAACTGGAATATCATTTTTGGGACGGGCCTGTAAAATCCAGTGCTTGTTACACATTGAAACACTCTCGTCTCCACACGTTGAACACTTTTGCAACGAACGGCACACTGAAGACCGACTGTGAGCCTACAACCATGTCATGGATCGTCGACGAAAAGCCACTCTTTCGTACCAGAAAAACTTATTCGTGACAGCCGTACTGGATGAAACGTTGATGTAAGAATGCAAGCTGTGTTTCTTTTCGGTTATTTAACTCAGAAGACGGGTTATGGCTTTAGTGTTATTGTTTATATTGTAATGGTTCGTCCGCGGAGTACAAGAAGTAATGGTCAGTGTCATATAGTTGCCACCACCAGATGATTTGAGGGAGGGTTTCCGATCTCGCTAAATGAGATTGTTGTCTGATGATAACACTGGACAACAAAATTTAACTTTTTTTTTTTGGCCCACGAACTTTAATAGGTGAACTTATCAGTCCTTTTTATGCTCAATTCAGATATGTATACCGAATTTTTCTGTAAGGCAGAATTTCAAAGATACAGAGGACTGTATTTGTGCAAAATAGTACTTTACGTACTACTGAAACTTCTAAAATATAGAGGCGTATGACTTTCGCCGGTAATTGGCTTCAGGTACATACCTCTTCAGTGTCCAGCAATAGTCTGTCAACGTACTTGAGGTCCACTTCCCTTGGTATCGCTTTTCCATAGCCAAAATGTCTTGGTGAAATCTTTCACCGT
>Ga0123352_10012912_pt1 | contig 13242 bp, 3 predicted proteins | sample TergutLab28metaG_FD_89700 | JGI IMG/M metagenome (GOLD analysis project Ga0123352, IMG submission 89700) | Labiotermes labralis P1 segment gut microbial communities from Petit-Saut dam, French Guiana - Lab288 P1 | ecosystem: Host-associated > Arthropoda: Insects > Digestive system > Gut ... | reverse complement strand
TTTATTTTTGCGCCTTTAAAAATGTATTTTTTTTTATGTAGCTCTAAAGTTTTTTAGCCTAAAATTTTTGGACCAAAAAAAATTTCTCTCAAAAATTTTTTAAAGGATCTGCCCCCCCCCCCCCCCCCCAAAAAAAAATTATTTTTCTGTGCACAAATTATGAGTAAGCAGATAAATGTACAGTTAGAGTCTTTTTGGCTCCGAATTAAGCAATATAAAATGAAGATGTACAGGGAGATGGGCTTATATTCTTCAGGACTTTCAATCTGGGTGATAGAATTGAATTCTCAGATTCCTTGATCGGCTTTTTTTACCACTTCACGAATCGCTTTCTCGTACCCAATGGAAAGAACACGTGACGTGCCTCTGAGCCGGTCTGGACTCCGTGACGTAGATAAGAGGTCAGTGCACCTGCCGGTAATTGCACACAAACTGTCTAGCTTGGAGCGTACTCACTAAAAGGCGTCCAGAAACATAGCAGCCAAAATTACATTTTGCTTCCTTGCTTAGTAACCTGAGGATACAGAAAAGAAAAACAAAGCTGACCACAAATTCCGAATAAGTAATTTGGTAAAATATTTGGAAATCTTAATTGTCACTTTTGCCATAAAAATAAAAAAAGAATACTTTAAACCACAATAAGACAAGGCAAATTCTCCATTAATTTTCTTTTTCTTTAACGGTGCTTGGTCAACTACTTAGGTAATATAGTGTCGAATAAATGTTAATAAGTGAGTACCTGGAAGGCAGCCGTCGAATTCTGACGTAAAGTGTTCGCTCAGCAGTTTCTGAAAATTCAGAAGACTTACGAGAACTGACCTCCTGGCCAAAATTCGAATTTTAATACACCGCAACTGCCGGTCTGTTACCTTCAATGTGTCAGTAGCTTATTCTGGATAACCCCCCCCCCCCGTCCTTCCGTTCTTACTCTTACTGTTGCCCTTTCAGCACCCTCCCTTACACGCCCTACAGCCGTCTAGCCCTACTGTCTACATAAACACTGGTTATAATAAACTTGTGATAACCTCCACTGCTGAAAACACCTCTAGCGCCGACGTCATCATCCACAGGACTTATTCCTTTACCTCAGTATAAAGTTAAATAGGACACCACGCCTTCTACCTAGAGAGCGTCGTCGGCGTCGTGGAGAAAGAGCATAAAGAATTATACTGCAACATTCTCTTCCTGTTTCATAACCAAGGATGGAGGACCCATTAACACAATTGAACACACTGAAGTGTGACTAGACTGAAGAGCCAGAGAGGTATCTAAGAAAGAGAAAGACAGAAGGGAAAGAAAGGGAGATGTGTGAGACACTTTAACACTTTATTTCGGGGGGTGGGGGGGAAGCAACAGCTTCACTTTAAAAGCAGGTTCTGCGGTGTTGCCCGTTCGTCCTTCGGACAGGAGTAATGTTACAGTTGCCAGAAGCAGTAGTTTGCAATAAAGGCCGCTGAATTTCAATTAACGGTTTTAAGGCTGTGATGCATAATTAAAAAATAATATGGTGAAGTGTGGTATACAAAACATGGGAATTTAGTTTTGATGAGTTTCAAATGGGCGTTCTGTATGGCAAATATGCAGTAGCAACTTGTTGTACCGTAGGAAAAATACTGCCATCTGCTTGAAGACAGAGGAAAGCCAAGAAAACTTGTGTCGAGACGGCTGGTCGCAAGATCTTCCAAATGCAGAATTCAGGAAACAATCTGGAAAACAAAAGATAGAAACCCCTAATGTTCCCTAATAAGTGTGATGCTACTTTCTAATAATTTAAATAACACGTTGTATAATTCGAATTAGTAACTTCACTTGAACGACACAAAGACAGTAGGCTAACCTCCGTTTCATTTTGTCCCAGCCTGGGAACAATAAGGGCTCTCGATTCGGTTTTGATAAAGACTTACATGACGCTGTATATGGAGTAATTCCTCCAGAATGCCATCTAATGTTAAGCCGCATACTCACTGAGGAGAGGAGAGATTTGTCTGGTTTATTATCTTTGTTCTGTGTAGTGTCATCTCTATCGTGTTAGCAGCGCTTTGTCTTACAAGAAAGTACATCCGCCTAGAGTACAAAAGGCATCTAGTATTCCTCACAAATAGGAATATACTGGCTTAATTTTCTTCTTTGTTCCTTACTGCTGAATGATCTTTAAATTGTAATCTAGAAGACTAGCTTTCTGTCAGGAATTCTCACATTTTCCTCACCAGTTTGCTCGTGTAACGTCTCAATTTCCCTACCCTTGAGAGTCTACTGGCCATTAGTAACACCCTGTTATAGAAAACTTCGAGGCTATGGAAGAATACTATGGCTGCATATCACAACGCAGGAGCTGAAGAGGTTGATGTAGACCTGATAAATGATAAATAAATTGTTAGGACCAGGTTAATATTGATGGAGATAACTTATACAAGGTGAAATAGAGCTGTACAAGTCTGTAGGTTAGCTTTAAAAGAAGATGAGCCGATTAAGAGGAAGTATGTAACTTTCCGAATGGAAAATGACTCTAAACTATTCTACACGATTTGCCAGCGAATATTTGGGAGAGGAAATCTAAGTGAATGGAGATAATTGCGGTAATGAACCCACCGTTAAGACATGTATCCAAGTAATATACAACAATTTAGTTTCTATCGCATAGTGAACTTTCTGTTCATTGAATGAACCATCCATTTCATGTTGTTCGAGAAATATTCGGTACCTTTGTAACGAACATAAGAATCAAACCACATAAAAATGTGCGGAAAAATGCAAAAGTACTTTAATGTTAGAGTAGATGATACGTATGGTTGCTAGACAGCTTTAAAAGCTAAATAAAATTCAAGGTCATATGTATGCTTAACTACCAATTGTTTCCCTTCTGGACACATTTACTTCTTTTGAATTTATTTATAAACATCTGCAGTCGACATTTATGGATGTAGCAGTCTTTTCGGTTTAAACTAATTCTCGTGAAGCCACAATATTAATATTGCATCCGCATTACCTTCTTAGCTGTTTAACCTATCAGCCAGCAAGACAACCAACCAAGAAGCATGTCTGAGAACAGCTACAGGCACACTTTACTTATATCCGGGGAAACTCTAAACACTAGAACTTCGCGTTAAGTCGCATTAAATATTTTAACAAGGATTTAGGATTATGTCATGTCCCTTAACAATGTTCTAGTGCTGGCACATTTAACAACATACAAGTCCAGGACAGATGTATTCGTTAATGATGTCGTATTAGGTCCACATTTCATGGTTCATTTTATACTGTAGAATATTATCATACTTATTCCGAGAAATTATCTGATATGAGGGCAGAGTGTAGCCAAACAATAATTGAACCCGTTAACGCAAGAAGTTATTTTTTGGGCAGTCAGTATCTCTACACCCTGCAAGGAGTGCATTTCTGTGACTTATATAAGTCGCAGAAAATAATCATTATTTTCCTATAGACCATCGAATTAGGAAATGTATGTATGGGATTAAACTAAGGAGATTTCGGGCGTTTGAATTCTGAACTTCAACCAGATGGTCGTATCGTTTAATTCGCTTGGGACCACACAGGTTAATTGTACAAATGCGTTTTATTTGTTATTTAGAGTCACTATTATTATTATTATTATTATTATTATTATTATTCTCCTTGTTATCACTTTACGCAGGGTATTTACAATTATATACCTGTAACAAACCATGTTTCTAGGGTATATATTGTTGCAGCTGTTCTGTGTTTACAATTTGTGCTACATGTATTGTTACTTCTCCCGTCAATATATTTTGTACTTTTACATTAGCACTTTCCGTCGTATGTGTGCAGTGCCCAATATGACTGTTTTTTGTACTTCCTTAACGTCGTGCTTTCTGTCTACGTTTCTCAGGTACTGTCTGAATGATTCTGAAATGGTTCCAGTGGCCCCCATTATTACCGGTATCATTTTTGCTTTCACATTCCACATGCGCTGAATTTCAATTTTGACGTCTTTATATGTTACAATTCTCTCAGCTTCTTTCTGGATCGCATTTCTGTCTCCAGGACTTGCAACAGCTATTAACATGTTAATGGCAAGAACGGACAGACGGACAGACAAGCTGGCAGCAGATATGAAGAATCTCGTATTTACTTTTCGCAACTGTAGGAAATACCTAAATCCGGCTTGTTTCCATAATAGAGAAGTGCTTCCTACGCGGCACGAAATGAATATTTGAAAACGTCGTCCTTGTTTCCAATCGGTATGCATAAAAGTGCGCAGCTACGCCATAAAATTTGCAATAAGATTTATTTAACTTGTTTATATTAAAGAGGTAAAGCGGTCCCATTACAGGCCTGGTCAGACCCAGAGGGTTCTTAGGAAGTTAAGGTTCCCAGATTTCGTGACAACGGCACAAAACTGGCTTGTATTGGTGATCGTCAATCGAGTATTAGTGCTGAAATAAACGGAAGAGAGGAATAACTTCACAGGTCTGCAGTTTAGCTGGCCCATATCGACGTCCACCACACAGAGGGTTTTGACCGACAGCATGCTGCGCATCTCTCGCTGATCTTAGATCTTACTCAGTCGCAGTTCACGCCTGTTACATAATTCCACAGCAGTTACCGTTAGGTTTTTTATTAATTATTTTTAAAGGCGTTCGAAAGTTTTGGTTCAGCAAATTGCAGTTCATACTAGTCGTTTATTCGCCGTATTTATGTAAGCTGATGGAAATTGTTCTCTTTAGCTCGCAGACATGCATCACACCTAACAACATGTTTGCTCATTACACGTCAAAATTCTGCTGGCTAAACTCAAATATTTCTTCTTACGTAATGTTTTCAGATCATCTTCAGCGCCATAATTATTATGAACGCTATATTCTTGAACATGTACCATAAGTAGTGAGCGCAAACATCCCATCTGCATTCATAACATTCATCGTTTTCTGCTAATAAACTTTTGTTTATCAACCATACTGCCGAAATCTACAAATTACTTACGTGCAGCATATTCCAGATTCAAAGATAAGTACCCTTTCATCAACTCAAGTAAATTACATTACACTGTTCATCAGTGCCAGTGAATGAATTCTATTACGTATATGAAAAAGCTGGCCCCCCATATCCTATTTAATGTTCATTTGATACCATTCTCGATAGTCGTCTGGCACTTTCATGTGTCAAACCAAAACTGTGTACGATTTCTCATTCCTTCCGAGCATGTCACAAGCCCAGGCCCAGTCACTGTCCAGTCCATTACCCTAATAACATCAAGGGAAGATTATAACGTATAAAGCTGCCCTAGACCATCCCTTGAGTAACATTCACTAGCGCAAGGCAGGAATATGAATGGTTCCGGAAATAATAATAGGCTTCTACAGGGTATTTCCTGCAAATATCCACTTCCAATATCTAAAAACATTTCTAACATTAATATTTGTTGAAATAAAATAATTTAGTGCGAAATAACATGATAATGGAACAGGTTTTCAGGATTGTGACTCCCACACAACATTAATATTGTGTGCTCCAAAATAACATGCGTGTACAATTTACAAAAATTAGTGAAGTATAAATTTTCCCATACTAAGTTACACGTAGGCCCAAGAATTAACTAAAAAATAAGTGATTTCAATTCTATTCCCACAAATAATTCTATGGACTGCACATGACCTATAGGTAGCCATTTCAGCAACTGCACTTAGCTGAATTCGAATCAAATAGCGGCCAATTTAAAAATTAACACGCCGGAGCAAATGAGGCGAAGAGACAAATAGTAGCCAGTTACAGATTCTAATGCTCTCTCAATTAAACAGAATGACAATACCAACATTAATTAGGTAATCGATCATTGTGTCATGCGGACAGAGAAGCAAATAGGCTAACGTAGTCAGACAAGCATGGTGTGACGTAGGGTTTTGTAACAGACAGAAGCGCATTGCGCCACTGCATTGTGGATTGCTCTTTAAAATGTGGGCGAACATGTGACTCGGAAAGTGGGGCACATTAAACACTGCGTGTCTATGAACACCATTCGTGAATAATTTGTTTCTTCCTAAGTACGATCATAGCTAAAGCGTTCAAAAATTACCAAAACAAGTGCATAATTACAATAATTCTTCGCCACATTAAACTGAAGAATGCATTTGTGCCTATTGCTGACTCGGTTCGGCCTCGGTTTTGTAATGGTTGTCATCAAGCCTTCTCCCTTTCATGGTTTAATTATTCTGTAGTTTCTCTTCATTATTAACGTCGTGGTTTTGTCCCGAAATACTGTCAACGTGGAAAATCTCATCTCTCCCTGCAATACATTTGCCGCCAGTTTTTTTTCTTTTTTAAATCCTTGTTCCCCTCGCAGTCTGTCCTAACATAACATTTCGCATATCGTCTAACATTATTTGTAAAACTGCTTAAAGGTAGTACAGTTATTATAATTAAACAATTTAGGTTTTAAAACAAGTGATGCTACTGGCATCTACCTATATAACATTTGACCTCACATGGCGAGTGGAAATAATTTTTCTGTTACCATCAACATATTGCACAAAGCCACGCCCTTATTAACAAGTTTTTGCAAAAAATGAACCTAACTTAACGGCTTATATTTCTCCATAGATTATACCCATACGGACCTTCAAACAGTCAATTAAATGACGCTAGTGTCATTTCTTCCTTTAAAATCCTCAAGCAGATCACGTTAGACTGTTGACCACAGAAAATTAGAAAGTTTCAAGACGGGTGACTAAAAAGTGGTATGACGTTAATACTGCATTTCATGAATATCGCTCAGCTGCAGTGCACCTTGGGGTTTTGTAACTTAACCTGTCGGGAGGAAGGGTGGACGGACGGACACAGGTACGTTTTCCAAGAACGAAATATCTTGGTCAGTAATTTACGAAATTTGCAAAACCTGTGGTTTGCACAGTTTGTGTGCAACAGTTAATTAAGGCAGCGCCATTTCTGCACTGCCCAATAACACGACGACAGAATTGCCAGACAGAATATTAGTGTTATACCTTAAGCAGAAGTGTAAGAGTTACAGACAGTTATTTAGTATCGCTATTTTCAAGACTAAAACAAACATGTTACTAAGGCTTTAACTGAAGTTGCTCTTGCCATTCCATTGTTTATTTTCACACGTGTAATAAAAAATAAAAAAGTCAATGATACATTTTATACAATATTTGAATGAATTCATTTCAAAAAGGCATCACTTCCGCTAACAAAGATTCTTTAATGGCTTTTCATGTTACCATTTGGGCTTTTCATGTTACAATCTGATTGACTATTTTAGTATAGATATTTGGGCAATTAGTGGGGCATCGTCTTAAATAGCCCAAAACACATATCTCCACAGACATGCTCTTTGTATGAAGTGGCATCAGGTTTTCTTTCACAGAGCATTAATAATAATTCATGATTTCATGCCTCAGACGGAAAAGACTAAAAACATCTCGTTTAATATTTTTAAAATTTTACATAAAATTCATGTCAATATGACTGTTGTTGCAGTAACAACATCCATTAACATGCCCCTTGTGGTCCTGTGTGCACGAAAAGTTCGGGCTGAGTCGTGGACTCGGGCAACAGAAGGTCAGCTCTGGTTTAGATGCTCATCAGTCTGTGCTGAAATTGTGACTTGGTCTACGTTTTTTATGTTTCGGGATATTTATTTTTAGAACGTCCGTGAAGTTGCACAGGTTTTATTTTCAAGTTATGCCTCTTCTAACCCCCGGCCTTCTCTTTTGTCAAATCCAGATTCTGTGCTTGTGGTCCTTTTGTTTTGGTCTGTTTGGCGCATACAAACTTCACAACAATTTCCAGACATGTAAGTTATAATATATTCTGTCCTTCAGATACGTGTGTTGAGTAACTCCCTGTCAGTTTGTCCCCTCTCCCAAGTAAAGGTTAATTGAAAATCACCTCCTTCAAAAGCGCACCAGTGAACAATGTCACCGAGGATGTTACATGCATTTGAAGGGCTTGTGTATAAAACTCGCTACCCTTTAGTTTCATGGAGCTCTTGACTGATTCCCCACGTGATAAAACGATAAAAGCTTGTGGTTGTCAGTTCTCCCGTTCTGAAGTCCCGCTTTCCAATCTCGGCCTGAAAGATGGCTAAACTGAATAAGGATTCTAGTGTTTAACTACAGGCATACATTTTGAGGTTATTTTAGTGGGCTGTCAGATCTTCCCTCCACGCCTTTCCTAACTTCTAAGAAATAACAACCCACACATTTAGTATATAGTCTACTGCGGATACAAAGCGCCATTAAACAAACCAACAAAACTTAGTAACACCGCCTACTGTCAAGGCATGAAGTTCTCTCCAAGTAAGCTACTGATGCCACTTGTTCTTTCCTTCCAGATTCCAATCTTACTTTAATTCGCGCGTAAAATTTGGTACATTCCAGTCTACCAATCTATTACTGTTGTGCTATTAAAGTATCTATTCTTACTATTCTAAATTTCGTTATGTGGCAAGACAGTTTTGCTCCAGGGGTTCTACGGCATAAGATGGGACATTCTACTAAGAGAATTGATGACAAATGTCCTTCATGGAAATGAGAATCAGATGTAATCTAGGAGAAACAAATCACCCATAAACGAAGTAGACATGAAATACTGAATGTAATTTCATTACGTCTTAGATACCTATTATAAGGATCTACATTATAAGAAGATTGAACACATGATGAGGATTTCTGAACTATGTTGCCGCTTACGTCAGTGACCCAATAACTGCGATTTATTTCCCGTGCCCGAACATCTAGTATGTTTAAGAACTCAGTACTGAATGTCATTTCAGTCAAGTACGCATAATACACCGAACAAAGTTACAGGAATTACTACTTAATAATCGATTATATGAGGTGTCAATAATTCTACGCAGTCCTTAATATTCCATTTTAATATTACCATCATCTGTCAGCCTACGCCTCTATCTCCCAACTAGCCTCTTCTCTTCTGGTTTCTGTGAGCGTATTATCTGCCCCAAGAGTGTTAGAGGGCTATACCTCGCTCGTTTCATTTTGATTCTGATCGCCTTGTGAACAATAACATCAAGAAATGCTACATTATTTCTCTGTTGTCTCCTGTTGATTATTACCACAATAAAACAAATTTAACTGCTAACCTTCCGACGTTTGGCTTGCACAAAGGAATAACAGAGAAATCAATTTTAAATTAATAAATATTAACTTCATTTGTTACTTAAAAATAATATATCAAATTCGGAACTTAAACTGTTTTGAAAGATAAATATAAAACTTTTTTTTATAAACATCAAAACAGAAATGAGGAAGAGAAGATACTGGCATGTTGACGCGAATGTGTAAAGGTATAATTGTAGGAAATCACAAAAAGCGTTGAAGGAACCCCGAAAAAGCGGAACGAGCTTCAGTGAAAGATACCGGCCTATGGACATGCATTAGAATGCGAGACCCAATTGAACAGTTGAAATAAATCGACCGCAGAGTTTGTAGGCATATTTGTGAAGTCCAAGATCGAATCGACTTTTAAGTGTTATTGAATGAAGCCTCATCCGTGAATGTCGTGTCGTATTTGTATACATGTGATGGTATTTTGTCTCGAGTTCGAATTTTAAACAACCCGTTCAACTGCAAAATTGCTGCAAAGCAAAGTAGCTCTATACTTCTACTATGATCAAAAAAATGTTAATGTCTTCCCCACGTGGTGCTCAACTGACCAACAAAACATCTAGCGAAAAGTATTTCTCTTATTCTTTTCCGGAGTTATGTCTTATAAGGGCTCGTCACCCTGTGTCACAGACTTGTGTCACTAAATTTTAAAAAAATCTCACTTTTTGTGCGCCGAGGTAGCTCGATCGGGGTATGGCTGAACAAAGTGGTTAGCATAGTCAGATTCAAGCAAGGACAAGAGATTTTCCTCTTTAAAATGACCAGACATCTGGGGCCCACTCAGTCTCCTATTTAATGGGTACTATAAGGTATTTCCCGGGCGGTAATTTGCCGAGGCAGGAAGCTGACCTCTTATCTCCATCTTGTTCTGGATAGAAAGGAGTGGATCTATAATTCAAATCCCAATACCCCATTATGACGTACCAAGGAGTAACTTAATTTTACCTTAGCCACAATGTAGAGTGACTGAACAAAACACTGTCATTCGTCATATTAAAATTGTATTTCGTTCTCTAGAAGGAAGCAACACTTCGCGTAGGAACAAGAGTTTCTATCATAAAACTAATTGGCCTCTTCATTTCAGTGGGAGTCCTTGTTTCAGCAGACACATTTGTCTGCCATATGGAAAGTAAGAATAGTCACTACCACACAGCCCACATCAAGATGAGATAAGCGAGCAAAGTGCAGTATTGGAAAAACTTTAATTTACTACACTACGTACTCAAGGGATTAAAATAATCTCCTCTGAATACGGTATCCCAATTACGGTTTATTTATTCATCGACCAAAGTACATTACGTAAAATATCATGCTTCCATTTGTGGTACTAACATGGGCGTTTTCATCAGTGTGTGTTCTATAACAATTTGTCCCGTTTTGTGCAATTTGGAGCAAGAACTGTTACGCGTTCCACATATTGAAGTGAATTTCACACAAAATTAAAGTGTACAAGAGGTGTTCGAAATTTTAATGAGCAAAGCCTTACTCTAAACTTGGGCACAAAATAATGACTAACGTAATTACAATGCAAGGCAATATATAAAATAAGTCCAAAATTTCCACCAAGCTTTGGTCATGAGGAAGTGTCCGATTTACAGGCAAACGAGTGTTTTGAAGTATTATAAATCTGTGAACATAGAGACAATCTCTTGTCAGATTCTTAAAATGGTCGTCTTTCAATGTAAAATGAAAAACGACGCGCGCTACAGTCGGACAGCCCATCCTTGGCAGGTTTTACCTTCAACAGTGTAGGCAACAAGAGATGATTAATTCTATTCAACAAAAATAAGTCTTAATAATTGCTTAGAGACCAACAACGCAACAAAAACTAGATATATGTGTGTAACATTTAATTTGAGAGGGAACATAACATATAAAATTATAAATATATGTTTATAGTTTTAATTGTTATTGAATTAATTTCTATGCTACTGACGTGAAGATGGCCAGTATCGAAACCCAGGCACATTGTCATAAGCTATGTTGTATACGCACTGATAAAGTTGCGTTTCGATTCATTTCCTTTGCACTGCAGCGATATAGGAAACAAAATGTGGTAGCTAACTCCACATAAAATAAATCAGACACTATACTGAAAGGGGGTGTGTAGAGGACCACAGGTTTTTCCCGCACTTTGTAGGATAGTCATGTGGCTATGAAGGGACAGGTACTGAACGAATTAAATTTTAGCAAATTTTGTTTTATAAGGAGACCATAAAATTAAGTAGTATTTACGAAGGGGTAATTTCAGATTTACAAACAGATTAAATATGTGTAAGTATTTAGGGAAAGCATTCCTGACAGCCTTCATTCATCCATTTCGTAGTCTGTCTTACGACAGGTCCATAGCCTCTTCCAAAGCGACTTCTCCACAGAGTGCTATGAAGCGATTCCTCTTTCAATTTCCAGTAAACTGACATTTCCGTAAGGTCACCCAGTGCCTACTTACCTCTTCTTCTCCATTTTCCCATCACTCCTAACCCTCCTTCAATACCGTGTTTTAGAAGACAGTTCCTAGGCAAGCTGTGACCAGTCCAGTTATCCTTGCTTCTGTTTTCCTGTATGTACGATTTTCCTGTCCTCCATGACTCTACGTAATACTTCATTTCTCACACGATCGGTCCAACTGATCTTCTCCATCCTTCACTAACGCCCCATTTCGAAAACTTCCCAGATATTTCTTATCTACTTTCCTAAGTGTCAGAGTTTCAATACCATACAACGCTACGCTCCAAATGTAGCATTTTTTAATAGTTCCTTCCATAAATTTAAGTTACATTTGGGGGTAAAAAGAGTTTTCTTTTTATTTAATGCTCCTTTTTATGGTAAAACTGGATTTATTTTCACGTGTATATCATACATCATTTCCTGATAGCCATACACAATTTTAAGCTTGCCTGCAATATCAATTTTGGTCTTCACGATGGTTACTAAGTCGCAATAATCTGCAACTCGGAGAATGATTCATGAAATATCTCCATTTTCGTGCAATGAAATTATTATAACACAACTGTCAGATTATTTTTTCTTTTTTCTGCAGCTTGTCAGTTGGAATCCGGATGTGAGGAGACTGCCTGTCGCGTTTCATATATTATCTCATGGTTTTATTCGATCCGATCTCACGACATAACCATCTCGCCCGCTGAGATCATCTGCCGTTGCGAATACTTCTGCAGTTGAGTGGTGTCGCTATTTACGGCTTACAGCTGCTAACCTCCGACTTCATGTTTCAAATAGCCACTGCAAGCAGCCTGATCCAGTCACAGACAGAAACGTCATTCAAAGAGTCAGAACTGCGGAAGTTCGTGTAGTACCGTACGCTCAGCCCACATTGTGTGCTGCTCATAGATCGCCTTTAAAAACGATAGCCTGAAGGTCGATACAGGCACAGACACACTGTGCAACAGATGTCAGTCTGCGCCGATAACGAAACCGTAAGGAAGTAGACCTAATCTGTCTACACATCTGGCGCTCTTAACACCACGAGCCACCGTCCAAATTATAATAACTTCTTAGCTTGCTTACGGATGTTCTTTCATCTGAAGAAATTATATGGCCTCAAGTGACATGGAAAGATAAGAATCTACGGATTTTAAAGAGGCGATCAGTACATCTTACGGGGTCTGACTATCCTGCATTGGTGCGGGCAGACCGACAGTAAAACTGCGGAAAATGAGCGTTTGGATTATATATATAAAATATATATATATATATGGGGGGCGGGTAGCTGAGTCTGTATATCGACTGACTACGGGATGGATGGTCCGGGATCGAATCCCGGTGGGGACGAGATTTTCCGCCCGTCCAGACCGACCCTGGGGCCCACCCAGCCTCCTGTAAAATGGGTACCGTGCCTTCCCCGGGGGTAAAGTGCGGCCTGGGTGTGCTGCTGACGACTCACCCCCTTCTAGTGCCGCGGTCATGGAAGAGTAGAGGCTATACCTCTACCCACCCTCTGGGTCACACTGGGCTGTAAATGGATCAATTTATCTTTACTTGATATATACAGGGTGTTTCACGACTTTAGGGCATAACTGCAGGAGGTGATTTCCTAGGTCTTTGTGATCAAAAAAGTTCATATAAACATGTGTCCGATTTTGGACGGTTACGGAGTTATGAC
>Ga0123352_10012911_pt1 | contig 13243 bp, 3 predicted proteins | sample TergutLab28metaG_FD_89700 | JGI IMG/M metagenome (GOLD analysis project Ga0123352, IMG submission 89700) | Labiotermes labralis P1 segment gut microbial communities from Petit-Saut dam, French Guiana - Lab288 P1 | ecosystem: Host-associated > Arthropoda: Insects > Digestive system > Gut ... | reverse complement strand
TATAATAAACTAGATTGGAGTATATATACTTGTCTAACACAACTATATGATGGTAGAGATATGTATATAATTTATTACATAAAGAACAACTACATGTTTCGGCCCTTTTCTTTGGCCATCTTCAGGTTGGTAAATGAAAAAAATTGGTAAGCAGCTACACTCGACTTATGTGGACTGTATACAGTGGGGAGGTAAGAGGTGAGGTGGGCACGATATCTCGTATGTGTTGTGTAGGATGGGCGGTGGGGGTGCAAGGTATTCTGCTATTTTTGCTATTCTAGGTTAATATTGTATTTGTTCTTTATGTAATAAATTATATACATGTCTCTACCATCATCTAGTTGTGTTAGACAAATATATACACTCCAATCTAGTTTATGTATAGGGAAAGAGTGGATGATTGTTTAGGAATTATGCGCAGCCTACAGATATGCTTTGTGGGTAATGTTCAGAGGCACGAGCATTTAAATGACGTTAAAGACATTAATTACTATGTTTTCAAGGGTTAAGAAGGTGTTTCGGCTTGCCCATATTACATTTTTTTAACTAAGCTTATATTTAATACAGATAATTTTTGTGAAAGTCCCATTTATATAGTTCGAATTACATGTACTGTGGAAGATATTTCGGGAAACCTGTACTACATATTCGGAGTCTGTTTAATACAGACAGCTCAATATTATATGGTCAGACAATAAAGAAAACTTTTTGTCCACAGGTGAGAAGCAAGCGGCAGTGCAGCATGACACGTGGGGAAGTACGGGAAGTCAAAGAACAACAAGTCAGCAGCTGGCTGTAATCACATTTGCCCTCGTTGTGTTTTTAAAAATGTCGTACAACTGACGGTCTGCCAACATGAAAATTCTCGCTCTGCTGATGCATTATTCCTGTATGTGATCTGCCTCAGCAACATGATGTCTACTTTTGCAGTAGACATAAAGTTGTGGGTTGTTTGACCGTGCATCTTCCTCATGAAATGACTTGAAATGCCAACTTGATGCAACAAGGTAATTTTATTGATGTATTCTTAGCTCGACATGTTTCGGGTACATACGCCCATCATCAGGAACATTAGATGTTGAGTTGCAGCATATGGTTTTCTGCACCTGGTTTTTGGATGGGTGGTGGTCTTGAGAGCCGCTGCGTAGGTCGTGTGTACGGTGCGGAAGATGCCGTCGCCCGGTACAGTACGTACAGTACACACGACCTAAGCAGGGGCTCTCAAGACCACCACCAATCCAAAAACTCGGTGCAGAAAACCATATGCTGTAACTCAACATCCAATGCTCCTGATGATGGGCGTATGTACCCAAAACATGTCGAGCTAGGAATACATTAATAAAATTACCTTACTGCATCAATTTGGGATTTCAAGTTATTTCATATACATAAAGATATTTATGTATCGTTAAGGGAAAACTAATCAGATTTCACTGCTTGTGTGGTGGTCCAATCCAAAGTAGTACAATTTCCTTTTACGAAGCCAAAGAAGTTTATTTTTTTGAGAAAATTGCGCAGCAAATGAAGGAGGCAAGGGGTTCAATGACATGATAAGGGGAATGTGATTTAATTTTTGAAATGATAAAATATCTTTAATTAAGATGTATCTAAAAGTGAGTAGCAAACGTACTATATCTTCATATAAAAAACTAATTAAATTATAGATTAACACTGAGAAATTCACACAATTTCTAAGGCGCGCTCATTCTCATATATTGACCAAAATATACATAAAATCGAAATGTCAACAATTTATTTCAATGTTTTTATTATTTATGATATTACTTAAAATCTTCAGACAAGACAATTAATATAAATAATTGGTCAAATATTAGATTTTACAAAAAGTACATTCAGTTTAATATCCGTACTTTTTCATGTCATGAAGAATATGAAATTAATGTATTCGGTCTAATATGTATGTAAATGTTCCAAATTACGCGTTTTTTAAAAATAAACTTCGGTTACTATTATAATTACCACCTCCTTCTAGCTCCTCGTTCAGCATGGGTGGAAATGTACCTTTACTTAATTTGTGTGACACCAGAGTCATATTACGAGGTGACATTTACATGTAACCCTGTATTTATGCAAACTGACATATGAAGCTGTATATTGTTACATGAATTCAGTCATAAGAAAAGGAATGTGAAGAGTAATTCATAATTTTCAAAGAAGTTTTTATACCAAAACATTCATATTTATAGCAGCAAAATCGAAATTTAATTAATTTTAGTAGGAATAATAAATGATGTTAATGCCAAATATAAGGTTTTCATTTTTTTTGGAAGTTCACCTTTATTAGATTATGCCTTTAGAATGAATAATAGATTAACAGGGAGACAGAATTTATACTTACTCACTTACCTTACTCCATGGAGAAGAATTCTTCTTGAGAAGCTAACCACTTCTCAGCTAGTCAAGAAATTCCCCTCACGTTATGAAGCCCGAGAGCTCATTGTCTCTTTTCAAGTTCCCGCCACCTGTCCCTTCCCAGAGCGACAGAACTTATAAATGAGGAAAAGAAAGTGTGCCGATAAACGTGCAGCAATAAAAATTACTAAATTCTTGGCTTTCCATGTTTCGTGTAGTGGAAGTTAAAGGCGAACGTGTATGCAAAACTACGAGGAAAAAGAGAAGCGTAATAAGAAGGGAAAGTAAATCTTATTTACCTGCATTCTGACTAACTAGTTTTGTGAAGGGGAAGATGACAGTTTCTCAGACAATCCAGAAATTCCTCCGGATTTGTGAAACCCACAGATTTATTAACATATTCACAACAGCCCGCCAATTGACCCTGTGTTGAAACATACCAATAAAGTCCAGTCTCACCCCACGACACTCTTTTAAAAATCAATTTTATTGTTGCCATTCCATCTGGACCTAGGCCTTCGGAATGGTCTATTTCTTAAGATTTCCCTACCAAAACGCTGTATTTCATTTATCTTTTCCCCCATATGTGTCGAAATCCCATCCCATCTCACCCTTCATGATTAACGCACGTGTGTAATATTTGTTAAAGAGAAAAAGATCATGAAATTCCTCAATGTGCAGTTATATCCAATTTATTCTTGCTTCCTCCATGTTAAACGTAAGTGTCTTCCTCAGTTTCTTATTTTCGAAAGGCCTCAGCCTACTTTCCTCTCTGAATATAAGAGACAAAGTTTCATATCCACACAAAAGAACAGACGAAAAAATGTTTCTGTGTATTTTAATATTCTTATTACTTGATAGCAAATGGGAAGGGTAAAGGTTCTGGATCGAAAGGTAGAAAGCATTCTTGGACATAGCCTCCTTCAATTTTGCATACGTGAAATATTCATTAATGAATGTATTTTCACAAATTTTGGAAATTTGTCACGCGTTCAAAAGACTTATTAGCTAAATTAATAGAAGATATCTGGTTGTGATTATAAAAATTATTATTATTTAATTGACATGATTTTCTTACACATTTATACTTTCATTAAGTAACCATAATCAATACCTACTTATATCGATCCTAACTAATCATTTTCAGGCTACATATATACGTGTGTGTCTGTGTGTGTGTGTGTGTGTCTGTATGTGTGTGTGTGTGTGTGTGTGTGTGTGTTTGTGATGGTACAGGCATCAATTTGAAACTTCTAATTTGACCCGTTTACGAAGTACAAGAAGGTGTAAAGAAGTAAAGACCAAATGAAGCTATGCCTTCCTACAGAAATGTAACTACATAAATAGAGTAAAAGGGAATTTGGAGGACAAAAGTAAAGTAAAGATAACATATTCATTGTTAAATGTCAGTATATAAAGAAAAGTCAGTATCAGCTAGAATCAGCTAGAGCTAGAGTGAGCGGACAAGAAAGTACCTCTCATACGCTTCCACAAAATTTTGAAGATAACTTAAAGTAAATCACCATTTTAAATATGTGATAATATTAAATTTAATGACTTAAAACCTTAATGATATCTTAGGCTTCTGGTAAATAATTTTCAAACTTCGATCTTAAAAGATTTAAAATCATGTTTTAAACACTTTAATGAGCTATGGTGTTAAAATCTCATTCAAACAACTATGCTCAATGTTAAAAATGTGATATATCACAAGAAGAATATCCATATATTTTTATGTGTGTGTGTGTGGGGGGTGGGGGGGGAGTGAAGGGGCTTCTGGCCTGTTCGCAAAATAGCGAAAAGCGACTCTTAGCATCGTCATATCTCCCTGTCTGTGTCTGTATGCCTATCTGTCTCTGTGCTGTCTACCTTCCCTTTATCCGTCCGCCTGTCTGTTCACACAGAAAACCTCGGCTCCCGCTGGACGGATTGAACGAAATTTGGTATTGGAAAATTTTTCGAAGAATTGTCGAAAAAAATAACGTTTAATTAAAACATGATAAGAAAAGCGGGTACTTTACTTGAAAAGCTTTTTACATAACATCTTTTTGACTTATTCATAGAATGTGAAACTTTTCAGATAAAATTTGTAGAGAAAATCATAAAACACGTTTTATGTTCAATAACTTCCTCGAAAATTCTTTCTTTTATGAGATCATGTGGAATAATGCAGTATAGCCGGACAGGCCAGAGATGACAAAATAATATGGCACATGCGCTCTGCAAACTGGATATCTAAGGCTACAGACACACATTCAGAATACGTAATACTCATTGATTTTCCACTGCAACAATAATTAACGTGAACACACCTCAGTGTTACGTTATAGGTAAACAGCCTGCCTTGTTAAAATTGTTATTTTCGTTCTTACTTTTTCGTACCTGGCCTGATGATGGTTCGTTGAGACCGAAATATGTACCTGTAGCTTACCTTGACGTGATTAATATGTTCTTGTGTTTGTGATTTACAAATTCATTAATAGGATTTATTGCCTACCTTTATGTTGTGACTTTTGTTCCATTTTATTTACACTTTTCTCAAGTAACTCTCGATTACAGCATGTGATCAGCGGATAATTTCTTACATTAAAATCCATACTGATATTCCAGAGTAATTTATTTTGCGTGTGATGTTAAACTTGATAAAAGAATTTTGGATTAATTTTTATATAGTTAATAGCAGTATTACGCGTCGATATTTACTAATTAATTGACTGACTGATTGACTAACTAAATAACTCCTTGGATCTGAGTCCACATTTTTTGGCACTAAGATGTTTACGGCACTCATAATCACCTTACACCCTTCTGCGTTCAGATTTAGCTCAACCCAGTACGTATCTTCTATAAAATATCCATTTAAATATCATTTTCCCATCTAAGCCTAGTCTTCCAAGTGAACTGTTTGCTTCGGAGCTCCCTAACAAAACCCCGTACACAAATTTTCTGTTTCCCATACCCGCTACACGATCCGCCCATATCATTTTTCTTCATTTGATCACCCAAAAACTCTTGGTGATTACATAATATAAATCTCACCAATGTTCAATTTTATACTCTTGTCAAATATCCTTACAAGAAGAGAAAAACATCCATTAAATCTGAAGCGTTTTAGTAATCGTGTGTGTTTTTGGTTTCCGTTACCCAACATTCGGACAGATTTTTTTTTTAATTTCATTTACTATAATTCAATTTAAATATTGTGGTTTCCTAAGCATTCAGGTAGGGCAGGGTAATTAGAATTTATGTTTTATTTTAAGACCAAAATAAGCTTCCACGCTGAATTTATTAAAATTAATTTGCTGGTTAAATATCCTAGAGTACACGCATCGGTGCTGGAAATAAGATTTCTTATAACAAAATAGTTTGTTGTACTTTGCATCCACCATGTCAGCCTCCTTAAAAGAACAGAGTATGTGTAATATACGTGTACTCGAATAGAACAAAGATAACGCAATATATGAACAATGCAAAACATTAAGAAGTGTACTTTAAGATTTATAAAAATTTTATATATATAAGGAAATTTTCGACCAAACTTGGAGAAATAAGTCTATATAACAAGACAAGAAATTAATATGATATTAACTTACGTATTCTGAAACTTGTTTTCCTAATTACCGCTTCCTGAATATTACATAAATTGTACAAAATTTTCAATCGTGTTTCCAAGCAGGCATTAAGGAAGAAAGGCTTCAGGACCATATGTTTTTCCAATACGTCTGGCTGGGGCTGTTTACCACAATTTTCAGATAAACGTCCCTCTAAAGCTGTTACTAGACATGATCTTCAGACTAGGATTCATTTATGATTCGCGTGTGATGGAACTCCCACACAATTTCTTCTTTCATTTCTAGAAATTTTAAAAAACGTGTTTCAAGAACATTAGACATTAACACGGTGGACCAACAGAATGGCATTCTATTTCTCCTTATCTGAATATCTTATATTTTTATTCTGGGTACATCTGAAGTCTACTGTGTTTGCTACAGAAGTAAGTTCTTCCCTCCATCTTTAACCTTTTAAAGCCTACTGGTCACGTGATGCACTAGTAGTTTCAACATTTAAGAACTGTACACTCTTCCTACACTGTATTTATGTGTTTTGTGTTTATCTCAGAACAAACAGCGACTTGTGCCACTTACAACATAAACTGATTGGTTTTTACAACCGAGATGAAAAGTGTTTACAGCGCGGTACGAACTGGGTCTTTTAAATAAAGCAGTCTTCTTTTAGTGTTTAAAGAGTTAAAATGCGTAGGAGAGAGAAGATAAAGCTCAAGTCATTCGTAACCTGGAATAGAAGTGGCCAGGTTTACACCCCGGAAGATTCACCGTCGTGATAAGTCTCCTCTTACGGACTGAAAAGGATACTGTATAGGCCACATAATCTTCGGGACCTTTCGGAGATGGGATAAATTGCTGGCTACTCTGTAACTCGACCCATGATTTCTGGGCCATTCAGCTCATATTTTAGTCGCTGTAAAGAATTCACCCTCCATGCAATCTTGCAAATACCACCATCTGTCCTACACTAAGAAAAATGAAATGATCTGTGTGTGTCTTTTAACATACAAGAGCTATCAATCAAAGCCCATCTTTTACATAAACACACACATATGACAAGGCCAAAACCAAACACTCGACTTCTAAACAACTACATATTTAAACTCCGCGACTTTCAGACTTTTAAATATGTAGTTGTGTTTCACGGACTAATGAATGGTTTTATTATTATACTAACAAGACCGGATGAAATCGCCTTAAAGTTAGGTCACTTTCATATTATGATTATTTTTGTTCTATTTTCGTCCTCAGTCTATTTAGCCTAGTTTATCGCAAGATAATTCACCATTTTTACCGTGCAAAATACGGATATACAATTTCGAAATACAGTAAAGCAGCCTTTTAATAAGCATCCCTTATTTAATGCAGTACCTTGAAGTTAACTGCTGTGTGAGAGCGTAGCTTTACCCTGACATCCCGGTATAGCGTCGTAGGTGGGTGTTAAAGATGACAGCTTTTCCTCTTAAGCATGTGATTTTCTCAGGGCCCTGCAATTTCCCTACACTTTGTCACAGAGTACTCCATTATGTAATCTTTGGTAAGTTAGAAATGCTTGTGTAAATGGACACCAAACACAGGCTGTCACTAAAATATATATATAGTGGTCTTATGTTGAGAGGTCCTAAACCTTTCTCCACTTACTCAGTGCTAATTGTATGTAACTCGATAGCTTCGCGATCAACTGCGTATACTTATTGAAAGAATGCAAGGTAATTAAACAGAGGCGACCGCAAAGTTACCAGAGTTGTATGGACGTGATATCGAAGCAGTAAAACCCAGGTTATATCCATCATTTGATAACCATGTAAAGAAGTTAATTTGCTAGAAAACTGTTGCATTACACTTGTTTTAAAAACAGAATGTTACATCTTAATTAAAATCTTGTTAGTCATATACTGAAACTAGTCTACATACTTACATTACACTCTTTTATCTGTAACTGGTACTGAGACTCTGTTACTTGAAACATTAGAAAGTAAAAGGACTGCCATAACAAATTTTCAAGATGCTATATTTTCTGCTGACGAAAGGAGCTTTCGATATAAGATAAGTTATTAGCAAAAGCTAAAAGGTTTAACACAGTTTCCAGGCTCAAGTACATGCCACAAGAGAGCTATAAGTAAGTTTTGTCCCGAAGAAGATTATCTAATATAAGAGACTCTTAAGTTTATTGAACTTGTTAAAGATACGACGCGTAAATCCTTTAGTGCCTTCGAGTTTCATGGACAGCTGTAAAGGATCGTTTCCATACAAAATTTTGCATTATATCTTTAAACTTGTCAGTGAAACAAGAATTAGTTTTACGTTGGTTCAAATAAGTCGACTTTATCCTCTAATAAATTAGAAGTAAGAGCCGCTAACTTTCGAATTTGAGGAGTTCCACTTTGATTTACATTTTAACAAATTCTCACCTTAACACTAGAGAATGTATATTAGGTGACATTGTCCCATTGAGTATTCGTATCAATCTAGTGTTATTGTTTACTATCCGACAAACACGTTAATTACCACCTCGGGTCATCCGAGTTCTGTTACGCTATTTACACACATAAAAATTGTTTAAATTCTCTTCAAATCTCACAACAGGGGACTGCATAAAACTGATTTCTGAATACAGAAACGCGTCCAGAAGGTCACTGTGAAAGCAAAAGGATTTCAAAAAATTACAATTAAGGAATCATATTTAAGAGAATACTATGTCAAGGCAAGATAATTTACAACAGTACATATTTTACGATTTGTGCTACAATGGCGAATGCACATATCGTAAGCTTTTCCTCTAATTAGTTTATCATATGCTTTCTTATTTTATTATGTAAAAGTTTGTATTTTAACAAGAAACACTGAATCATATTTTACAGTATGACCTGTACCGGAGGCTGCGGTTACAGTTTTTAGTACTCCTGATGATGGGTGCTGTGACACCCGAAACATGTAGAGTGACTTTGCAGTCAATAAATATCTGCATACTGTTGCATCTAGTTGGATTTTTATTAACATTTCACTCCCACTGTTTTAAGGAGACGCTTCTCTTTTTTTGCTTCTTCTTGTAGCAATGCTGTACGTGATGATGGCTACTGTGGACAGCAGAAACATGCAGTAGTATCAGTAAAAACTAAACGTATAAACCCTATGTTTGTGTTTATAGAATGGTAAAAATTAACATTAGAATGAAGTATATAATTTTAAGTCACAATGTTTTTGTGGCCAGGACGAAAGCGCGTGAAGAAATAATGCATTGTTATTCAATTTCAAACTCAATATATTTTCTCAAAAAAAAAAGTAGGACGAGGGTTTCTTCTGTGACATTTAAACAACGTATAAATTATTAAAATATTCTTGTGAATTCTTTTAATTTTGCAATTTAAAATCTATGAGAAATTTTTTTAATATATTTGTGATTATTTAAATTTATCTATATATATATATATATATAATGAAAGCACGGAATGATTAACCGGTTTAAGAATTCAAGGCAAATGGAATAATTTCCTGTTCGTTTCCTAGTAACAGCTTTCTTTTCAATGGGTAAGATATGTTATTTCCTTGGATGTGAAGTTCCGTTTATGTGTGGTTAAGCGCAGATCTTCACGTAGTGTCAAAGGTAAGAAAAAGCGGAGCTGTATCTCTAACCACTTTTCATGCCTTCATGGGATGGACGAAGTGAAATTTACTTATGCCTAGTTACATGAAGGGAGATTAAACGCTCAACACAGCCCTTCTTTCGTGCCACTACAAACACGATTCACTTAAGGTCTCAACGTACTCGTGATTTAAATTAGCAGAAATAATTAAGAAAATCATAAGTAGTAGTTCTGAAAAGAAATAAATGTTCGAAATATTTCACACACACACACACATTCATTACGCATTTATTTCTAAACCACTGCCTTGTTTAGACTTAAAACAAAGCTAAACAGATCGCGATGAAATGTAAGTGTAGGGATTTTGATATATCTAGGTTTTTCTAATTCACGTATTAGTAAATCAACCAAACGACAAGCGTAAACTGTTTATCGAACAACGCGAAAGTCATTTTAAGATGCAGTCCAGTATATTTCCCTTTTTAGAGAAAGAATTTCAAACAGTCCCAAAATCATGAGAGGAAGAGTATGTAATAAATATATGTGCAAAACATTATGGGGTTTCCATCAAACAGTTTATTTTTTCATTGATTTATTAAGTGATTGACTAGGAAGATATTACTAGTTTCTCAGTTTCTATAAGCCTAATAACAAAATATATTTCACCATATCAAACGGAATTCATTAAGTAAAATCAATAAATACCAAATATGATGATTCTGTGTTTGTATACTTACTGTAATTACCCGGCAAGAAAATAGCATCTTCTTGTGTCTCGTTGTATAAGAATCATCTTAGGCCTCTCCGCCTCTGCCATATTTATTGTAGTTATCTCGTAAACGACACGATTTCCAGGAACAAAGTACTTGACCTGAAATATGGGCTATAATTATATCTATTCACATTTATTTTAAAAAGTTTTCAACCCACAAGATTTCTCTCAGATGTTATCATAAACTTCTTTGTTTTCATAAATTTCAATAGCTTTTAACGTCAAATATTTGTTACACTGTTATAGTTTTAAACAAACTTGAATTATGTTGAAAGACTTTGTCAAATTGTTCTCAATGTAATATTTCACAAAATTCCTTCAAAAGAGAAAATAATTTGGTATGCATGTAAATAAACAGACAAGCATACTTCAGGCAAGAGTCGCTTTTTGTAACATTATGAATAAACCTGAAATGTAACAGGATTCGGAAATTGGATGTGACTATTTTCGCAGGTAGAAATTAGGGTGCACCTACTACTTCAGGTTTGTTAGGCCAAACTATTTAAGTCCCTGGAGTGGAGAAGAGAGCACCCTGGAAGACTAGGCGTTAAGTTTCGATTAAACAAGTAGTGAGTGTGTGTGTGTGTGTGTGTGTGTGTGTGTGTGTGTGCGTGTGAGTTTATATTTACTGGATTCAGATGGTTCAGAACAGGTTCCATTGCAGGTAAGTAGGTATGATCACCCTAGCCAACTTTCGGATTTTCACAGACTTTAGGATTTTCTGCCCAAATGAGCGCCTATAAGTGTCTAATTAAGTTTTATCATGTAGTTATGTAGTTGTTTTTATATGAAGTCAAATAAAAAAAACTTTGTCTCTGCCTACCTGCTTGCCTCTCCAGCTTCGACTATTCAAATATATTTTCCATTGCTTCAGGACATCTCACATACTAATTTGATAGAACTTTCACGGTTATTGATGTTCGGAATTCGTACAAAATTCCAGATCACAACTTAAGGGTATTCAAATTGTATAGGATTTTCATAGATATGCCTGTTTGTGTATAAATGTGTGGTACTATAATGTTATTATAGGAGTGAATGTCATGTTATAAATTATAATAAAGGAACTTGTAATTTTGAATTAATTTAAAATTTTTGCTTATCCGTAACTCCAATTTTACCGTGATTATTTTGAGCAGTCACCAAATACTTACAGATTTATAAACAATCTCAGATACATGTTTCAAAAAATGTATGAAATTCGTATGAAATTTTAGTCTAATATTAGTATGAAAACCAATAAAACTCTTGGAGGAATTTACAAAAATATTATGGGCAAATATTAAGCCTAAGAATTATTTACAGTCAACATTCCGTTAAATTTTAGGTTTTTGTGTAAATATCATTCGCAACACGATGACACTAAAAGCATCTGTGGCTACAAGATCTGAAAAAGAAACTGACGGAAAATTTTACACTAATTTTAATGGCGTATTTTTGAACAACATCTATTCTTCCAGATTCGACTTCAAACCTACCCTCTAACTTTTCTTCAATAAATTTTTTTAGCAGGCAGTTCCTACTTAAGACGTGACCAATCCCGGTACCCTTCTTTTTTATTGTATGTAAGATATTCCTTTATTCCTTGATTCCACCTTATACCTCTTTCATTTTTCACATGATTGCTCCAACTGATCTCCGTACTTCTCCAGCATCACCTTCCAAAATATTCCAGTTGTTACTCTTTGTCGATAGGTAGTGTATTTTCTACCAATAGGTGCCGTCCACTCACGCTCAGCCAATCAACAAACCGGGAATAGCCGCTGTGGTGAATTGGTTTCAAAATGGCTCTACAATTTAGTCAAATGTGGTTATAGCATACAGCATTATTGTCTGCCCTCATCAAACAAGGATTTTCTTATTGATTCATTACTACTGGCTGAAAACTTGGACATTTAAGAAGTATAAATTCCTCCCGGATGTATATTTCAAGCCTTAAAAAGAAGAAATGTCCGGCGAAAAGTGGACTTATGGTAAAACTGCTGGTAGCCAAATACCGAAGTTTTAAGGGAATAATGTTCCTTCATCATCAGGGTTCCTGTTTGGCCCTGAATATTAACGCACTAAAATTCTTCGAAACACTGGTAACTACTTGGGCTAGATTGGCTCCAGACCACGTGTGCAAATTCTGAAGGAGATAAAAACAATTATCGTACTTTGAACTTTAAGACTTAGTGGTTGTTACGCATCTATTTTCCGCAATAACAAACAAGCTCCTAACATTTTCTAAGTTGCATACCTAAGATTACGTCAATGTTCAGATATTTTCATAATTTCACTCATTCACAACTTCACTGTACCTAGCTTAATCTAAAGTTTAGACATTACGCACTGTAGTTGCATATGTGTGGCTTCTCTCTTACTTGCTTATTACAATAGTTTACGCCAGGTATGTATTAAGAAAAGACAATATTTATGCCTAATTTGATTATAGAATGGATGAAACATGATTTCTAAACTCCGGAACTAAATTCTGCGGTGAATGGTAATGAAGACTTCACAATGGATTCATGGATTCAGACCAGGATATTCGTGTTGCCAGCACATTGCGGACTCTCTGGATAACGGAGACAAGATTGACGCTATTATAGTTGACTTTTCAAAAGCTTTTGATTTAGTTCCACATGGTCGGTTGCTAACTAAAATTGCAAACTCGGGCGTGGATTCTAGGGTAGTGGTATGGATAAGGGCATTCCTTTTAGGTTGCACGCAGAGAGTCAGGGTGAGAAGACATAAGTTAGAGTAACGTCAGGAGTACCGCAAGGAAGAGTATTAGGCCCTCTTCTGTTCGTAGCCTACGTAAATGATATTTGGAGGAATATGGAATCAACTGTTAGACTTTTTGCTGATGACTGTGTAATTTACAGAAAAATTATAAATAATGCAGACATGGAAAAATTGCAAAAGGACCTGGACAGGCTGGGGGAGTGGGCGGTTGAAAATGCGAT
>Ga0123352_10012910_pt1 | contig 13243 bp, 6 predicted proteins | sample TergutLab28metaG_FD_89700 | JGI IMG/M metagenome (GOLD analysis project Ga0123352, IMG submission 89700) | Labiotermes labralis P1 segment gut microbial communities from Petit-Saut dam, French Guiana - Lab288 P1 | ecosystem: Host-associated > Arthropoda: Insects > Digestive system > Gut ... | reverse complement strand
TGTGTTTTTTGTTTTTTTTTTGTGTCTTTGTGTTTTGTTTTTTTTTTTTTTCTTTTTCTTGAGTTTGGTTGCGTGGGGGGGGGTGGTGTTGGCTGTTTGTAACAAAATTTCGGTGGAGTAAACAAAAGCAGTACTTTCTTCCGAAACTCTGATACCTACGTACCAAGCTACACGGCATAAGATGTAAGCAGACGGCTATTCTCATCCTGTCGTTCCACGCTATGTATTCGCAGCTATCGTCAGCACCCTTGAGACAACCACAAATAAGTGCGTCGCTTCGAGCAACACAGACCTGTTGAAAGCTAGCAGACGCAAATCCAGTCAAGAAATCATCCTAACTAAAAAGCGGATAAAAATCCCTCGCCTTATGCAGAAGAGCCCGAAACGTTATCTGTCTTCTGCCTTATTAATCCTGTCCTCACCTTCGTAACTTGTTTCTTAAGTATGCATCTCAGTGCTGCACGGCACCATCCGCACCGTACACACGACCTAAACAGCGGCTCTCAAGACCACTACCCATCCAAAAACTTGTGCAGAAAACCATAAGCTGCAACTCAACATCTTATGCTCCTGATGATGGGCGTATGTACCCGAAACATGTCGAGCTAAGAATACATCAATGAAATTATCTAGTTGCATCAAGTTGGCATTTCAGTTTATTCCAATATGTATATTTTCTACTACTGCTCGAACACCGAGATTGTGTAATCCAGCCTCACTGGCAACGCGCACGTACGTTTGCGTGTTCCTGTCCCGGTGAAGGCTTTGTGACTGGCTGATCAGCCCCTTAATCATGCAAGGGGTTCTGCCGAAAGTCTAAAAACATGATTATGATATCTGGAGAAAGGTAAGCTCTAAGCCGAAAGGTCTGCAGCGCCGTGCAGACTAGATGGACAGAGAAAATACAGAGAAAGCACAAAAAGACGAAGAAAATCGCATAACTGCATGCTCTCTAATATCTACGTGATATTAAAGCGCGGATTTCAGATGTGAAAAGATTAAATGCATGGGGAATGCAGTAGGTATGTGAGCGACAAGAGACACATAAGAGAACAAACTTTTAATCATGAAACGTAAAGAGGAGAAGTCATATAGGTGTAGACGAGCACCCGATATTAACGTGAATTTTATGAAAGCAGGTTATGAGGACGTGTACATCGATTAGCAGAATATGTTGAACACGAGAATTTCATCAACTGAACGAATGTTTTACTGTTTGTGACGCAATATCCCAAATCGCACTTACACTGCCTCATTGTTGAGGTTTCTAGATGCCACACAATAAGACACGCAGACACCCAACAGGGCTCCTCTTAAAGAGTGATCGGCTTGTCCGAGAATCCGATAACTACTCAAGATACAACAAAAACAACAGAAGACTATCCATGCTCTCTCCGAACTCGAACCAGCGTTCCCAGCAATTGAAAGGTCGCAGACCAATGTCAGGTATCCGGTATCAGCTTGAACGACTTTGCTCCATAGAGTTTGGCCTACTAAGTCGCAAAATCTTGGGACAGTTCCTCATCTCTAATGGGCCTATAGGATTAGGCTCATCAGGATTTAAAGCTAGAAATGAAAATGCATTATGCTGCCTTGAATCTCTCTGACCACTGAAAACCCAGTAAAGACTCACTGTGAGAGGGGAGGGGGAATGCATACTTGGAGGGGATTAAAGAGCAGGATATAATGTGACACACGAAGAAGCCCTGGTATCCTGTCCGACTCATGATTAGACAACGCAGGAACTCCGAGGGTCAGGCATCACTGTCAAGGCACGTGCAGTAGTAAGGTAATCCGCATACACCCCTAACGAAGCAAAAACAGAACATTCTCTGGCCTCTAACAATGTCACGCTCTGCACAGTGACCTCATTTATTTGTCCCAGAGACACAAGCGAAACACAAGTGCTCAAATTGGAATGTTTAACAACCGCTTATGAATTTTTGCCGTCTCTGTGAAACTCCGACTGGGTCACACTCCTTAATTTTAGTCGATTTTAAATTTCGCCAAATAACTTTCCCACATCTCTGAAGACGCACATTATCCAAGATGTCACGTGTTCACTGTAACAAGTTAGTGTCGGTCGGTAGTGTCTACTGCTACCGGATAGATCCTTTGCAACATTAAGCAGTATATTTTAAGTAACTGTACAGCAAAATACATTACCTCTAATTCAGTGGTGCACAAAACCCAGGCGCCAGGTCTTCCAAACGACTAAGTTTTGTACAGTAACGCCTTACATTTGTGGGTCCTCACAACTTGTTCATGTCACATCTTTGGCGCCTAGTACTGAGACAGCTTCTACATTCCTGGACAATTTGTTCAATTTGTTCAACCTTGGTTTAATGACATTTTCGTTTTGTTATAACTTCGTACCCAGAGGGTTATAAGTGTTTTCAATTTAGCCTTTCAAGTATCTTGACAACATTTGATCCACACTCGTTTGCCTAAAACCGGGGGTTGTTACAACAGACCCACTGGGACCACAGTACTAACGAACTGGGCCCACACCATGAATTGATAAGCGAGGCAATGTACATATAAATGTAATCTTGAGGCGCGTTCGCGTAAACAATGTTGTTGTGGAAAAGCAATAAGTATTACACAATTTGAGAGTGTGTAGCCTTAGTCATCCAGCATGCAGAGCGCATGCGCCGTATCATATTGCCGTCTGTGGCTTCTCTGGTTCTACGAGTATCATATTATTTCCCATGCTATCTGGTAAAAGAACTGATTTTCAGAAAAACTATATTTAACATAATATAAGTGTTTCAATTTTCTCTACAACTATTTTTATCATTTCACCGTGCATTCTGTAGATTGTTTAATTACACACACCAATACGCACACACACACACACACACATATATATGTGTGTGTGTGTGTGTGTGTGTGTTGGTGTGTGTAATTAAATTTCTCTACAACATTTATCTGACATATTTCTCATTCTGAGATGAATTCAGCGAGATATTATCAAAAGTGTACATAGGTCTCCAAGTAAAGTGCCGAATATTCTTGTCAGATATTACTGAATCTTGAAAGTTCGTTATATATTTTTGTAAAACACTAAAATACAAAATTTCATGAAAATCCGTCCAGGGGAAGCCAAGATTTTTCCATTCGGACGGACACAGACAGACACAACGAAGCCACTAACGGTAGCTTTTCGCAATTTTGCGAACTCGTCTGACCCCGCAATGAAATTGCAAATATGCCACATAATTGGACAGCGGCAAGCAGAGATTTTGCGATATGTGACACCAAAAATTCGTGCCGGGCATGAAGAGAACATTGCAAAGCCACTACTGAGCAGTCGTTCCTGTGCATCCACCCGATCTTCTTACATGCAGATGGGTTTACATATTTGATACACTGTTGGCAGCATCAGACTGTACACGTACAGCGCAAATACATTCATATTTAGCAAGACAGAACAAACAAACCTCCCGCCAGATTCGTCTACTCTCCTTCTTCAAGCCACCAGTCACGTGAACATGGTTTGTGTAGCAAACAGTATCTGCTAAGTGGTATTGTTATAAAGACGCAAGTAGTCACTATGTGCAACGCACGCTGGTACTTGCTGTTAAGTCTAAGTATCCATATATAACGTAAAGAAAATCAACCACATTTACATACCATACGTTTTAGGAACTGCAATGCATGTAGAGTGTTTGTATTTGTTGGTTGCACACACACATCAAACTTGTTCCGTCCAGTAACCGTCCATTACAGACCTCTAAACCTGTCGAGTGGTCCAACTGAACAAAGTGTTACATTTACACTTACGACGTTGAAACGTGTAAGTGTTAATTTTGGCGTTTCTTGCACCGTGCACTGTAATATAATAAAATATAAACCAAAAAATGCACATGTACTAAATTAATATTTTAATTTTTATTATTTTTATGTCTTTTACATGACTCGAACCCTCGAGTTCATCTTCAGGGCGACGGTTGTATATACAGTTATATTATGGTAAGTTTTACGGGCATCAGTATCAGCAGTCTAGTATGTAGAAGTGTGTGTTCGACACATGTAGAAGTCAACAAACAATTAAAAATTAAAATATTAATTTAGGAAATGTGCATTTCGTTGGTGTATATTGTATAACGTAAGAGTCAGCTGCACTACAAACACGAACTTGAGAGAAGGATGAATGAACAGTCATGTTTACAATTATAATACTGCCAGAAGCGATAGTAATGCACTTACAAACATTTCATTCACTCCTTTTTTTCAGAGAAGTAAAATCATATTTCTACTTATGATTTCCACGCATGTGTTAGTGATAAAATGTGTGATTTTGTTCTCAGAGTATCCCCAGGAATTCCATATATCATTATACTGTACTTGATCCAAAAAATCGCACGAACAATAATTAATAACCATTTGTCGCTTGGTGTTCTTCCTACATATTTCCACCTCTATAAATTCATCATCAGGGTGGTATACTCGTATACAAAAGCATACAAGGACAGCAAATTTTAAATTTACACAAGCAAATCTTTGATAGAACTTGCTGTCCTGTTATGCCATTGTATGTACCTACCTGATGGCGACCCTGCAGATGTCGAAGCATGTTGAAGTTACACAAGTGACAAATGATTGTTTACTACTGATTGTGCAGTTCGTCGGATCTAATACTGTACAATGACCCTACTGCACGGCATAGGTATTACATTGATTTCACCTGAACTTTTTGGTTAGATTACGTAATATTATTATTGTTATTATTATTATTATCAAGCTAAATAATTATTTTATTAAAACACCTAGGAACGCCACGCAGTAACTACAAATATTCATATTACATAACCTTAATGTGTCAGTGAAGGGTTCACTTAGTTCTAGTACCTCTAAGGACTTTTAATTAGAACGTTTAACTAACATTTACTGAATGTTGTTTGGAATTCTAGAATTAAAATTTATTACACAATTTATAAACACACCCGCGTCACACTTCGAATGTTAAACCTGCGGTTGACTCACAGTCTGACGTGTGTGTCATCTCAACAAAAACTTCTAAGACTTTATATTAAAAATTCCACTTCCAGTGCCAAGAATTTTCACACTAAATAACATTACACGCATTCCGTACATTGTGTTCACAAAGAGTTAGGAATTTCCTTAAATTCTGTACTTTAAAGACCTAAATTAATAGCATCCCTACAGACCGATACAGCCCATACATACTCATACACACGCAAATAATTTTCAATTAAGACAATTAGTTATCCATGCTGCGTAGACGACAAATGTGTCCGCACCACACAGGTAGGGCAAATGTCGTTTGATCTTAAAGCTAGCACGCTAAACTGCGACTGTCAGCTGATTCGACATCAGTCTATACAAAAATTTCCCCATTGTTTAAACATTTTCGATTTGTATTTATAAATTTTATACGAAGATACTATTTCATTGTTCGAATATAAATATAGGCTTGTCCTCTGTCGTATAATCGCGTTAAATTGATAAGTAGCAACTGCAAAATTTGAGGTTTTCACAGCGCTGATGATTCCCCGGTTGACATCTTTGAAGACTTCAGTCCTACCAACCGGCGAAATATCAAGGAAGACCAGCACCCTGAAAGTAGACACTACTATTAGCAATAGCTAATAGTACATGCACATGTTTGTAATGTGAAAGTGTAGGGCGAGAGAAACAGTTTGGAAAGCAATGCCCTATACCACCAACGTAGCGTCTGAGCTACTTGTATTTTAAAATAAATTGACTAGTTCTGATTTATCATGGTTCAGTGTCTTTAACTTATTCAGAAAAAACGAGCATGGAGAACAATGCATTTGTAGTAAAGAAAGTTGAGTCATGCCGCACTGTACTGTGACTGCAACTGCCGTTCCTTCCCACAAGCCCCACTCGATGGCCGCCATCCCGCACGATATTGCAGTATATAATGCAGGTGAAAGTATTCATCTTGCTTTACTTCTGTTATCTCAACTTCCATTTCCGCACTACCCCTCACACATATGTACACCCCTGTAATGAAGCCTGTTTTATGGATCTCGCTTCGTCCGTATTGTCATACAAATCTTCATGTTTCAGTTACCGGGTTTTAAATTCCTGACTGTTTCTAAGAGTGGACGTTATTTCTGTACAGGATGATAAAATGTTGGGATTCACTACATTGACCGTGATAGATGGCAGCATGGTTGCATAACGCGATATTCCAGGGATTAAGTGTGGCTAAGGTCATAATCTACTGATATTTCACTCCTAAATGGCAAGAGAGTTCTTCAAAGTTCAAAATTAATGCAGTTTATAACTAGACTGCAGACGTTAGCTTACTGCAAGTTCGTTTATCTTTCGATTTATCCATCCGTTTACGCAGTCATTTATTCATTCATTCATCCACAAACACGTATGTAACCAAGTACAGTGCATACACCAACACTTATGCACAAGTATGTATGCCGGTGTGTGTTTATATATATATATATACACTCACACTCACACACACAGTATGTATGTCTGTGTGTTTATATATATATATATATATATATATATATATATGCATGCATACATACATACATACATACATTACATACATGCATACATACATACATACATACATACTTACATTACATTACATTACATTACATACAAACATATATACACGTACGTTCATATATGCATATACAGATATATAGGAACATAGGTATATACATATGTATGTCCCAGAAATAGATAAAATTTATTATGGAAACATAGAAGCAAAAGCGAGTTTGGAGGAGCTAGACACGGCCTGTCATATAATAAAGAAACTGAGATGTTAATTCAAATTATTTGGCTCAAAATACCATCAACTTACCAACTTTCTGAAAGACAGTAGTATGCAAACTCGTCCCTAATTCCCTGGACTAGCCTGGCAACTATCAGACTCTCGTATCACTGCATAGAGTTAATTAAGACACAAGATTTCCTTGTGTTTCAATTTTAATGGAACAAGACTGTGCTGACACCTGGCTTATTGTTTTAATCTGCGAAGCTCGAATTACCTGGTTTCCTGTGGCTGAGCTAATGACAGTAATTAGATTCTATGCAGGCTGGGTTAACTAACACTGAGCATTGGGAGCGTCTCAGTATCGGATGAACACTTCGCATGTGACAGACATTCTCTGTTCACAGGCTTCCCCAGCGAGTGCCTCTGTTCAATACATTCATTGTCGTAACAAGTTGTCAGGCCATCTGTTGGATGGTAACACAGTGTGCTCATTTTGTAGCACAATGCACTGCAATTATACATAGCCCAGTTCTCAACACATACATACACTAGATAAACAAGAGTAGTCCTTTAAATTACAAAGGGTTTGAAAGGAAATTAATGCTTTACAGAGAACGTAATTTGCTAAAACTGAGATAAACCTTACTTGGACAAATACAAAACACGGCTGACAGTTGCTCCGTTTTCAGTGTCACTGAGTCACCCCCTCCACTTATACTCTAAGTTCAGAATAATTAATAAAAAATACTTTTACATCGTCAAAACGTTTATTAACAAACATATGTTTCGTACTGGTCCTCAACAGGCTAACGTGAACTATAAATATGTACAAATTCTGTGGTTGTGTAAATGTATGATGTCAGAATTGTTACATTTTTACACTTTTTAGATTAGCCTGATTATATGTCGAAACATGTTGCTAGTGGTAATGTGCCAGGTTGTGTATTAAAAGAATTTGTGCATGGCAGTGTATAAGTACCACTTATTAATACAGATAACACAACGGAATGCCAAATATAAAATTTGTCTGTTGAGGATTTGCATTCCACGCTCGGGGTCTAAGAAGACTCTAGAGTTAGGGTTGTGTGATAAAATAATCACGTATCTTGGTGTAAAAGTTCAGATTTTAATTGCATAATTGACATTATAAAAGCAAAAATAAATACTAAGTTTAGTTATTTTTGAAAACACCTCGTCGCCTCTTCTACTTGCAAAATCATTAACATATAGGATCTAATTATTTATTTTACTTCACAATGATATTAACCTACGTTTACTTTGTTATTTTTGTATCGTTACGTTGACGGTGGGGACCGCGGTGGCACAGTGGTTAAGGTGCTGTGCTACAAATCGGAAGGTCGCTGGTTCGATTCCAGATGGTGTCATTCGAATTTTTCATTGACATAATCCTTCCGATCGACTATGGCCCTTGGGTCGACCCAGTCTCTAACAGAAATGAGTACCAGGAACACATCCTGGGGGTAAAGGCGGCCGGTGTGTAGGGCTGACAACCTTATCACCATCATGTGCCGTTGTAATGTAATCTGGGAACCTTAACTTCCTGGAACCCTCTGGGCCAATCCAGGTCTGTAACGTGACTGCTTTACCTTTACTTTTACGTTGACGTTGACGGTGACACACGTGTGAATATCTAATGCTTAAACTGTTAACTTAAGATTTTGGCGTAAAGACGACAGCCCGCTGATATATTAAGGTGGAAGATGAACTTAAGCTCTTGGCTCAATTTTCTATGGCTCGTGCATGACAATAACTAAGTTTAAATTTCTCTGAGCCACAGATAAAAAAAACCTTACATTTGTCCCCAGTCATTTAACAACTACACAATGAGAACGTAAAGGGAATTATAGATATTGACATACAGAATTATAGATATGGACCCACAGAATTATAGATAAGGACCCACTGAATTATAGATATGGACCCACAGAATTATAGGTATGGACCTACAGAATTATAGATATGGACCCACAGAATTATAGATAAGGACCCACAGAATTTTAGATATGGACCCACAGAATTATAGATATGGACCCACAGAATTATAGATATGGATCGACAGAATTATAGATAAGTACCCACAGAATTATAGATATGGACCCACAGAATTATAGATATGGATCGACAGAATTATAGATAAGTACCCACAGAATTATAGATATAGACCCACAAAATCGTAAGATCTGTAATCGAAAACTTTTTAAATAATGTTCTTGTTTAGTGGAGCCTTTCAGATCTTACGAAAATAAGTTTCCGGCATATGAAAAATTTCGGTGTTTCTCTACGACGAGTTCACAAGTACACCTTGCATTTTTGTATTTACGATTAATGGCACAAAACTGTTAGTGTTCTAGTGATCCAGTTGTCATGGCCTTCACACATATGACGTTCCTGTCAATGATCTTTGACTTTAGGTTTAATTACTAATTTCTTACGCTACAGAAATTCATCGACTTCAGCTTCCACGGACTAGGAACGGGCCATGAAGATAAACATGAATTAGAGGTACAGCTCCACTAATCGCAACACTAACTGTAAAGTTCACAACTCTTTACCTCGGAAGAAATAATCTGCCGGTCCACACACCACAGGAGACTAGTTAGGTCTCAAGAGCCTGCCTGGGTGTCAGAGCGAAAACATATGCCTACCTATACTACGAATCAAAACCCGGTCTTCCAACCTGCAGCCTGGTCATACTGGTTGAAATATTACGGCTCAGTTATTTATATATTTACTTTGTTTGTTTGTTATGACGCGGTCAGACTACATAGCGCAAAGTGGAAATGGGAAGGACGTTTTAACCCACAATTTCCTTGGAAGAACAGAAGAACGCTACGAGGAACTTAGGTCTAGTTGGCATCTTGGCAGAGATCCGAATCGGAAGCCTCCCAAATACATTTCAAAGTATTATCATATACTGAAATAAACGGCCGTCAAACACAACTCTTTACTAACAAAACCCAAGTCATCTCTACATGTTTCGGCTACTAGTCATACAACTGTATGTTAACAATTTGTACAAACTACACGCGTAATAACTGAAGCATAATAACCAACTAGATGCTACTTATTATTTTATTGTACTTCTAATAGACTCAACATGTTTCGGGCACTACTATGCCCATCATCAAGAGCTCGCGACTATAACGTTGATTACCACATTGGTCGTTTCGTTCTTGGTTTGCTGTAGGTTGGAAGTCGTGTTATAGCCTGCAGCCCGGACACTACTCCAGCCTAACCGCACTTAACTTCCAACCTACATCAAACCAAGAACGAAACGACCAATGTGGTAATCAATATTATAGCCTTGAGCTCCTGATGATGGGCATAGTAGTGCCCGAAACAAGTTGAGCCTGTTAGAAGTACAATAAAATAAAAAGTAGGATCTAGTTGGTTCTTATTCTTCAGTTATCACAATGATGCACGTCCGACACGCTTCAAATTCATATACGCGTAATGTACATTCGTGTAAGAAATGCAACAGGATAAATCATATTAAGTTTCATAGCGCTGTTCCTTTAGCCAACTTTTGGTAGTTCACTTCAATATTCACATTATTACAGCGAAATGTGCCTTAAACGTGACCTGGATTGAATGGAATCCTGTCTGTAGCGGAAAAATTTCGAACTCCCGAGAATCTTTAATTTAAATTCAAGCACTTGTATTAAACAGAAACCGCATGCAACGGAAAAATCTCGTCCCTCGCGGTGCCGTTATAGTCAGGTTTCACTGTATTACCTGGGATTAGAAGCAGACAGCAAATAAGGCTGCAGTCCCTCACCCTACGGCCCCTTTAGCAATCTAACTGCAAGTTCAGAATTGTCCTGTTCCCGTACACTCGTCCTGAATTCTAAGATGGGGTTGTCCCTGCCCTCAGGAGCCCTTCCTTCCTATTGTCAACTCCATTTACCCCGGCAGTAGAGAGGACGTTTGCTTGCTTACCCTCAAGACGAAGGCGGCTCCATGTTTACTCAAGTTCTCCTAGTCTTACGCCCCTAGATCTACACACGCGCGCTCGAAAGCAGACTACATATCGGCTCTCTTAATAAGTCAGAAATGTCACAGAAGTTTCAGAGAGAGAGAGAGAGGTGTCTGTCTGCAACAAAATAACGTACTTGTGTGACGCAGTTTAGTGAAAGTACCGAGTGTCTTAACAAATTCACACCAATGACAAAGTAAATGTATAAGCTATTTTCATTGTTACACCGTGCATGTTGTCGAGTTACACAATTAATACACAAACTAATGCACTTATATAAAATTTACACATTAAAACACTAAAAGTGCTCCGACATGTTTCGGTGCTAAGACCATCAACAGGGAGCTTATATTTTCCTTGCTAAAGTCACATTAAAAATAGTCACTGATTAACCTCGTTGTACTAATAGGGTGTTGTGGCAGCATGCTGCATACCAGACGGTCATCTTCACAGGGTGACACAAACCAGGTGTCACATTGATACAATAATTCTCCTGATGATGGGCACATGGCTACCCGAAAAATGTAGAGAATAGAAATAAACATACAGAAAAATTGTACGTCACGTTGGTTTTTTACAAGGATCATAAATGTATAAGACATGCGAGAATGTACAAGAAATGTTTCTGAGCGCACAGCAAACCGAAGCGTTGCTTTGTGGTGGGGCAGCGGTATTTGGCTCGATTTTATGGTCCCTCTGTAACGACTGGCGTCGACCACGGAACGACTGCCCTCCAGAAACGTCTTGTCCATTGAACAATTTAAATGTTGCAACTCCAAAATTACTGAACACCCTAAAATTAGGTGTTGTGGGTTTAATTTAATAGTTATATAAAATTTTAGTTGGGGGAACCACATACAGAGGGCAAAAATTGTGATAAACGACAATATTATGGAACAAGTAACAGATTTTAAATACTTGGGTTATGGCATATCAGAATACGGAAGTGATTTAAAAGATAAATCGCAAACACATAACAAAATAAACGGAACTATAAGGAGACATTTTGGAAAACAAATGAACAAAGAAACAAAGTTAAGAATTCACAACATTACGGCTAAAGCAGCATTGAAATTTGGAAGTGAAGCTTGGGCACTAAAGAAAAGTGAAGAACAACGTTTAGAAGCAGCACAGATGAAATTTTTGAGACACTTACTTGGAATAACAAAACTAGATAAAGAAAGAATCAATGTATTAGGCAAAAATGGGAGCACAGAACATAGTAAAAGAAGTAAAACAGTACCAGAAAAAGTGGCTGCAACATGTACAGAGAATGGACACAAACAGACTACCAAAACAAGCACTACAATATAAACCAAAAGGATGAAAGAACAAAGGATGACCGAGGAAGAGATGGAGGGACCAACTTCATCTTGAGGATCAAGGAACAAGAAACACGCCTAACCCTTCAGGAACATGATGATGATGATTATTATTATTATGATATTTTAGTTCAGTTCTCTAGCAGTCAAATAAAATCCGCCCTCTATATTAAGCGAAAATCAAATTGCATCCATCTGCGTGAACATTACTTTTAATTTTGAATTCCAAATTCCCGCAAGCCGTCGTTTATTAATCTTTTCCAGTCGATGACTCCCCCCACCCCCACCCCGTCTCAAACTGAAACTTCATAACCCCCTTTTTAAATATTAACTTTTTTTAGGCGAGTTCGCAAAATTTCGAAATACGACAATTAGCTTCGTCATGTCTGCTCTTCTATCTGTGTGTCTGTCTGTCTATATACATATGTATGTGTGTGTGTGTGTTCATGTACGTATGTCCGTCCGACCGACCGCGTGGAACAAATTGGCTCCCACTGAATATATTTTCATATTTGATATGAGTATTTTTCTAAATTATTGAAGAGAAATTTCAAGTTCTATTAACACCTCACAATAATAATGGATACTTCACATGAAGACATATATATACAGGGTGTCCCAGGAGGAAAGGACCTAACTACGGGAGAGTGTTCCTTAGTTCAAACTATACAGATATAACCCAAAACACCTATATCCAAAGTTCAATGGTTACGGAGATATTGGCCAGAGAAAAGTGTGGATGTCTTTTGTGTCTGCGTACTGTAATCTGTCCGTGACGTTATACTAGTCATATGGACTTGACCTTCTAATCCTGCAGTAGCATCATACACACAACGGGATGGACCCCCTCGCCTTTGGCTGCATTCCCGCGCTATCGCTAGATACAGCTCACAGCGACCTTGGCGAGCATCTGCTCGCAGTGTATAGTGGTTGGAAGTTATTGAACAACTATGACACGTATACGAGTGTTTTTTTAGTTCTATTTAATGGCTTTATATCACTCACAAGTTACTTTGATGTTATGTACAGATATTAACATTACAGAAACCACATATTCCTGCTAGTTTCAATATGTATTTGGTAATCAATAAGTGAGTAATAGCTGCCAAAGTTTCAAACTTCTCTGGCCAATATCTCCGTAACCATTGAACTTTGGATATAGGTGTTTTGGGTTATATCGTTATA
>Ga0123352_10012908_pt1 | contig 13244 bp, 7 predicted proteins | sample TergutLab28metaG_FD_89700 | JGI IMG/M metagenome (GOLD analysis project Ga0123352, IMG submission 89700) | Labiotermes labralis P1 segment gut microbial communities from Petit-Saut dam, French Guiana - Lab288 P1 | ecosystem: Host-associated > Arthropoda: Insects > Digestive system > Gut ... | reverse complement strand
TCATGAAAAGCTGGACATGTCCAAGGTCAGTGCAAGATGGGTCCCAAGAATGCTGAGTCCTTTTCAGAAGGACACTCGTCGCCAGTGCTGTCAAGAGAACTTGGAGCTGCTCACTGAGGATCCAGAACATTTTTTTCAACGTTTGGTGACAGGAGACGAGACTTGTGTATATCACAGAGATCCTGAGTCCAAAATGGAGTCCATGTAGTGGAAGAAAAAGACTTCCCCCACCCCTAAAACGTTTAGGTTTGAAAAATCTGAAGGCAAAGTCATGGCAACGGTTTTCTGGGATGAGAAAGGACTTCTGCTTTTAGAATTCATGCCACAGAAGACTACCATAACTGGACAGACCTATGCTAACACAATTACCGCTTTGCGAGAGGCCACCAAAGAGAAAAGGCGAGGAAAGCTCTCAGCAGACTTGCTGCTCCTTCATGACAACGCGCCAGTGCACATGTCTGCAAAATCTCAAGCTGCCATTCGGCAATGTGGGTTCCAACAGCTAAAACACCCACCCTATAGTCCAGACCTAGCTCCCTCGGATTATATTCTATTCCGAGTTATGAAAAAATTTCTTCGGAGCAAACGATTTTCAAGCGATGAAGAAGTCAAGGAGGCAGTCAAGACCTGGTTTGAAGAGCAGTCAAAAGATTTTTTTTCCAGGGGGATAAAGTCGTTGCAACAAAAGTGGGCGAAGTGTATTGAGATATTAGGGGACTATATTGAAAAATAAATAATATTTTTTTTGTCAGAAGTTGTTTCTTTCTTACTCAGGTGGATAAATTATTGAATACCCCTCGTATGAAGATGGGACAGACAGAGTGTTCCCAAACGTCGGCACAGAAAATTCAGACGCCAGGGCAAAAACCAAAAGAAAGAATACAACATAAACAACAAGGCGAAACTGTGAAATCGTCTTATGTTCCTTTTTTCTATCTTTTCAATATTGATTTTCTTATTTATTTCTCCCCAACTTGTTCACTTCTCCGTATTCACGTGTCTACTTATTCATCCTACTTCTTCCCTTTCTATTCGCGTATCTTCCTTCTTTCCTTAAAATTTTACCTTTAACGATTTATTAAATTTATTTTTCCGTGTTTAATTTCTTTGTCGATTCGCTTCCTTCTCTTGTTACTTGTGCCTCTTTCTCGGTTTGGTTATGTCTCTCTACCATCTTCCACTTGAACAACACTTACATTTTGTTATTTCCTTTATTAACGTTATGATTCCCTTTGCCATTCCATCTACCCTAGTCTCTCTTAGATACAATTTTGTGTTATGTATCCGCGTCCTCATCATTGCAACTCATGTCCTTTGTGTTTCTTATTTCTTTTGTCTCTGTAGCATTTTATTATCGTTTACATTCTCTTTATTTTGCGAGTACGCTTACTGTCGCCACGTAATTCGAGTCACTTCAGTTATTTCAGTCACTTTGTTAAGAAATTAATGGCTGTAAAAAATAACTGTCCTGTTATTTCTTTTCCCTGCAGACTATAAGAAGGTTATATCAACTCCAGTGGCGGAGCAGTGGCGGACACTGTGTATGTAAGGATGGTATAGCGAGTTACAAACCATCTTATGACATGGAATTTTTTTAGAGATTTTTGTTTGTTGTCGGTTTAATCTTTCCAGTCTGTAGGTTTCTGCATGGGCTGTGTCTGCCCGGGGGCATAATTCTTACAACATCTACATGAATTTTTTTCCTGATTAAGCGAACTCTAAAATTCAGAGACCAGTGGCCTGAAAAAATAAAAATACTCCTACCATTACCCTTAAATACAATTGTTGTTCATTCGACAATGACCTTAACATCAAAGACAACTTACACTGCTTTGAATTAATCCGCAGTTCCTCGTCGTGTGAGTACCACGGTGTGTGTATGACCCCGTCATTTCAAAATAGGTCTGAAAGACAGTTTTTGTGATTGTGGTTTAGCATATTGTTTTCCAGATTATTCCAAAAAAATGTCAGTCGATTATCCTGCAGTACACCACAGTTGCTTCCTTCTAACTCGTTCCAGTTTTGTCGAAAGAAAATCATCTACAATTTGGCACTTCGTAACCTTCGAAATTCAAAGTCGTCCTTATACGAGCCAAGAATCATTAACGATTTTTTTATAATGTCCTTACACAAACGCTGGCCAATATACGTTTTTCTTCTTGTCTGTTTATATTATGACGCTGCTCGGCTTTGTAAATTGTTTGCCGTCAAATGCTTAATGCAATGAATATTCCTAGGTGTATAATTACCTGTTATTTTCATGAAATGCGTCGGCATTCAAGTATCAGCAGCAAAATAGTTAGTTTTCCGAAAATTATATAGAAAAGGTCGTGGCCCGTTTTATTTAATTTCAAATCTTGACTTTGTTCTGGATAGAGAAAGGAAAGCCACGAAACCCTCTTAGCGTGGCCGGGCTCCAGACCGAGAATCTCTACCGGCACTTTTACAGAAGAAACAGAATTGCGGACTACAGATACCGCGATGTCACTGGATCTGAAGCACATAAAACAGCACATTCCCCCAAAATAACTCAAACAGCAGTTCCATAGTTATTCGTTCAGTATAGGTAGAGGGATTAATGGTCCAAGGTAACTCAGTGACCAGTGAAAATTTTCAGTCCCGTCCACGATAATTTTCAGGTATTAATCATACCTTCTTTTTTTCAATGACATACTTGACCTTATCCACTACAGAGAAAGTTGTGCAGGCACACAATGTATAACAAAACTAATGTATAATGTATTACTATATTTTATTCATTGTGGGCCGGGTAGCTCAGTGACTACGGACTGGATGGTCCGGGATCGAATCTCGGCGAGGACGAGATTTTCCGCCCGTCCAGACCGGCCCTGGGGCCCACCCAGACTCCTGTAAAATGGGTACCGAGTCTTTCCCGGGGGTAAAGTGCGGCCGTGGCGTGCTGCTGACCACTCACCCCCTTCTAGTGCCGCGGTCATGGAAGAGTAGAGCTATACCTCTACCCACCCTCTGGAACACACCGGGCCTGTAACGGGAAAAATTTACCTTTTTACATTTTTTCATTTATAGTTTATTTAACAACACTGCCATTGACACATTTTAAAACATTGATCTGTTGATTAGTACTTAAAAATTAATTGGGAGCGTAACATAAGCCAATATTCCATTATTTCCCTGGAGGGTATGAGAAATATCACAAGGAAGACCCTTATTGTGTTAAATGGTCCTCGGACCCAGATTTGAAAGAGGACTTCTAGGTTGCAGATTAGTTGCTTTAACCGTTCCGATTATGGAGTTCGGTCTGACGTATTATGCAGCTTTAAGCACAATTTTTTTTCCAAATACAGTCTTGGCCTTGACGCTAATTTATTGCAAATAGAAAGCTACAGCTGAATAAGAGCGAAAAGGAGCCCCAAAAAAATTCACGTTATCCGCTTTCACGTTACCAAGTTTAATAGCCTTACGGCTGGATTAATATTTTATTGTTCACTTTTCCCTCTACACGAAGAATATGTGCTTAAGTGTAATTCTGTCTACATTAACTTTGCTGAATTTTATCTCAGAATTTCGCTCTGTCACCATGTTACAATTTTTTTGGCTTACAAATTTTGTTGGATTCGTAATCACAGTTACGTTTTTATGTGTACCCTTACCAAACTTCACGTGTTTGAATAGTTCATTATTTAACAGCACCCAACCTAAATCTGAAAGAAACTTCACAATATTTCCATATTGTTTTTTACATTTTATAAAGAATTATATTAACCAATTTGCATGCTTTATAGGTTGTATTATCGAACAATATTTCAGCTCAATTAAACTCTCAACTGTGCACTTCTAATTTGATTATTTGAGATTGTACGAAGTTATAACATTTTCACATGGCTACAAATCGCTTAACACATTAAACATTTCAACTCGATGTCACATACAGATTAGCAGATAAACATGGAGACACCTTGATGATATAATCACCGAAATATTTTTCTGAGTAACACAGTGGCTAAACGTGATGCGCGTCCTTTCTGTTCAGCATAGAGAAAGGTTGTAGAAATAAAAAGGAACTCACGCGACTTGCCTATTTTCTTTCCAATAAGCCGTTTTTAAAGACTCAACTTGAATTTAGATCTGAGATAAATGGGAAGTGTGTATTATGATCAGCCATCGAACTTAAACTAGTACATCGACCGTCAGTGGGAGTTTTCAATGTCACATTTAAATTCAATACATTGTGCCAATGTCTCCGAAACTTAATTTTCAATTCGAAACCTCTGCGAGAATTGTTGTCTCTCATATTCCCTATTTTTTTTTTCCTGCTGTGATTTTATTATTATTAAAAGACTTCAAGTAATTTAAGATCTATAAAATACATATATTAAAATGAAATGTTTTGGAAATTAGTCATATTTATCAAAAACCAAGGAAAGCCTAGTTTGACATATTGAAGTGTAGCGTAACTGGAATAGTGTAAAAAAAAGGTAAAGGCAAAGTGCACCATTGTACAAGCACTGAGTCTCTGTACAGGCCGTACGGCCCATGGGGGTAGTAGAAGTATAGCTCTACTCTTTCTTAACCACTGCACTAGAAGGGAGTGAGGAGTCAGCGTCACGACCCGGCCGCTCTTTACCACCGGGAAATACCCGGTACCCATTGTACAGGAGGCTGGAATAGTGTAGTTGTACTGAAATTAATATTATTGTGACCATCTTGCGAAATACGATAATTGCAGGAATTTCGACAGGTTGTCTGTTTGAACCGTAGTTCTGTAGGGTATTTTTAAATAAGTTAATTAATGAACATAATAATTCACAATTAAAATAACTTCATCTTTCTCTTAACGATTATGATATGACTGAATCAAGAATTCTGCTAAATCATTTCAAATGGTTTCCTTGGATACCCTGGAACATAGTTTGAGAACTTCCGTACTGTACGGCCTCGAAGACGAATTTTGGAGATTATTGTACAAAAACAACCACTCCATTTTGTGTTTCCTCTTTAACCAACGCACAAATATTGCTTAACCTAGTGGTGCCCTTAGCACAAGAATCCAATATTTTCATTTACTCTGCTTACAAATTGGATGGATCCCCCTTCTAATAAGTTTTGGAAGTCTATCCTATTACCTTTAGGACACCAATGTCTGCAGAGTCTTTCTAAACTGATACTATCCTCATACCTCGCTTTTTTTTATCCCTAGGTAATACATGTGTTCATTTAGTCTATTGAATCTGTGCGAATAATAAATTGGTAGCTAATCGTCTCTTTCAGAAGCCAGTTCAAGTAAACAAGGTGCTTTCTCGCATTTTGTGTGTCCCAAATTTTCATTACCGTATTTACAAACTATATGTATCTGAACCATTTACAAACTATATGTATCTGAACCTTATCTAGAACCAGCTTATGTAGTCCACACAAAACCACAACTTATGTTTAAGGTGGTTTTTAATATTTTCCTCCCCATTCACACTTCCTTTATTTTATCTCAGTGGTACCGCTCTGATAAATTGCAATTTAAAATAATTTTCCTTTACTGAACTTTGTATAATACCGTCATGCCAGTGGGCCATTTCCTTCATAATCACCCCTGGCCTACGTACACAAAAATTTCCCGCCCAGTGATTAGATCAAGAATTTCGACTTCAGGCGTGACTTTACTCTGTTCATTCCACGTTCTATCGTTTTCCTTCCTTCTCTTTTCCTTTCCTTGCGATAAGCTGAAAACAGGAGAGACATGAGATAGAAGATGCTAGTTCCAGGGGCGAGCGGCAAGTAAATCTCTCTTGTCTTTGGCACCCAGTTACTGCCTTCTTGCTTCGAGGATTCTGAATGCCAAACTGGCTTATTGATTCCCGCTGCAGACCGTTATAACCTATCTCTCTCTGCCTTCCTTTTGCTTCTGTCTCTTGGCCAAATAAAGGCGAAGACTCTCCAGCACAGTCAAATCCATCATCTTCGAAACGGCGTTCAGTAGTTACATATTACACTGCACTTTGACTTACAAGCATCTGTGTAGTAGTCTTGTATCCGGAGGCAGGCCTTTATTAAAGCTGTCTAAGCCTTCTGACGCTGAAACTTTAGAGGAAAGGCTCCTTATGTAACTACTCGCCCTTTTGCCTACCCGCATATAAAGTTGGTTCAATTTTTTTTCGAAATACTGAAATCTCATTATATTCTGATGTTCATTATGCCAAAATTGTTAAAAAAAAAAGGAACTTGAACTTGATTCCCTTAATAACATATTTGTGTGAACTTGTAGCCGTGCGAATATTCAAACGTAGAAAGAGTAAAATATTTAATAAATAAATATTACAGCATTTTAATCTTATTAAACATTCAAAATTGTACTTACTAATGTTTGACGCTGGGTAACTTTTTGCGGAGATTAACGGATAGTAAGCAAAGTTTAAATAAGAAACAAAGCTTCTAGTACTTATAAATACGAAAAAATAGTTTTACCTCAGCGGAGTCAAAGGGAAGAATATGAATGTTAGCTTCCCTTGGCTTCCGCCTGATTTAGCATTGTCGAATTCTAACGTTAGATTTTGTTACACAGCTGGTTTTATTTTTGAAAAGGAATTACTAAAAACAGAGGACACGGGCATTACTGCCGAATCACAAGCCTTCTATAAACGTCTGCTTTGAAGATATGCATTCAGTACTTCAGTAGATAGTTGTGTCACAAATGATATCGCAAGCAGACCTTACCATATTAATATATATGTATATATATATATGTGTGTGTGTGTGTGTGTGTGCACGCGCGCGTGCGAGTGTGTGTGCGTGCGTGCGTGTGTGTGTGTGTAAAACTGTGATAAACTGAGTTTTAGAACGAACTGAAACACGCATTCAGCACCCGGTATTTTTTCAATAAAGTTTTCAGTTGTCGTGATAACTAGACGAAGTTGACCTTTCGTGTTGTGTCATATCATAAGCGAAGAACTATTTAACGGCTTTGAATCAAAATTTACGTTGGTCGTCTTTGCTTGTAGGGTACGTCCCTCTTTTTTACGCAGTGTTTAAGAAAGTATCAGAAATCAGCATTCACCAACTGAAAAATCTGAATACAAAAAACACGTTGGACGTACCGGAACGTTCTTGTAATGTTCACATTTCCTAACTTATTATTAAATGCTGATGAAATGAAAAAGAAGAAAGAACCTACGAATAAGTACCTGTAATTTGATTATTATTGAGTTATATATTTGGTGCCAATATTAGTCGTGGCAGTTTCCAATAAATGTCTCCATGCAAGATGTATTTCGCACAAACAGTATTTTACCCAGTTAACGTGAAGGAAAATACTGTAAGTGTTCGAGTGTCTTTACTGAGGTTCATCTATTCCATTAGGCAATGTGTCAAATCAGCATTCTCATTCAAACATCCCACTGTTCTTCACGTGTGTTACTTGTTCTCTAGCAACACTTTATTATCAAAGAAACTTCAGCCAGCCGGGATGTCAGGATAATATTTCGCACCTCCTACCGTCTTCATAATCTGGGTTTTAATAAAGCCCCTTCCAAGTTATGAACGAGATATCTTGCTTGAAATCATTGAAATTTATGAATTTTGTTTTGTATGAATTCGTAATTCTCTTACGACATGCCGGAAGTTAAATACACCTAATTAATGTGAAATATTTATAAACCTTTAATTAAAATTTAAATTTTTGACCAAGCTATTATTCGGTAAACACCACGAAAGCTTATCTTTATTGCGCATTTGAGAGCCTGTGCTGTCCAATTTCCAGCACATTAATAACAAAACATGAAATCGAATTGAATTATTATTGTTATCATCATCATTATCATAACATTTTGTAATCACCTGGCCATATAAATGAAAAATATTTAATGTCTTGCTTCTTGGTGTTTTCTAATTTAATCAGTTCCCCCGAAACGTGGTCGGCAGTTATACAAGAAATCAAGGACATACTGCGCCTTCTTCTGTTTTTGACGGACTTGCGTCTACGACAGTATGTGCTGGTCCTCTTGTATACCGTAATGCCCTTTTCGACCCTCATGTTTACATCTTATGATAATGATACTTATTTGTTACCTTCTGCGTGAAACAGTGGTGGATGAATTTAGCCTCTGGTCCTTCCACAGCAACAAACTACACTGAATTTAGAATTCAGTCGTACATCAGTATTCATCGTTATACGAATGTTTTTCAAATATATTTATGGACAAAGAATATATAAATAGTATTTATAATTTTGTTACTTGTTTTTTCTTCTTAACTTTATTAATCGTCCTCTGATATATATATATATATATATATATATATATATATTAAATCCAGGTTTTTTCTTACTCTTTGTCGCTTTTCATTTTCTTTTTCTTCAATATCATCACTAATATTTCACTAGTAAAGTGTTCATCTTTTGACAACTCTGAAAATCGTCGGTTTCGCAGATTATACTTTGTTTTCGTCTTTCTTTTTCTAATTAAAATTTTATTTCCGTAATTTATTATACGAATCTTCACTGCACTTAGAATCTAATCTGCTTTCCTCTCTTGCTTTTGCTTTCAAATCCTTCTTAACAAATTCGTGTGCTGACAAAAATTGTCTTGACGTGTACACATTTCCTGTTCTGACTTAGCTGCATTCGGGAAATTAAAACGCGAAGTCACCCAAAACATATCCTTTAAGTTCAGTCTGTTGTTTTGTTACAGCGGTTTCTCAGAGTTTCTCCGAATTGAATTTTATAGTATATTTTATTCGTTACTAACATTCCATTCTTCTGCTTATCTCAACGGATAATTTTTTATTCCAGTAATCACCTGATCACCTACTCGTGTTTGTTACTTTGCAATAAATGCGTTATATTGAAACACTTTGCCAAAAACGTGTAATAATATTTGTGTTTCTTTTTCCAGAGTTCATGCACGATCGATGTGACGTACTTTCCTTTCGATCAGCAGACTTGCATAATGAAGTTCGGATCGTGGACTTTCAACGGTGACCAAGTGTCCTTAGCGTTGTACAATAACAAAAATTTTGTGGATCTGTCCGATTACTGGAAGTCAGGTACGTGGGATATTATCGAGGTTCCGGCCTACCTGAACAACTACCCTGTCCAACCGACAGAAACAGACATCACGTTCTACATAGTGATACGTCGTAAAACACTGTTCTACACAGTGAACTTGATTCTCCCAACGGTACTCATATCCTTCCTCTGTGTACTAGTGTTCTACCTGCCAGCGGAGGCGGGAGAGAAAGTCACCCTCGGCATCAGCATTCTCTTGTCACTCGTCGTGTTCCTCTTGCTAGTATCCAAGATACTTCCTCCGACGTCGCTGGTGCTACCTTTGATTGCCAAATACTTATTATTCACTTTCATCATGAACACTGTAAGTATCCTAGTCACTGTCATCATCATCAACTGGAACTTCCGTGGTCCTCGGACTCACAGAATGCCACCTTGGATACGTGCCGTGTTCCTCTACTACCTTCCAATCTTGCTGCTCATGAGACGACCCAAAAAGACTCGCCTCAGATGGATGATGGAAATGCCAGGCATGTCTGCGCCACCTCATCCTTCCTACGGGTCACCAGCTGAGTTGCCCAAGCATCTGACAGCACCAGCCACAAACAGAAGTAAGATGGAGGTCATGGAATTGTCAGATCTGCACCATCCGAACTGTAAGATCAACCGGAAGTCAAGCACCGAACTTGGTGGGAGTGGCGCCGGGAGTGGACGAAGAGAGAGCGAAAGTTCTGACTCGCTTCTTCTCTCGCCAGAAGCTTCCAAAGCTACAGAGGCAGTGGAATTTATCGCAGAGCATCTCCGCAATGAAGACCAGTACATTCAGGTAGGCTAAGCTGAAATTTTCAGCATATAATTTCCTATAATTTTTGTCCCAAACTTAACTGTGTCTGCATTTAGGTATTCAGGAGAAGGAAGAAGAACATACATTCTGCATATAGTAGAAACCGTTTTTTGTCAGATATTAGTTTGTTTTCGTTGTGAGTACCATAAAATATAGTTCTGGTGTATAAAATTTTAAAAAGGGATTAACTCGAAATAAGAAATTGAATTTTAATTGCGTATTTAATAAAAAACAGAACGAGTATTCCAATCGTATTCAGAAGATCCACGACCGTACTTGCATGTTTTTTTAATGGCTGTAGGTATTTCATATTTTGGTTACATGGGGAATAAATGTTTATTCCCGGGTCCGCAGCATGACACTAACCACAGGCGAATCCCGACAGACAAGCTGAACTCAAACACAGACCTAAGTTAGACGTTGGACGCCAGATCTGAAGGGCGGAGAATATTTGTGAGACATTCATAGCCCATTCTTACAACAGGGCTCACATAAATAAGGTGTGAGGCTCTGAACTGGGGGCAACGGACTAATCACTACGGTCCAGTGGCTTTATCTTGTAAATTCGGTAATGAAATTAAGGGGTTTCGTCCAATGTTGGAAATATTTGGCCGGCTTCACAATTCTAGATTTCTAAGGAAGGCCTACTTCCTGCGGTGTTAGTCTGCCTTGTGTACGTAGTAATTACCCAACTCTTAAATTCTTCTTGACATATTTCAATCCACCTCAGATTTTCACATTTTGTTTCTGTGCACGCTGTTTTAATATCAGCCTCCTGTCTACATTTAGAGTATCCAAGTTAGTTCGTCTCCGGAGTTTTCATTTCATCATAATTAGTCACGTTCTCAACGTTAATATACCATCTAGTTTAACGAAATACTTCACTTCGACGCCGAAATCTGAAAATCGTTTTTCTTTGACTGTTATGGCTACGATATTCCGATTGCCTATATCCCGATGTGTGTTACGAGTCCAGTTCTGAAGGTTTCTAAGAGTAGAGGGGAAGTATGTGTAATAATCGTGATAATTTCTAGTGTACTCTTTCAGTTTCTACCAAAGCTGCAGGTTTGGAGCTTATTCTGACATTAATAACCTTGTTAGCTGAAATGATGCTCCACGAATCAACTAAGAAACTGTCATTACTTAACGGCTAGGGATGACTTTTAATGAAGGGATGTTAAATTTTTGTGAGGAAGGTTTGGCATTCTGTTTGATGGATATCAAATTAGTCAACTGCTGTAACCGTCTGAATCAAATGTACTTGGTATCCACAAGCGTGTGTTTGTTAGTAAAACAGTACAGCTTTGTGCAATATACACAAAGAAGATGATCGCATGACGGTCGAAAAATGTAGCTGCTTAACCTGGGCTGCTTGACTAAATATAGATTTATCTGTAAACAACATTTGTATTATACTGTACAGTTATACCAATTGCTAAGTTTGAGGACGGCTTGTTTGTTTGTTTTTGTTTTTGTTTTTGTTTTTGTTTTTTGGTAGAGGCCATCCCGATGTGTAGTAACAAATTTGTATAATGTATTATATGCCGTCAATACACAACAGTATATCAGTACAGTGATATTATATATATACAGTCAGGTCACATTACGGCAACATGTTTCGATCGTAGACGGTCATCTTCAGGCCAATAGAGAACATTTTTAAGGTACAATAAAGTGAGTACTCAATGGCATCCCATTGAGTACTCATTTATTAAGGCTGGGTGGGTCCCAGGGCCGGTCTGGACGGGCGAAGAATCTCGTCCCCAATGGGATCCCATTGAGTACTCACTTTATTGTACCTTAAAAATATTCTCTATTGGCCTGAAGATGACCGTCTACGATCGAAACATGTTGCCGTAATGTGACCTGACTGTATATATATAATATCACTGTACTGATATATTGTTGTGCATTGACGGTATACAAATAATACATTATACTGTAGGCCGGATAGCTCAGTCGGTATAGTGACTGACTATGAGCTGGACGTTCCGGAATCGAATCCCGGTGTGGACGAGATTTTCCACCCGTCCAGTCCGGCCCTGGGGTCCACCCAGCCTCCTGTACAATGGGTACCGTGTCTTTCCCGGGGGTAAAGAGCGGCCGGGGCGTGCTGCTGACCACTCCCCCCTTCTAGTGACGTGGTCATGGAAGAGTAGAGCTATACCTCTACCCACCTTCTGGGGCACACCGGGCCTGTAACGGGATCACTTTACCTTTACCTTTATAATACATTATGCAAATTTGAGGAAGGTTATCTTGACATTATGAAGTATTGTACTCCTAGACGTTTAAACTTCTAAAGCCTCCCAGCAACGTTACGTACTACCAGGTTCAACATGTAAAAATTCCACATGCTGATTACATACCGTTTATGTGTTCTCCAAACAAACAGCGACTTTTGCCTTGTACATCATTAACAGTTGGTTTTTATAACCGAGGTGGATAGTGTTTACAGCGCGGTACGGCCTGAGTGCTTATATAAAACAGATACGTTTCGTCTTTAAAGGGTTAAGGTTGAATAGCAATCGTAGAGTGGAATGGTACATGAACCATTTGGGCTGCAGAATTCCAGAAACCTATGATTCGTGTAGGAGGCAGAAGTTGTATAATATTCCTATCGAGGTGGCTTGCCCGTGAAATGAGATTAATTAAAATGTCTATCAACGAAACCTTGTATAAATTTCCGGTAGGAAAACATTTGTCTCAAACGTTTTCTGCTCAGAACGATCTAAAGGAAGGAGGTGCCTTGCGGCAGTTGCTTTTAAACTTTGCCTTCGTGTACGGTTCGACAGCATTTGTATAGTGAATGCCGCATTCGACCTTAAACTTCTGGCACAGGGGGCTTTCGTAGCATGCATTGATAAAGGAATAAATAGGAGCCTGATAAAAACCAAATGAGAGTTTGAATAAAGGTTGACCAACTAGATGACACTTGCTTTATTATATATTGCTCAACTATATATAATAAAGCAAGTGTCATCTAGTTGGTCTACCTTTATTCAAATATCAAGATGATGCACGGTCCAAAACGCATAAGATTGGTCTCTCTTTATTCAAATATCAAGATTATGCACGGTCCAATACGCATAAGATTGGTCTCTCTTTATTCAAATATCAAGATTATGCACGGTCCAATAAGCATAAGATTGGTCTCTCTTTATTCAAATATCAAGATGATGCACGGTCCAATACGCATAAGATTGGTCTCTCTTTATTCAAATATCAAGATGATGCACGGTTCAATACGCATAAGATTGGTCTCTCTTTATTCAAATATCAAGATGATGCACGGTCCAATAAGCATAAGATTGGTCTCTCTTTATTCAAATATCAAGATGATGCACGGTCCAATACGCATAAGATTGGTCTCTCTTTATTCAAATATCAAGATGATGCACGGTCCAATACGCATAAGATTGGTCT
>Ga0123352_10012907_pt1 | contig 13244 bp, 9 predicted proteins | sample TergutLab28metaG_FD_89700 | JGI IMG/M metagenome (GOLD analysis project Ga0123352, IMG submission 89700) | Labiotermes labralis P1 segment gut microbial communities from Petit-Saut dam, French Guiana - Lab288 P1 | ecosystem: Host-associated > Arthropoda: Insects > Digestive system > Gut ... | reverse complement strand
ATGTAGCCTACGCTTTATTACCGGTTATCGCTGAAGTATCACGTGAAGCGGGTGTTAGGCCTGAACGTCCTTTATCCATTGGCGTAATTGCTTCACAGCAAGCGATCACAGCAAGTCCAATTTCAGCTGCAACAGCTGCAATGTTAACAATTTTTACAGATATTAAATTATCACACATCTTAATGGTCTGTATCCCTGCTACTTTAGTTGGTGTAATTGTCGCTTCATTCGTTGCAAGTCGAATGGGAAAGGATTTACCGAACGATCCGGAATATCAAAAGCGCTTACAAGCAGGATTAGATTCACTAAATATCGAGAAAAAGAATTATGTTCCAAATTCAGGAGCGAAATTATCAGTTGCTTTATTCCTTCTAGGGGCTGTACTTGTTGTTTTCTTCGGTTCATTCCCGGAGCTAAGACCAGCATTTGTTGATGCTAGTAACCCAGATGGCGGCTTGGTCCCAATGGGAATGCCAGCAACAATTATGATTGTAATGCTATCAATTTCAGCATTAATGATTATTTTATGCAAAACAAATATAGGAAAAATTGCTTCTGGTGACGTTTTTAAAGCAGGAACTGTTGCAGTTACCGCTATCTTCGGTATTGCCTGGATGGGTAATATTTTCTTTGCCGGTAATAGAGATGTCATTGTAGATAGCTTATCCAGCATTGTTACAAGTTATCCTTGGCTATTTGCAGTAGCGCTGTTTATCTTGTCTGTATTAGTATTTAGCCAAGCTGCAGCAACAAGAATTTTGATGCCAGTTGGTCTATCACTTGGCATGTCAACACCACTACTAATCGGTATGTTCCCGGCAGTAAACGGTTATTTCTTCTTCCCGAACTACCCAACAGTAGTAGCGGCAATTAACTTTGATCGAACCGGAACAACAAAAATCGGAAAATACATGCTCAACCATAGCTTCATGCTACCGGGCTTGATCTCAACCATTGTTGCCGTTGCACTAGGGATTGGAATAGCAACAATTCTACTTTAGAGGAGGAAAATAAACATGTCTAACTTTCGAATTGAAAAAGATTCTTTAGGAGAAAAACAAGTACCTATTGATGCTTATTATGGTATTCAAACAATTAGAGCAGCTGAAAATTTCCCAATCACAGGATATAAACTAGACACAGCATTGATTCATGCAATTGTCATCGTAAAAAAAGCGGCTGCCCGAGCAAATGCTGAAACCGGACAATTAGATTCTAAAATTGCTAATGTCATTATGACAGCTGCTGATGAAGTGCTATCTGGAAAGTTTCACGATCAGTTTATTGTAGATCCAATTCAAGGTGGTGCCGGTACCTCTATTAATATGAATGCTAATGAAGTACTAGCGAACCGTGCATTGGAACTTTTAGGAGAGGAAAAAGGAAACTATAAAGTCATTAGTCCTAACTCTCATGTCAATATGTCACAATCAACAAATGATGCCTTTCCTACCGCTATTCATCTATAAACATTATTCAGATTGAAAGAGCTACTAGTGGTAATTAAAAATCTACATCAAACATTTTTAAAGAAAGCTGCTGAATTTGATCATGTTATCAAAATGGGGCGTACGCACTTGCAAGATGCAGTACCTGTTAGACTAGGACAAGAGTTCGCCGCTTACGCAGCTGCACTAAATCGAGATATTAAGCGAATTGAGGCATCTCATGAACATTTGTATGAAATTAATATGGGTGCAACTGCAGTCGGAACAGGATTGAATGCTGACATTAGTTATATTGAAAATGTGATTAAATATATCGCAGAAGCAACAAATCTACCTTTTAAAGGTTCTTATGACCTTGTTGATGGTACACAAAATACAGATAGTTATGTGGAAGTATCTTCCGCACTCAAAATTTGTATGTTAAATATGTCTAAGGTTGCAAATGATTTACGTTTAATGGCATCAGGTCCACGCTGTGGTTTAGGTGAAATTAATTTACCAGCTCGCCAACCCGGTTCTTCAATTATGCCAGGAAAAGTAAATCCTGTTATGGCAGAAGTTGTCAATCAAACTGCCTTTCAAGTAGTTGGAAATGACTTAACAATTTCTATGGCCTCAGAGGCAGGACAATTTGAGCTAAACGTTATGGAGCCAGTGCTGACATTTAACTTATTACAATCCATTCAAATTATGACAAATGTATTTACAGTGTTTGACGAGTATTGCTTAAAGGGAATTACAGCAAATGAAGGTACTTTAAAAGACTATGTGAATAATAGTGTCGGAACGATTACAGCGATCAATCCTCATGTCGGTTATGAAGCTGCAGCTAAAGTTGCAAAAGAAGCGATTACTACACGAAGACCGGTACGAGAAATTGTACTTGAACAAAATCTTCTAACTGATGTGGAATTAGATCAAATTTTAAACCCATATGAAATGACGCATCCGGGGATTGCCGGAAAAGAACTATTAGAGCAACACGTATAAAGGAGGTTGATATTTAATGGAAAGAAAAGAATATAGTTTCTTTCTAAGAAGATTACATTCATTATCAGGTGTCATCCCTGTGGGTATTTTTATGACGGTTCACCTACTCATTAACTTCACTGCCGTAAGCGGCAGTGAAGCTTATAACCAAGCAGCAGATTTTATGTTCAACAATTTGCCATTTAAGCTTTTCCTTCGGACATTTGTGATCTTTTTGCCGTTGATATTCCATGCTGTATATGGTTTTTATATTTTGTTTCAAGCTAAAACAACGTTCGCCAATTTGGCTACTATCGCAATTGGAAGTTTTATCTACAAAGAATTACAAGTATATTAGCATTTTTGTTTATTGCTTGGCATGTGTGGAGCACGACAATCCAAGTTCAATTTGGTAGCGCTGAAGCTAACTTTGCATTTATGCAACAAATTTTAAGTAATAACATTTATTTGATTTTCTATGTGATTGGTATTCTATCCAGTATTTTTCACTTTGCTAATGGTATTTGGACATTATGTATTACTTGGGGCATTACTGTATCGCCTGAAAGCCAGAAAAAAATGGAGATTGTTACATTTGTAATCTTTATCACACTCTCTGTTATTGCTATGCGAGCATTATTTGCATTTATTTAGAATGGGCGGCACAAAAATGAGTATTTAAAATAAGAATGCTTTTCGCATTCCTCCCTTTGTGAAAAAGCTATATTTACTTACTCATTTTTGCTGCCTTATTATAAAGGAGGAATTAGATGATGAATAAAGGAAGGTTTGTTGTCGTTGGTGGCGGTTTAGCAGGATTGATGGCTGCGATTAAACTCGCTGAAGCCGGAAAAAAAGTAGATCTATTTTCTCTTGTTGCCGCTAAACGTTCTCATTCCGCCTGTGCTCAAGGTGGAATTAATGGTGCAGTGAATACAAAAGGCGAAAATGACTCACCTGCTATTCATTTTGATGATACAATTTTTGGTGGTGACTTTTTAGCGAATCAACCGCCAGTGAAAGCTATGTGCGAAGCAGCACCAAAAATTTTGCATATGTTTGATCGAATGGGTGTTACTTTTAACCGTACACCGGAAGGATTGCTAGATTTCCGACGCTTTGGTGGTACACTATACAGACGTACAGCATTTGCGGGTGCGACAACTGGACAACAGTTGTTATATGCACTAGATGAGCAAGTACGTCGTTATGAAACAGAAGGTTTAGTAAAAAGATTTGAAGGTTGGGAATTTGTATCTGCTGTTATCGATGAATCAGGCGTTTGCCGTGGGATTACAGCTCAAAATATGAATACAATGAAGATTGAAGCTTTTCCGGCTGAAGCTGTCATTATTGCAACCGGTGGAGCGGGAATGATTTTTGGTAAGTCTACTAACTCTCTAATTAACAACGGTTATGCAGCCGGTAGACTTTATCAACAAGGCGATTTATTTGCAAACGGCGAATTTATTCAAATTCATCCAACTGCGATTCCCGGTGATGATAAAAATCGTTTAATGAGTGAATCAGCACGTGGTGAAGGTGGCAGAGTTTGGACTTATAAAGACGGAAAACCATGGTATTTCCTTGAAGAGAAATATCCGAAGTATGGAAATCTAGTACCACGTGATATTGCAACACGAGAGATTTTTGATGTTTGTGTTAATCAAAAGCTCGGGATAGATGGTGAAAATAAAGTTTTTCTTGATCTATCACATATTGATACTGAACAGTTAAATATTCGATTGGGTGGTATTCTAGAAATGTATGAAAAGTTTGTTGGTGAGGATCCGCGTAAGATTCCGATGAAGATCTTCCCTTCTGTTCATTATTCAATGGGTGGATTATGGGTAGATTACAACCAGCAAACGAATATCCCTGGCTTATTTGCTGCCGGTGAGTGCGACTATTCACAGCATGGTGCTAATCGTTTAGGGGCAAATTCTCTACTTTCTGCTGTTTATGGTGGCATGGTAGCCGGTCCAAAAGCATTGGAATATAGCAAAACGAAGCCTGCTCATGAATATAATGAGTCAATTTTTAAAAGACAATTAGACGAAGATATAGCGTGCTATAAAGAAATTGAAGCAATGAATGGAACTGAGAATGCTTACGTGCTTCACCAAGAACTTGGAGAGTTAATGACGGAAAATGTTACGATTATTCGTGATAATAAAAAATTAGCAATAACTTATGAAAAGCTAAATGAATTTGCTGAGCGTTTCCAAAATATTAAGGTGGAAGATCCTTCCGGCTGGAGTAATATGAACACACTATTTGTTCGCCAATTAGGGGCAATGATTGATTTAGCACGTGTCATTACTTTAGGAGCGCTCTTACGCGATGAAAGTCGTGGTGCGCATTATAAGCCAGAGTTCCCTGATCGCAATGATGATGAGTGGTTAAAAACAACAATTGCTAAATACAATCCTGAAACACGTCTTCCTGAAATTTCTTATGAAGCAGTAGACGTTTCATTAATTAAGCCACGTAAGCGCGACTATAGTCAAGCAAAGGAGGCGAAGTCATAATGGAAGCGAATAAAAAGTTGCACTTGATTATTACACGGCAAAAAGATGCCAACAGTGCACCTTATCAAGAGGAATTTTTTGTACCCTATCGCCCGAATATGAATGTGGTTGCTGCATTAATTGAAACACAGAAAAGACCAATTAATTCAAAGGGTGAGCAAACAACACCTGTTGTGTGGGAATCTGTCTGCTTAGAAGAAGTTTGCGGTGCTTGCTCAATGATTATTAATGGCAAACCACTACAAGCATGTTCTGCGCTAATAGATAAATTAGAAAAACCAATTCGCATTGCACCTTTAACGACTTTTCCAGTGATACGTGATCTTTGGGTAGATCGAAATCGTATGTTCGATGCACTAAAGAAAGTAAAGGCTTGGATTCCAGTAGATGGCTCATTTGACCTTGGTCCCGGACCAAGAATCAGTGCCAAAGAGCAACAAATCTCTTACAAACTATCAGAGTGTATGACTTGTGGTTTATGCTTAGAAGCTTGTCCAAATGTTAATGATAAATCAAATTTCATCGGTCCAGCTCCTTTATCACAAGCTCGCCTTTTCAATGCACATCCAACTGGTGCAATGCATAAAGAAGAGCGCCTAAAAGCTATTATGGAAGATGGTGGCCTTACAGCTTGCGGAAACTCTCAAAACTGTGTTCGTGCTTGCCCGAAAGGTATTCCATTAGATACTTCAATTGCTGACTTGAATCGACAAACAACGGTTCAATCGATAAAGAACTTATTAGGTTAGACCTCAAATTACAATTAGAAAAAGTGGTTAAGTAAGCTAGATGCTAATGCAAAGGGACTGTATCAAAACGACTAAAGTAAATTAGTCGTGGAGGTACAGTCTGTTTTTTCGTGTTTAGCGCTATTCTATTTTGATACAGCCCCATAGAGAAAATGTTTTGTTTTGCACGATGTTAGCAAAAACTATCGGTATTCCATTGAAAAAATAACTTTACCGACATTATTCTGTCGGTAAATCATGAAAAACCCTTGTTTACGGATAGTTTTTACGAAAACTATCCGTAATGCATTAAAAATATAACTTTACCGACATTATTCTGTCGGTAAATCATGAAAAACCCTTGTTTACGGATAGTTTTTATAAAAACTATCCGTAATGCATTAAAAATATAGCTTTACCGACATTATTCTGTCGGTAAATCATGAAAAACCCTTGTTTACGGATAGCTTTTGCAAAAACTATCCGTAATGCATTAAAAATATAACTTTACCGACATTATTCTGTCGGTAAATCATGAAAAACCCTTGTTTACGGATAGTTTTTATGAAAACTATCCGTAATGCATTAAAAATATAACTTTACCGACATTATTCTGTCGGTAAATCGTAAAAAATCCTTGTTTACGGATAGTTTTTACGAAAACTATCCGTAATGCATTAAAAATATAACTTTACCGACATTATTCTGTCGGTAAATCGTGAAAAATCCTTGTTTACGGATAGTGTTTGCAAAAACTATCCGTAATGCATTAAAAATATAACTTTACCGACATTATTCTGTCGGTAAATCATGAAAAATCCTTGTTTACGGATAGTTTTTACGAAAATTATCCGTAATGCATTAAAAATATAACTTTACCGACATTATTCTGTCGGTAAATCGTAAAAAATCCTTGTTTACGGATAGTTTTTGCGAAAACTATCCGTAATGCATTAAAAATATAACTTTACCGACATTATTCTGTCGGTAAATCGTGAAAAATCCTTGTTTACGGATAGCTTTTGCGAAAACTATCCGTAATGCATTGAAAATATAATTAGGGCCGTATCAAAATAGCCCAAAACACGAAAAAAGAGCTATTCTATTTTGATATAGCCCCTTTGAAATCAATCAAATTCACCTTTTAACTTCGCAAAAGCATCTGCAAAGGCATTAGTTTCTGGCTCAGCTTTCTGCTGTGACTTAAGATACTTAGCTACATCTTGTTTGGATGCCTTCCCTTTTTCCGCAGCGCCACGCCGTTTCTGGAACGCAGTTAATTTTTCCCGATGGCCGCATTTGCAAACAAATAGCTGCCCTTCTCCCTCACCAACCATTGACAATTTTTTATGGCAGTTCGGACAGCGGGCATTGGTCTCCCGAGAAATACTTTTTCTGTAACCACACTCCCGATCTTGACAAACACGCATTTTTCCTTTCTTGCCATTCACTTCTAGTAACGGCTTGCCACAGTCAGGACAAGGTGTTCCGGTAATATTGTCATGTTTAAACTTCTTTTCACTATTTTTAATGCTAGTCACAATGCCTTTTGTGTGACCAACAATTTCAGTTAAAAATTTATCTTTCACTAGTTTACCTTTGGCAATTTGCTCCAGCTTTTGCTCCCATTCTGCTGTTAAAATCGGTGTGCATAGCTCATCCGGTGCCAAATCAAGCAATTGCTTGCCTTTTGAAGTGACATGAATCCCCTTACCACGTTTTTCGATTAAAAATGTATTGAATAATTTTTCAATAATATCTGCACGCGTTGCTACTGTACCAAGCCCTCCTGTTTGTTTCAATGTTTGCACATGATCACGATCTTTTACAAACTGACTTGGATTTTCCATTGCTGATAATAGACTCGCTTCATTTAAAGGTTCAGGTGGCTTTGTTTCACCTTTTGTCATAGTGATTGCCACCGGAAACTTCATTCCTTTTTCCATTACAGGTAGCTGCTGTGCTTCATCGTTTTCATCCTCTGATGAATGCTGATAAAATTCCTTCCAACCCGAAACAAGCACTCGCTTCCCTTTTGCTACAAATTTTTCAGTACCCACTTTTGCCTCAATGGTTGTTTGTTCATATTCATGTGCAGGTGCCAAAACGGCCAGAAATCGAGTCACAATTAAGTCATATATTCGACGTTCTTTATCAGACAACTTATGCGGTTGTGGTCTCTGTTCAGTTGGAATAATTGCATGATGATCAGATACTTTACTATTATCAACAAAAGATTTATTTGCCACAATTGTTTTAATGACTTTTCGGCCCTCTGGATACATATTTGAACAAGCTACAATCCGATCACGTAAAGTTGCCACGATATCCGTTGTTAAATAACGAGAATCAGTTCGTGGGTAAGTCACAACTTTATGTGCCTCATAGAGTTGCTGCATAATGGATAACGTTTCCTTCGCTGAATAGTTATAACGTTTATGCGCATCTCGCTGTAGTTCCGTTAAATCATAAAGTGCTGGCGCATAACTTTTTTTCATTTTTTTATTAACATTTGTAATCTGTAATAGTTGCCCTTCCAATTGCTTCACTAAATTTTCTATCTTCTCTTTAGAAAATGAACGTATCTCATTTGATTTACTATCATGCCAAGTGAACCCAACCTGATTCACTTGCGCTTTAATCCCATAAAATTCCTTCGGAACAAAACCTCTGATCTCTGCTTCACGTTGTGCGATCATTGCTAATGTTGGTGTTTGCACACGCCCACAAGAAAGTTGCGCATTAAATTTAGTCGTTAATGCACGAGTCGCATTCATACCAATTAGCCAATCGGCTGATGAACGAGCAACTGCCGCTGCGTAGAGATTGTCATACTTTTTCCCACTTTGCAAATTCCCAAAACCATCACGAATTGCTTTATCCGTTACTGAAGAAATCCATAATCGCTGTAGTGGCTTTTTAATATTAGCTTTTTCCAATATCCATCTAGCTACTAATTCTCCTTCACGTCCAGCGTCTGTTGCAATAATAATATTGTTCACATCTTTACGAACTAACTGTGCTTTAACAGCATTAAACTGCTTAGTCGTTTGTCGAATGGTAACCAACTTCATTGGTTGTGGCAGCATTGGTAACTGATCTAATCTCCATTCTTTATACTTTTTATCATACATTTCAGGATCAGCTAGTGTCACTAAATGCCCTAATGCCCAAGTAACAATATAACGATCCCCTTCTAAAAATCCATTCCCTTTCTTCTGGCATTTCAAAACACGAGCAATGTCTCTTGCCACTGAAGGTTTTTCTGCTAAGACAACTGACTTCAAAATAAATCCTCCAAATTATATCTTTTCTTAATCATAACATATTAGCTGATCAGACACCTTTTTGTTGACAAATAAAAAATTGCATAAGCTTCTAAAAAAGAAACTTATGCAATCTATCTACTGTCCAATTAATTTCTAATCAAATAATCAAAAGCACCTAAAGCTGCAGTAGCACCAGATCCCATCGAAATAATAATTTGCTTATAAGCACTATCTGTACAATCTCCTGCAGCAAATACACCTGCTAAGCTAGTTGCTCCATGCTTATCCACAACAATTTCACCCATACGTGTACGCGCTACAGCATCACCTAACCACTCTGTACTAGGCACTAAGCCAATCAAAATGAATACACCTTGAACGGCTAAGTCTATTTCTTTTCCAGTATCACGCTCTGTATAGGTAAGTCCTTCTACTGTACTTTGACCGGAAATTTCTTTTGTCTGTGCATTTGTCACAATCGTCACGTTTGGTAAAGCACGTAAACGTTCTTGTAAAACTTGATCCGCCTTTAGCTCTGGTAAAAACTCAATGACTGTCACATGCTTTACAATACCAGCTAAATCAATTGCCGCTTCCACACCGGAATTCCCGCCACCAATAACAGCCACATCTTTACCAGCAAACAGGGGACCATCACAATGAGGACAATAAGCAACACCTTTATTTTTAAATTCCACTTCTCCAGAAACACCTATATTTCTCCACTTCGCTCCAGTTGCCAAAATGGCTGTTTTCGTTTTCAACACTGCGCCACTTTCCAAAGTAAGCTCGATTAAGTCCTTCTTTTCTAATTTACCCGCTCGCTGTGCTTTGATAATATCGACCGGATATTCTTTTATATGTTCTGCTACTTGTGCCATGAACTTTGGGCCCTCAGTATATTTTGTACCAATAATATTTTCGATTCCTAATGTTTCTAAAACTTGACCACCTAATGTTTCAGTTAATAGCCCAGTACGTATTCCTTTTCTTGCTGCATAAATAGCAGCACTTGAACCAGCAGGACCACCACCGATAACCAAAACATCATAAGGATCCTTTGCATTTAATTCTGAAACATCTACAGAAGACGTTCCTAATTTTTCTAAAATTTGCTCTATCGTCATACGTCCACTTAGCAATTCCTCACCATTTAAATAAACGGTAGGTACTGCCAACACATTCTTTTCCTCTACTTCGGATTTAAACATGCCACCCTCAACCATCGTATGAGAAATATTCGGATTCAACACTGCAAAAATATTGAGTGCTTGTACAACTTCCGGGCAGTTATGACAAGTTAAGCTTACATAGCTTACAAAATCTAACTTTTGATCTATTTTTTTAATTTGCTGAATAATTTGCTCTTCCACTTTCGGTGTACGACCGCTTACTTGGACAAGCGCTAATACAAAAGAAGTAAACTCATGCCCTAAAGGAAGTCCAGCAAAAATGACCCTATTTTCTAGCCCTGTGCGTTCAACGCTAAAACTAGGTGTACGATCTAATTGCGTTTTCTCCCATGAAATCTTTGGTGATAAGGAAACAACTTCTTCGATAAATTCCAGCAATTTTTTAGAATTTTCATCCGTTCCTAAACTTGCCTTTAACACAATATCTTGCTCAATATAGTCTAAGTACGGTATTAACTGTTCTTTAATCTCTGCTCCTAGTGCCATAATCAAGACCTCCTATTTTTCTAATGATAAAAGAGCACCCCATAAATTAGGGTGCTCCGCTCCTTACTAACTTAAACACAATTGCGCTGGCACCTTTTAGATTTTTCCTACTAAATCCAAACTAGGTTTAAGTGTCTCTCCGCCTTCTTTCCATTTCGCCGGACAAACTTCTCCAGGATTTTTTTGCACATATTGTGCTGCTTTAATTTTATCAACTAATGCACTGGCATTACGTCCAATACCACCTGCATTAATTTCCGCCATTTGTATGATACCATCCGGATCGATAACAAAAGTGCCACGATCTGCTAAACCTGCATCTTCAATCAAAACATCAAAGATCCGAGATATTTTATGTGATGGGTCACCAACCATGATATATTCAACCTTGCCAATTGCTTCAGAATGATCATGCCATGCTTTATGTGTAAAGTGAGTATCAGTTGATACAGCGTATACTTCTACTCCCATAGACTTTAATGTTGCGTATTGATCTTGTAAATCTTCCAATTCTGTAGGGCAAACAAAAGTAAAATCAGCCGGATAAAAAAACACTACACTCCATTGACCTTTAAAATCTTCCGATGATACTTTAATAAAACCTTTTCCTTGTTGGAAAGCATCTGCTTCAAAAACTTCAATTTCTCTTCCGATTAATCTCATTATAATTCCTCCTGAACTTTTCTCTTTAAACTATTGTATCCAATTTAAGAAAATGAAAATCATTCTTAATAATAATTATTATAAAGTAATTAAAATAAAATGTCTAGTAATTTTTTAATGATTTTCTACCTCTCCTCTATTTTTGACTGTAGAGCAAATGATTCAATGACTGATATTGTAGCAATTATGGTAAAATAAAAAAGATTACTTATTTTGGAGGTAATGAAAGTGACAAAAAAAATGATGATTCAAGGTCTTCTGATTTTTTCCATTTGCCTAAGTGGTGTATTCTTATATGGATTTAGTCACGCGATTAATTCTGTACTGAATCCTAAAGAAGATGGTACACTTCAAACAAACGAAACACCTAAATCAGAAGTGAATACAAACTTAGAAAAACTTACTTTAGTCGGATTAGGTGATTCTTTGACACGCGGAATTGGTGATGAATCTGGAGAAGGTTATTTTAATAAAACAAAAAATAAGCTTGCCGCTGAGTTAAATCTGGAGATGGCTATTACTAACCTTGCAGTTAGCGGTGCTACCACTACTGACCTATTGCAAGTTTTAGAGCAAAAAGGTGCACAGCACTCGATTGAGTCAGCGGATATTATTCTTCTAACGATTGGTGCAAATGATTTATCCCCTGGTATGACCAATATTTCAATTGAAGAATTGGCGTCATTTCAAGCCGATCCACAAGAATTTATAGTGGCAGCCAAAGAAATTTTAGATCAATTAATTGAAATTAATCCTGAGGCTGATATCTATTGGATTGGGCTATATAACCCTTTTGAGTATATTGAAGAATTTAAAGACTCTTCAAAATTTATTATTAGCTGGAATTACGCGCTAGAGCAAGTGGTAAATGACTATCCGAATGCTAAAGTGATTCCTGCTTATGATTTATTTATTGGTAAAGGAACAAGTTACCTATCTACCGATCAGTACCATCCTAATAGCCTCGGTTACCAAGCAATAGCTGACCGTGTGAGTGAAACGATTCTACTTGATCGAAAGGCTGGTGAAAAATAATGACGACGACACAACCTATTCTTGAAGTGAAAGGGCTTACAAAAGTCATTAAAGGAAAAACGTTAGTACAAGATATTGAGTTCACCGTTAATCCCGGTGAAGTTTTTGGTTTTCTTGGACCAAACGGCTCCGGCAAAACGACAACGATTCGGATGCTTGTTGGTTTGATTAAACCAACTGCTGGTTCAATTAAAGTAGCCGGTTTTGATATTCGAACACAGTTCATTGATGCAATGAAAAATATTGGCTCTATTGTAGAAAACCCTGAACTTTATGGCTATTTAACCGGTTGGGAAGTGTTGAAGCAGTATGCTCGAATGCTTGGAAATGTAGCGGATGACAGGTTACGAGAGATTATAGCGCAAGTGCAACTAACTGATCGAATCAATGACCTAGTGAAAACTTATTCTTTAGGTATGAAGCAACGGCTTGGAATTGCACAAGCGTTAATTGTTGAACCTCGCCTCTTGATTCTTGACGAACCTACTAATGGGTTAGACCCTGCTGGTATTAAAGAGTTGCGAGAGTTTGTGCGCAATCTGGTTGAAACTCAAAATATGAGTGTTTTTATTTCCAGTCACCTGCTTAGTGAAATTCAGCTAATGTGTGATCGTGTGGCAATTATCAATGAAGGAAAAATGATCACTGTACAAGCAGTGAACGATTTATTAGAACGTCATTCTGGAGATTTAGTAGAGTGGAGAGTGACACCAACTGAACTAGCGATGAAAATTTTAACCGAAAATCAGCACGTTAGCTACCTACAAATTGTAGATGAGCAAATTCTTTGTAAAATTGATACCGAAAAAATCCCTTCGCTTGTTACTGAATTAGTGGCAAATAATATTGAAATAACGAAAGTTGCCGAAAGATCAATCACCTTAGAAGATTTGTTTATGCAACTGACACAGAAAAATGAAGT
>Ga0123352_10012904_pt1 | contig 13245 bp, 8 predicted proteins | sample TergutLab28metaG_FD_89700 | JGI IMG/M metagenome (GOLD analysis project Ga0123352, IMG submission 89700) | Labiotermes labralis P1 segment gut microbial communities from Petit-Saut dam, French Guiana - Lab288 P1 | ecosystem: Host-associated > Arthropoda: Insects > Digestive system > Gut ... | reverse complement strand
CATTGACATAAAATCCTTCCGATCGCACTATGGTCCTGGGGTCGACTCAGCCTCTAACAGAAATGAGTACCAGGAGCATTTCCTGGGGGTAAAGGCGGCCGGTGCGTAAGGCTGACAACCTACGACCATCCTGTACCGTTGTCACAAAGTCTGGAAACCTTAACTTCATGGAACCCTCTGGGTCCCTCCGGGCCTCTAACGGGACTGATTTTGGTTTCCTACACAATGTTTCTTCTTTGTTGTATATTCCTTCCGCTTCATAAGCCTTTTCTTCTCCATATTTTAAGCGCTTTTGCAAAGCGAGCAGCCAGTAATTTCCACAACTACAGGTTGTGTTTTCTTGACTGTTTCTAAGTACAGCAACTGCGTTTTCTATCTTCAGATTTTTAAGATTCTGTGGATTATCACTAAAGGATAACGAAGTGCCAGCTCTTCCGTATTCATTAATTTCAATCCAGCTAGGTCGCATTTTTAATACATTTCCATCATTTCGAATTTTCTCAAATACTTGTCTTGTAATTAAAAAGTCAAAATCTACGAGTTTCTAAGTAAACATATGTTGTGCTGTCTGTACCGGAGAGCGACATCGACATTCGAAGAGACTGTACCACACAGAGGAAGATCCTTTTCAGTCCGAATTGGTTTCATGCTGCAGGTAAGCGTAGGAAAACTTCACGACCGAATGGACAAGTATAAAGATAGTGAGGCTGAATGGAGTTGAAATGTGTAACAAGGAAGGAAAGACATGTCAACTGGCGAACACGTGAACATGACTCAGCGGTGACCGCTGGAGATCAGCCTGAAAACTTTGGTTAAGATAAAGCCCTGGATATCATTTGTTACACGCCTCACTTCATGTAGTAAACAATATCTAATTTCATCTTTAGGAAGGGATGTAAATGGTCATAACGCAGATATCGATTTTACTGCCTCTATTTATCGTACCGCCGAGCGCAAAACGGACATTTCCCATCGGAAATTTGGATTGCTGTCTCACTTCCATCTATGCCGAGACTACAGACAGAAGTCTTACGGATGGTTCACATGACCACCTAAGGGTCTTTCCATTCTGCCTGTTTAAAATGTGGTCTGCATGCAGGCGACATGAAATTCAATATGTAGACTGAACTGTTAATAAGTGTAATTATATGTATAATTTCACCTGTTTATATCACTACACATTATGTCTAATAAAAAAATAGGCTACTTAAAATAGTAGGAATAAAGTACAAAAATACAATTTATAACCGAAACTAACGTGTCACTATTTTTAGTCCATTTTACAGAATGAATTAATAAAGTAATGGACGTTTCCATAAATACGAAATTGCTTCGGCGTTCTGTATCGGCTTTGCCAGGGAAGGGACAAAAGACATGTTCTCACTTCAAAAGACTTCACTGGTTAACATAACACTGTGTCGCGGGCGATATGTCGCTTCCGGCCTACAATTTGACCACCCCTGATGTAGATATTGAGCAAACAGTAGGCAAAGAAATGTGACAAATTCATACAGAAGTGTAATCGAAGAAACTGAAAGGAATTGAAGATTTACGCAGATATGGGAGGATGATACTAAAACAGATCTTAAAGTGACAAGATGGCTCGTGTTAGTTTCCAGTGTCAGTTTCTTGAGAACATGCTTATGACGTTCCGGAGTAATATGGTGGCGCGCGCATGTTTGTGTGTGTGTGTGTGTGTGTGTGTGTGTGTGTGTGTGTGCGTGTGTTACCTGATCCCGGCTCAAGGCCCAAGAAAGTACATTTTTACTATCCTTCCTTATCTTCACATCTTGAAAGGGTCAAAGTTGAAAACCGAACACGTGTGTAAAAGGATACTCTGCCGCGGTACAGCGGTATTATAGGCCTATATTTTTTGTGTGCGCGTTAGGTTCCCCATTTATTTTGACAAGCGGCCTGTCTAGTCAGAATGGACGGACGCCTGTTTTCCTCCTTTCGTGGAATTTAGAAGGATCGACCCTTTGTGACATCGAGGTCAAAACACACGTGTATCTTCTTACGGTGACCCTCACAAAGATTGGAGACGTCTCCGTGCATTTCTTCCACATACCGATTTCCGGCCATCTTCAAATTTTTTAAGGTTAAGAAGTCCATAATTATTATGCTTTCTGACGAGGGTATCGTTACTTTTCTGTTATAATGTCTGCCTCCATGACCAAACATCGAAACTGAAAACATACCAGATCAAAACACGTTCAACAACATTCAGTTAAGATACTTTGTTGATTTCAGTTCAGGTAAAGTCCCTGAGCTACCCGAAGCACTTAAAGACCTGCTGGGTAAGGAAGTATAGCTCCACGTATTCTTCATCTCGGCCAATTTGGTGGGGTAAGAAGTCAGCTGTTTATCGTACCGCTTCATCAGAAAATGCTCCCGATAACATTTGGATAAGAGACTGTGAGGGTTCCAGAGTCATTCTGGAGGGTGTGGAGAAGAGACATATTCCGATGCTGCCAGTAATCGAATGCCCATTTCTAGTCTATCCGGTCTGTAGACTAGTGGCTATATTGACTGAACTGTCCTCTTCATTTACAGTATTTTAAAATGTGTAGAACTTTCAACAGTTTCGTAGAGGTAAAATATGGTAAAGTACCTCCCAGAACAGGCCACGAAGGCCTGGATGGGGAGTAGAGGTATAGCTCTACTCTTTATTTAACCTCGGCGCTAGATGGGGTGGGTAGTTAACGCCACGATCCGGCCCACTTACACCCGCGAAAGGCCCGGTACCCATTTTATAGGAGGCTGGTTGGGTTCCATGGCCGGTCTTGACGGGTGCGAAAAATCTCGCCCCCACCGGCATTATCCACAGATTCATAGGCACTTAAATGTGAAGTTGGCCTTACGCATGCCATGAAGGCACACAGGTGAAATGGAGTTACAGCTCCACTCACCTTCACCTCGGCACAAGATATAGGTGATTGGTCAGCTCCATGCCCCGGTCGGTTCTCAAGAATGGTGATGCTTTTTGGATGCAATGGTGGTAACGGCAAGCATAACGGAGTACAAAAAGCCGTAGAATTAAAAGAACTGAAAACGAGAGGACATACCAAACAATAATAAGGTGAATTTTCTTAGGCACTTTCGCAAAATTGCGAATAGCGAATATTAGCTTCGTCAGGTCTGTCTGTCTGTCCGGCCGTCCCACTGGACGAATTTTATGAATTTTTTAGGATATCTTGAAAATCTGTCGAGAAAATTCAAGTTTCATTAAAATCTGACAACAGTAATGGGCACTTTACAATACACATTGTTTATCATATCTCGCTCTTTTCTTCATAGAATGAGAAATGTTTCAGACAAAAGTTGCAGAGAAGTGAAAACACACATTCAATAACTTTTTCCCGAAAATTCTGCCTTTTATGAGAATGTGGAAAAATGTGGTAGAGCCAGAGATGACGCAGGTGACAACGTAATAAGGCGCATGCGCTATGCACTCTGTGTACCTAAGGCTACAAACACACACTCAGCTTTTCCAAGGCAACATTGGTTAATGAATACGCCTCAATGCTAAGCTTATACGTACATTCTGATGTGCGTCATCCCCGTTGTGTTAGCACAGTAGTAAGCAGCTTGGTGTATTAATACTTACAGTCGAACACAACTATATTTGCCTCTAGTATTACAGGATGATTATAACGACATGTTTCGGACCTATATGTGGGCCATCTTCAGGTTGTGACTGGACTTTCGGATTAGTTATACAGGAATGCGTGGAGCGTTCTTGGGGAGTTCTGGGGGGAGGGGGGGGGCGTTTCGAGATCTCATTATACCAGTGGGTACCATGGCCCCGGGTTTTATCAGGCGGACAACCATTAGTAGTTTTGTAGTGCCCTTATTTTCAAAGTGGGTACTACTCTTATGCTAGGGGATATAATATAAGTACAACTCTTATGCTAGGATTATAGTATAAGTACAAACGTGATTACAAAATATAGGGTACCCACTGTTATAATGAGATCTCGATCCGCCCCTCTCCCCCAGAACTCCCCAAGAACGCTGCACGCATTCCAGTATAACTGATCCGATAGTCCAGTCACAACCTGAAGACATACAGGGTCGAAACATGTCGTTATAATCCTCCTGTAATACTAGAGGAAAATATAGTTGTGTTCGTCTGTAAGTATTAATACACCAAGTTCCTTACTATTAAACGTACATTGTCTGCCTTGTTTATTAGCATCAAGAGTGCCTTTAGCTGTACACAGCACGTCGTTGTCAGCTGTGAAAGTTGTAGCCTGTCTCACATTGGGATAAACATTAACATGACATGACCGTAGTCTGCTGTGTAGACTACACGACACCATATCTAAGAATACCCAGATCTTAATCATTCATAACCACCCACGTGCTAGACATATGACGTAGAGCCATAATGTTCACGCGTTATTCCACGGACTTTTCTTTATTCTCATTGTAAACAGCTTTAATTTAATCTACTGGAACGCTTTTTCAATTGCATCCTTCATTCTGTCTCAGCTAGTATTTCCAAGGAACAGTCTTTCTTAATGATAAGAACAATTTCTCCGACCTCACCGCGCACCTCGCAAACAAATATCAGAGGAGGATGTTATCAACTCCCTCACTCAGTGGTTTTATATGAGACCCTGACCAGCAAAGTGTTGAAAGTCAGATTCTATGCATTTGGAGAACTTTCGCAATTCTGTCTTTCAGTGCCAGTAGATTATCATTGAATGCCTTGATGTGTACTGTGCTCTCAGGCGTCAATTATTAACTATAAATATTTGCCTGTTAATTGATCTCGGTGTTGTCACATTGTACAAATAAAGGTAAAGCAGTTCCGTTACAGGCCCGGAGGGGCCCAGAGTGTTCCAGGAAGTTAAGTTTCCCAGATTTCGTGACAACGGTACAGGATGGTGGTAGGTTGTCAGCCTTATGCACCGGCCGCCTTTACCCACAGGAAATACTCCTGGTACTCATTTCTGTTAGAGTCCGAGTCGACCCCAGGTCCATAGTGCGATCGGAAGGATTTTACGTCAATAAAAAATCCACTGACACCAACTGGAATCGAACCAGTGACTTTCCGATTTGTAGCACTGCACCTTAAAAAATGGGTTACCGCGGTCCCCACATTGTATAAAAACCGACCCGTATTTCACTTTCCTGGAGACAACACTGCCTTTCAAGTGTTCATATTCAGCATGAAGTGTATGAACAGACACAGGATGATGTGGCCATGGACTGTCTTGAGGTACTGCCCGTGCAAATGACTGGACAGACTGAAGGAAGCTGCTAAACTATTCAACAGCAAGATTAACTGGATTGGTCACATCTTGCTTAGAAACTGTCTTCTAAAACACATTATGGAAGGAAAGATAGAAGGGACAGGAAGACAGGAAAGCGAGACGAAGACGTAAGCAGCTACTGGATAACCATAAGTGAACTAGAAGATGCTGTAACCTGAAAGAGGAAGCGCTAGATCGCTCTCTGTGCAGAACTCGTTTTGGAAAAGGCTAAAGACTTGCCGTAAGACGCACTACGTGACGAAGACTCGCCGTGACTCGAACCGAGAATCCGTGAAACGCGTGTGTAGCCAATTATCGCCACTTTAATCTGTTTAAGAGGATGATGGTGTTTTATAGCTGACTGTTTAAAGAAAGGTTGGTACGCCACTGATACCATGTTCGTCAGCTTATTCTCTTTACCTTGAATAATGCAGCAGGAAACAAAATGTCAACACGACTTTAGATCTCATAAAATAAGGTGAAATACATTAAAGTTTCTTTCTAATTCCACGTTAATCTCCTAGACAGATGAAAGTCAATAAAATAGTGTGCAAAATTTATGTAGTTTAAGAAAAGCTGATAAATCTGATCGAAGAAATGGCAGTGAAAAAAAAAATTCAAAAAAGGGCCGCGTTTTTATTACGTGAACAAATTGCGCTGCTGTTAATAAATAAAAATAAACCCCCTTGCATAGAAATTGAGTAATAAGATACAGGCATGATACAAACTAGAAAAATCATCAGGAAATGACAAGGCTATTCTCCAATCACTATAACAGCAACACTGGGATTTCTTTGGTAGGGTGTGGCTTTCCTGTTGAATCACAACCGACATCAAAAGAACATAGAGTTAGAAATAAGAACTGGACGTCAGAAAACATGCTTACTTACTTACTTACTCCATGGTGCAGAGTCCTTCTTGGGAAGCTAACTGGTTTGCAGCTAGTTCAAGAACTTCCCCGCATTTCACGGAACCCGAAGGTTCATTACCGCACTCACAAGCGTTCGCCACCTTTCTCTATCCTGGGCCAGCCCAATCCAGTCCATAAACCCACATCCCACCTCCTGGAGATCCATCTACGCCTAGGTCTCCCCAGTGGTATCTTTCCCTCCGGTTTCCCCACCAAGACCCTATATACACCCCCCTCTCCTCACCCATACGCGCCACATGCCCAGCCCATCTCATTCTTCTCGATTTTATCACCCGCACAATTTTGCTAGAGACGTAAAATATATTTAACAATTTAGTAAAATGTATTTATGTATCCTGAAAAAAAAATTCCTATGTACGGGGTACCCGTAGATGGAAATATATTTTTTTAATCTTCATCAGCACAGAGGGAGGACACATCTCAAAATGGCACAGGATTTGAATAGTGTAATTATTTGTAATTAATCACCTTTCCGGAAACGAATTTGCATCGTGTCTCAGTAACTGGTCACGTCTTTTGTCATTAAATTTGACAGTTTTCAAATACTTCCAAATACAGACATTAGTTAAAACCGAAGTACTCGGAGAAAAAAAGTGTTACAATTTCACTTTGTATACAGAAAATCCCACATGGATAGGTCAGTAATCGAGCTTGAGCCTTCGCGGTGAATAGCCGGCAACTACCCTCCTGTGTCACGGCACAACATTTTTAAAACCTGTAATTCATCTAAATCACACATCAAGAGTGGGCTGGGTGAGCGCAGTCGGTATAGCGACTCGCTACGGGCTGGACGGTCTGGGGATCCAATCCCAGTGGGGGCCAGATTTTCCGCACCCCTCCAGAACGGCCCTGGGTCCCACCCAGCCTCCTATACAGTGGGTACCGGGTCTTTTCGGGGGTAAAGCGGCCGGGGAGTGGCGTTGACCACCCACCCTCATCTAGCGCCGAGGTTAAAGAAATAGTAGAGCTATACCTCTACTCCACCTCTGGGCCTTCGTGGCCTGTTATAAGGTGACCTTCACCTTTACCTTTATCATATATCAAGATTCATGTCCTTCCTCAAAGAAAACAGTCTTTATCGATAAATTTTTCTTACGGAGATAATCGCTCTATATTGCAAGAATTACATCACACACATAGCATACTGCATGTGCTGAATCCACAGTTCGTCAATGTGAAGGTCGATATAGTGACCAGCACACGGGTTCGACGACTGAGGAATCATGGTTCGATTCGCAGAAGGCTCAAGAGATTTATCTCTACTTCATCGCCTCTAGAACAGGTCCGGGGCCCACAAACAGCTTCCTACTCGATTATAACCGGTTACGGGTTGTCCAGCTGGGTACAGCGGCCGGAGCGTTAAGCTGACAACTTATGTCCATCTAGTAACGTGGTTAAGAACGAGTGGTTCCATACATCCACCCATTCGTATTCATGAACGACGTGGAGAGGAACAAATTTGCCTTTAAATCATCCATAGCACTTTTAAAGCCTGGCAGTCTATTGTTTATGTTGTGCAATAGCTCAACGGTGGGCATGACATGAGACCATACAAATAAACAATTTCCTAAGATTAAATATTTCCCTTTCAGAGAAGAAAACATTTCTTTCGTTGCCTGAATACCACAAAAAAAGAGCAATTACTAGACCTAATGTCTGACGTCAGCCAGGGGGAAGAGCAGTGAGTAAGGTCAGGGCACCCAAGCAGCCACATGCACCACGTGTGCAAGTCACGTGTTCTCTTGAAACCGTGGGAAAGGCTCTGAAATATAACACCCCGCTCTCTATTCTGCTAATAACAAAAACAGCTCGCAAGTTCTGTAATGTGGGTACAGCAGCTCTGAATGGGTGTTTGTTGGCACAAGCAGATGAGGGAAACCGAACACACAGGGTCACAAACTGTGGCGCTAGTGCCCAGGACCGCATCCCTCCGATTTGTCAGTACTTCTGGCAAGGTGCCTTGTGACAGTATCACAAATGCAAAACTAAAATTAATCCATTCTCAAATTTTAGGATCTTGTGACCTTACACCATAAACGTAGGGTGAAGAGAGAGAACCAACAAGATGCAACTAATCCAATGTTTATTATCAAACTTCTATATCAACGTGTTTCGGGCATCATTATGCCCATCATCAGGAGAACAAGACCGTGTACTGCTGCATATGGTGTTCTGCACTGTAACAAGAGGGGGAAAAACCCACAAGATGCGAGAGCCGTAGTGTCTTTGTGTGGAGTAATGAGTAGTGAACATAGTTGGGATTTCGTGTGTATGTGTGTATGTGTATATGTGTATGTGTATGCCGCCACAGGGAACACGTGGGGATCGTAAGCAAGGAACCATGTAACTAATGCCCCGAACACCGGGGATCACACACGAGAAGCATACAAAATAATATATGTATATTCTGAACACAATGAGAACAACGATGCAAACACTAGAACTAACAAACAAGAACATATAACTCTTACCATAAAGAGTCTAGACCTTATGGTCTCCAGACACACACAGGATGCACACTCCAAAACGTACAATTCTAAAAGTAAATTACTTAGGGGTTTATAGTCTCTCTCTCTTCATAGCGTACAGAAATGTACATACAGAAAACGTAACAAATCCAACAGTGAAATGTCTAGGCCCCGTAATCTCTTTCTATCTCTCTCTCTTTCTCTACATTACGTACAGAAACGTGCGTACAGAAACACGCAAATGTGACAGTAAATTAACTATGTCTCGTAACCCCTCTCTCTCTCTTTACATAACGTACAGAAAGGTACATACAGAAAACGTACAAATCCAACAGTGAATTGTCTAGGCCCCGTAATCTCTTCCTCTCTCTCTCTTTCTCTACATTACGTACAGAAACGTGCATACAGAAACACGCAAATGTGATAGTAAATTAACGTCTCGTAACCCCCCTCTCTCTCTCTTTACATAACGTACAGAAATGTACATACAGAAAACACACAACTATGACAGTAAATTAGCTAGGGCTCGTGGCCTTTCTCTCTCTCTCTCTCTCTCTCTCTCTCTCTACGTTACGCACAGAAATGTGCCTACGGAAACATGCAACTCTAACAGTAAGTTAACTAGGCCTTGTAGCCCCTCTCAGTTTTCATAACTTACAGAAACGTACGTACAGGAAAATACAACAGTGACAGTGAATTAACTAGGCCTCGTAGTCTCTCTGTCGTAACGTACATACATTACGCCGGCCACGTAACCACCAGCTGGACGCCACGCCAGCCCTGGAACAATTCAAGTCGCAGCCACGTAGTTTTCGAAGAGAAGAGCAGAAAACAAGTCACTCTGTCCGGGCTAAGTTGCCCCTATCGTCTGTTCGGCGTAACCGCCCCTAGCCCTTTCACTCGCACACGGAAGCCAATCACCGGACGATAACCCATGGATGGGAACGACAGGACTCAAAGTCCGTACTGTAAGACTTCCGCATAGGAACGACCTTTGAGCTGGGCCCCACGGGCACGGCTCAGTTTGATAATAAACATCGGATTAGTTGCATCTTGTTGGTTCTCTCTCTTCACCCGGATCCATTCTCATTTTACTTATGCCTTCGAAGGGCGAGGCCCACCTAAGCACCGATTACATGTGTGGCTTCCACCGTCCACAAAACACAACGGTTATGCATTTTGATGAGGAGAACCGAAACCGTAAATAGTAGGAGCGCGTTCGCGTAACCATTGTTGCTGAGGACAAGCAATAAGTATTAGATATGTTAAATGTGTGATTTTAGACTTAGGCTTCCAGCACGCAAAGCGCATGCGCCATATTATATTGTCATCCGTGACCTGTCCGGCTGTACCAAATTTTTCCACATTATCTAATAATCAGCACGATTTTGAAAAGAGCGTTATTGAAGACAAAATGTGTGTTTCGATTTTCTCTACAACGTTTGTCTGAAACGTTTCTCATTCGAAGAAGAAATGAGCGAGATATTCTCATAAATGTCTTCATGAAGTGTATCCCTTATTCTTTTCCGATTTTAATGAAATTTAAATTTTCTGGGCAGAGTTTAGAAAAATACTCTGATATCAAATTTTATGGAAATCCGTCCAGTGGAAGCCGAGTTGTTTGATGCGGACAGACGGACAGACATGACGAAGCTAATAGTCATTTTCCGAAATTCTGCGAACGCGCCTAAAAACACAAACTTGTCGCCCTGTCCACGCCACGAAGGGGTAGAGGTGGAGTAGAAATACAGCTCCACTCATTCTTAACCTCAGCACATGACGGAGGCGAGTGGTCAGTATCACGCCCCGAATTTTTACCCACGCGGAAGGACTCCGACACCCACTGAGTAGGAGGTGAGTAAGAAGTAGGGTGAACCCCAGAGCCGGTCTGGACGTATAGTATAGAAGAAATATATTTGCCCCTACTGGGACACAACCCCCAGATTTCCCGGCTCCTACGTGTAAATTTGTTTAGGGAAATAACTTTCGTTTAATGTCAGAACCAGATGGTTACAATACAGTTAACTGAAATCAACTGTATGGAGCCAGTCCCTGTTGAAAAGCTTGTAATTCTTCAACTGCTCAACCGTTTCTTCGCTCTCATGAAATCCGAACATAATTTGCCGTTTTTTACTCGAGCCCGCTCCTGACCTTTGCTACAGCCAGTTAAGCCAATCCACGCCCCCTATTTATATCGTTTTAAGAACCATATAATTTCCAAAATTTCAACCAACAAATTCACAAAAACCACAAAACCGAATCCCTTTGAAATCATACCACTACAGACCGCAAGGAAGGAGAACAATTGGAAGGAAGACCGAAGAAACTTTGGGGAGAGCATTTGTAACTTTGGAGACGGAACGGATCAAGGGTCCAATCCTTGATGTTTATGATGATGATGATTTAATTCGCCGTAATACTTTTATTTTTAAAAACATTAAACTCCTTCAGATTTCGAACCTTAATGGTTCCATCATCAGTGAGTACCTTAATTGATGTTTGATAAAACAGTCACAGGGGTGCTGATAAGTCCTTAGCCCGGCCAGGAAAGAAACAAGCTAATGTTTTTGTCAGAATGGGGTGAATTTCCTTGGACGCCGTGCCTTGCAGGAAAACACACTTGATGACAGCTCGCATCTCGATTTTGTTGAAATCGCGCGCGTCCCTGACATGCTTCCGAGCTTGTTTCCTTCCTGGTCGGGCCAAGGACTTATCAGCACGCCGGTACTATACAATATTATGACCTGGTGCATGTGTGAAGAAGTTGTGTGGAACTTCCGTGTGTACTGAATGTGTGTGGCGAACAGAACTGCTACACCGTAAACTGGAGCAGCGTGTGGATGTAGTGGAGGTATTCAGGGAACAATACAAAAAATAATTTTAATATTAACGTCCCATTTACGGCCAGGTCTACCCCGTGATCAAGTTCCTTCATGATACAGAACAGGCAAAACACATACACAACATTTGCCACTGAGCTACAAATCTTAACCACGAAAAAGTTTATGAACTATAAAGATTACAGGGAGGTGTAACAAACAGATAAAGATTTAGAACGAAGTAGTCTTGATCCTTTCCAACGTCTTATTGTTGAATTCTCCCGGGGAGACAAAGGAACGTCATGAAATCCAGTCACCGTCCGAACAAAGGACTGAAGTGTTGACGCTATTCCAAACATATCGTCAACGCAATACTTCGCCTCAGTTAGTGACTGTATATTGCAGTACTAGATATTGCACCGCCGGTCCCAGTGGCCGCGCGGTCTATGACGTAGGTCTGCGACCGATCGTCTGCTGAGATTTTGGGTTCGAATCCCAGCGGGGCATGGATGTTTGTCTGTTGTGAATGTTGTGTGTTGTCAGGTAGAGGTCTCTGCGACGAGATAATCATGAGTCCAGAGGAGTCCTACCGATTGTGGTGCGTCGTCGGGTGTGATCTAGAAACCTCTCAGAGGAGGCCAAAGCCCATCCAGGGCTGCAGAGCCGATGATGATGTTGTTGATGATGATGATGATATTGCACCACTTGAAGCTGGACTCGATCACAAAGTATAAATTAATTCCCCCCCCCCTCCCCTTTCCTGTGGCAGTTCGACACGATTCCGATTTATGGCCTCCCCTTATGGGGCTTCGCATTCACGCTGGTTGGACACACAACACTAGGTAGGACTCCTCTGGATGAGTGATCAGCCCCACGCAGAGACCTCTACTTAACAACACAAAACACTCACAAGAGAGAAACGACTATCCCCCCAGAGGGATTCGAACCCGCAATCCAAGTAAGAGAGCAGCCGAAGAATCACGCCTCAGACGGCGCGACCACTGGGATCGACTGTATAAATTAAGTTACCTCACGTTAAAGCACGTGCTGGAAATTACCTCCTACAGCTTACATGTATGCTGGACACGTGGTGATCATGCTACTGCACAGGGTTCCAAGTTGTTATCTAGACACTTCCGATACCGGGCTCCAGATAATTTCTTGAAGGTCGTCTTCTGCGCGTGTTCGTGTTAAATCTAGAGACGCTGCACTTGAAACATCCCCACAGACAATAGAAGCAAGGAATGAGATTCGGTGAATAAGCAGGCCACGAAGGACAACTAAATATTTGGTCCCCCAAAACATCCCGCGAGGATGCCATTGAATTATTGGCTGCATCCGCGGTTGCAAAGTCTTGCTGTAAGAACCAATATATTTTCAAAGAAAAAAAAGATGCTGTAATTTGTAAAATGTGTATGTCCGAATTGTATTAAAAAACCGCCCGATTGTTCTTGTTGCACCGACAGCACTTAGTCCTGTAATGTGAAATTTTCTGATATTTTGAGCACTAATGTACTGTTGTTTTGTATGGGTTTGAAACTTGGTCGTTGACATTGCGGGAGGAAAGGAAGCTGAGGGTGTTTGAGAACATGGTGTTGAGGAGAATATTTGGACCTAGGAGGGACAAGGTAACGGGGGAACGGAGGAGATTGCATAACGAGGAGCTAAGTGATTTGTACTCCTCACCCAATATTGTGCGGGTGATAAAATCGAGAAGAATGAGATGGGCTGGGCATGTGGCGCGTATGGGTGAGGAGAGGGGTGTG
>Ga0123352_10012903_pt1 | contig 13245 bp, 8 predicted proteins | sample TergutLab28metaG_FD_89700 | JGI IMG/M metagenome (GOLD analysis project Ga0123352, IMG submission 89700) | Labiotermes labralis P1 segment gut microbial communities from Petit-Saut dam, French Guiana - Lab288 P1 | ecosystem: Host-associated > Arthropoda: Insects > Digestive system > Gut ... | reverse complement strand
AGTCAAGAAATTCCCCGCATTTCACGGAACCCGAAGGTTCATTACCGCACTCACAAGCCTCCGCCACCTGTCTCTATCCTTGGCCAGCCCAATCCAGTCTATATACCCACATCCCACCTCCTGGAGATCCATTCTAATATTATCCACCCACCTACGCCTAGGTCGTCTCTTTCCCCTCCGGTTTCCCCACCAATACCCTATACACTCCTCTCTCCTCACCCATACGCGCCACATGCCCAGCCCAGCTCATTCTTCTCCATTTTATCACCCACACAATATTGGGTGAGGAGTACAAATCATTCAGCTCCTCGTTATGCAATCTCCTCCATTCCCCCGTAACCTCGATACCGACGTACTGTCCAACAAATTTTGTAACTAAGTACCTTTACTTTTATGTTCAATTAGCACACTCTTGCAAAATTACTTCAATTTTAAAGATATTTTATGAACATATAGACATTTACAATACAGTACCGATATATATTATTTTATCTTATCACTGTTTCACACTTTAGACATCAAATTCTGAGGCACTACACATGTCAGAGAACATCCATACATTAACTACCATATGTGATTAAAAAAATGCCTTTCCCATCACCATCAAACTCCCCCCCCACCTCCCCGAACTTAATGCAACCGACGACGGAATGGCCACACTATGTGGACCCGCATACTGAGAAATGCAGTTGAGTGAGTAACTCAATCCAAAGCTACGACATGCCGTGATACGATTCCGAATTAGGAACGTGTTATTTTTTGAAATAATATTTGCTCAAATCCGTTACAATCCATGACCAGCATATACTTTTAAGAATTTCAGCCTCATCGCAAGCGTGTCAACGTCACGAGATTTGAGCAAAATTAGTCTTGTGGGATGTCAAAGCGTATAGTCTGCCAGTTCATGAATTTACACGGAGTCACATACCAGATCTTCGTGCCTACGTTTGTAAAAGTTTCTATCTGTGGGCACGAACCATCCACCACGTGTGCTTACTGACGTGTGACATGAACCAGCTCGTATGTACAATACTGTTGGGCTGCTGCACATTCGGACGACAGTTGGTAGACAGCAAAACTCCAAAAACAGGCTAAGAAAACCATTATTCCGAACTCGCACCATGGTTGTCATATTACTCTGCTGTCAACTGCATTTCTTCCATATGCAGCTGTTGCAAACACTCTAGCATGCGACACTCAACAGCCATACTTGATATCTGATATTCCTTTAGCAACTGTCCCGACCTTGAGCCCTCTCCTTGACCATGGTAGAGCGTCTGCGGAACACAAACGAGTGTCTTGTTCCCCGACAATTTCAAGTTTACCCAGAACAGACAGCATCGTTACATAAAAGTGAAATTGAAATAGGCTGAGGAATTAAAATAACTCGAACTTTCTTATACCGTCATGAAGGGATTGGATATTATGTGTCGTGATAAAGGCTGGTGTTCTAACCGAGGAGTATAAAGATAAAGTTTTCCCATAACAGGCCCGGTGTGGCCCAGAGAGTGGGTAGAGGTATAACTCTAATCTTCCATGACCGTGGCACTAGAAGGAGGTGAGTGGTCAGCAGCACGCCCCGGCCGCACTTTACCCCCGGAAAAGAGCCGGTACCCATTTTACAGGAGGCTGAGTGGGCCCCAGGGCCGGTCTGGACAGTCGGAAAGTCTCGTCCCCACCGGGATTGGATCCCGGACCGTCCAGCCCGTAGTCAGTCGCTATACCGACTGAGCTACCCGGCCCACAACCGAGGAGTATAATGCTATGGTTAACAGAGAGGAATTAATTAGTAACCCAGAATATTTGTCGTTATGGACGAGGTGTCGCATAAACCCACGTGGCTATAACCGGGCTAGACTGTATTTAACAAACCGCTTAAGTATACAACACATGGACTGATCGTGTGAAAAATAAAGTATTAAACAGAGTCAAGGAACATGGGAAACATCCAACATAAAATAAAGCGAAAAAAGGAATAAATAAACAGGTCACATCGTGCGTAGAACAGTCGCTAAAACGCGTTATTGAAAAAAAAACAAGGAATAAACGAGAAGACGAGGAAGAAGATGTAAACAGCTGCTGGATGACCTTAAGAGAAGAGGAGATACTAAAATTTGAAAGAAGAAGCACTGGACCGCACTCTCTAGAGAACTCTCGCTGGAAGAGGCTCTGGACTTGTCGCAAGAGATAGAGCAATCAATGAACTATGTGACTGAATGACTAGACAAATAGCCCCTTCAATAACAACTCAGTACAGAGCAGATCAGGTAATCCCTTGCTGTTCTAAATCAGAACAGGCAACAGAGTATTACAAAAGGCCCGACCGTGTAATACTATCCGATCAAGTTAATTTCAACCACAGCATTTAGGGCCTAGTGATGGGCGGAAAGGGTTCTTCTGTATAGCATTTCTGGGACAAATTTAATTTTAGTCGGTACAGGTTCGCCTACTTTATACAAAACCAAAATAAAAAATTCGCCAGTTTTGAACAAAAACTGTAGTTAAGAGTCCAGCTGAAATATGATGGCACACGGTGACGCACGGAAGGGGAAGTGAAGGGGAAACTGGCGAATGGAGTGGGTAGCCAGTGCCCTTCACATTACCTCGGAACATGGTGTATCCAGCATTACAACTGCTGATGCGCACACCTCGGCTTTCAGTAGTCGACTGAACTGACGCCCCTGCCGATTTAAATGGACTCGTCCGTTTCGCCGAAAGACAGAATCTGGTTTCTGCGCGTGTGCCATCACATTTCATCTGGCCTCTACGTATTGGTAGTAAACAAACATAAACCGAAATAACGCATACAAAACAGGTGAGAACGTATACACGAGATGTTTTATCGCCTTGTCGGATGAACTTGCTGCCGTCCTAGTCAAGGTCACCTCTGAACACTCACCACGGTGAAAACATAAAAACTTATACAATTCTACGGGATCCTGGCAATGTAACATCGTGCTTTTAAAAGTGCCGAATAACAATTAAAATTAAGAACACGGGGAATCACGTTTTTATTGTTATTTTAACATAAGATATTGATAAAGTCCATTAATTAATTGATTACAAATGAAAACGTAAGATCGTATTAAAGAAGTTATCGAGACAGCAAATCACTTTATTCTAATGTTGCTGGTTAAATACCGAGAAAGCGAAACGGTTTGACTTCCGTTTTCTCCTCGGGCGTATCCTGGTGTAGCCCTGTTCTTGGTATTCATTATTCTGTGCCATATCAGTTACTAAGCTCATGTGAAGGAAACAGCTGTGTTAAAAGAAAAACTGACGTCTCACATTATTTGTCAGTTCCACATTTTATCAGGAACGCGCGGTCTCAGTTGAACGCGATCTTGGGTCAAGCTCACAATGGACATGTGGTTTCTCACCTTCCGAGTATGTACCTGCAATTACCAGCGATGGAAACAAACGCTGTTTTTTTTTTACATTCGTACCGTGCATCTTGATATTATCAAAGTTTTATTTATTCACCAACTGATGCATTAGTGAGCTGTCTTAAAAACAATATTAAAATTTACATACATTTACATTAAAACAGCTCCGAAATGTTTGGTGTTACAGTTACACCATCATCAGGGAGCGCACTAATATGTGCTTACTGAAGTTACAGTTGTTAAAATAGTCCATTAAAATACATCGATGTGTGTTTAATACAGTGGTGGTGGTGTGGCTGCATATATTAGGTCCTTATTGGTGTCCGTATGTTGTACTGTTTGGCAGTAGACTACTGCCGGACAGTGCAACATACAGACACTAATAAGCGCCTAATATATGCAGCCACACCACCACCGTATTAACCACACGCCGATGCATTTTAATGGACTATTTTAACAACTGTAACTTTAGTAAGTACAAATTAATGCGCTCCCTGATGATGGTGCAACTGTAACACCGAAACATGTCGGAGCTGTTTTAATGTAAATTTTAATATTGTTTTTAGGACAACTCACTAGTGCATCAGTTGGTGAATAAATAAAACATTGATAAACGTTGTGGTATCTACCAGCAGAGAGAACACAGACATTGCCCGCCCATTTTTATTCGACCCGCGCTGCAGTCAGCACAGTTAGCTGCAGCTGATTCACACCGAAGACCCACATGCAGTACATTTCATTTTACGGCCCTTTCCGACATTTACGTAAATCCTCTAATGCCTTACTATTTGGTGGAACCTTTTGAGACTGTGCGTGCCGAATTATGAACAGGTGGATATCGGGTCGATAAATTACCACATTCTCTCCTGCGAGCCACGTCAAATGACTTGTGGTCTTGCCAGCAAACCAAACCAGCAGCTCCACTTGTATTCGAAACGACCGTCCCTGGTTTCCTCTGACCCTGTCGCGGTGTAGCCATGCAAATGAAACAATAAAACTAGGAAGTAAAGAATTACTCATCCCTGTCCCGTCTAATGAACGGCAAGAGGGATGTAAGGTCAAAGGTCACCCATATTACTGTAGAACTTAGTGGTGGACTGTGCCCTGAACCAAGACGGCCAACAAACTACAAATTACCAAAAACGTTGTTTCAACTCACAGTACCAGCCTAACCTCTTTCACACACACACACAGCAACAGACGATTGTGTGCTCTGATGTGAAAAATAAAATACACATTCCTTTAGTGGCGCTACTGAATTCGTAGCAGCCTTCTGTCGTCGTCGTCGTCGTCGTCATCATCGTCATCATAATCATCATCATCATCATCACAGTATTTCCTCAATCAACAAATACCCCGAGTACAGAACATACCATCATGTCGGGGTCCGCAAAATGTTCTAACGTTCAAATGAAGCCCCCCATACAAGAAAAGATTTGGATCCAATTCTATGCGACAGACTGAAGGGGGAGACCGGTGTTATGTGGGTAATGGACGATGTTCTTATTCTAAAATGTCTGAGCCGGCAAGAATGAAGCTCTTTTCCGACAAAACCTACGTTAACACCAACGACTTGGTGTTGAAGCAACCATTAGTGACGACACTACAAGTACTACTGAAATTAATTTGTGGCCAAATGACAGAATGCAATTTTTGTTCTTTACCTCTTGCCAGAATCTGCAAAACGCGATTAGACAACATAGGCTATACGCCGTGTTCCCAGCGTCATTCCTCACCATAACGCGTTGACGTGACGCAGTCATTTGTTCTTCAAGAGATGTGTGCTAATCATAAATTAAGTAGTATGATGTGACTGAAATATGTTCACGTTACGTGCTCGTGTTCATTAACACCTCAGGATACACTTAGAAAAGCGACAGTATCCACATAAGTGTTCTCACATCGCCAGCTTCTGCCAGAGAGCAACAAGCGCCTGGGATATTCCCACATCCCGAAACTGCAGCATGAACCCTGGCACTCCACGTTCCGCAACAGCACCCAACCGAATCTAACCGTCTACTGTGCAAGTAACAGGTATAACATTCTGCACAAACGGTTCCTACCAACAGGCCTACTTCACTATTTTTATGACAATAAAAACGTAAAACACACGACACGACGCGACATTTCAGTCAGCTATCTCAAATACGACCCAAATAAGATTTATTTTCTAGCTTTAAACATGGGGTTTCAGTACCTAATTTTAAGAAGAAGAGTGCTTCTTCAGAAGCTAATGGTCACTCAGCTACCTAAGAAGCTCTGTACCTTTTACGGAACCTAGATGTTCATTACCTGTTCACAACAGCCCTCCACTCGTATCTATTCCGAGCCAAATAAATACAGGCTTCCAGCACTCCAAAGGGAGCAGATAGGGAACTTAAGAGGTATGGATAAAGACGTACTGAATGCGTTCATTACGATCTACTGGAACTCACAAGTGGATAATCAAATATTTCTATCAGATTTGTAAATCGTAACTGTACAAAACATATTTTAATATTACTTGTCATAAGGAGGTGATTTTATTATTTACAGCTACATCTGGATAAAATATATTGCATTTAATATTTAGTGTAATGATGTACATAATAGTCTTGACGACCCACTTACGGTATTAAATGGTATCCGTGAAGTTGAACGAGAAGGCGGCAACATGGAGGATAGGTTACGTAGTACCAGAAATTCATTAATGAATGTGTACCTTGTTGGTTGTATTCTTTGATACGTCTCAAGTAAACGGTTAAAATGTATGAAAAAATGTTCAACAGTGCTGATTTGCCTGACGTTAATTCACCTTACTTAACAGATATACGGGTAGCTTGCCTAAGAAGTGAGACAGCGGTTGATTCATGTCCTTGATGTAATAGTTACGGTACAGGTGACTACATAAGGACTCCTTTCCTTCGTCTTCCAAAAGGACCCACATCACAACACCAGAAGTATTTTACCATACATGTGAGTAGCCTACGTATTAATTGTTTACACCAGCATATACACCGGCTTGTGTATATTGATAATAATTAATGATTTACTGCACGGGCCATATGCCATGTGCATTGTTATTTGTCGTGCAAAAGGCAATTGGTTGAGTCAATAAATCATTAATAACTAACTTATATATATATATATATTTAAGCCACACTATGTGCGAAGAACTGTTTGTTTATGAATGATACGCGAGAAGCTACTATAAAAGAATAAAATTATCCAGTTAGGCCACGCATCTCGTCGTTACGTACGTCTCGCTGTGGTGTGCCGCATCTGTCGTATCGAGTTTCCAAGCGCTTGTTAAAAATTATATCGGTTTTCAATAAAGTCATAAATGGATGCAGAAGCCGTATTAAGACAGCTGCTACCATGTCTGTATACGACACAGCAAACTTCGTATTGCCTTCATCCGAGATGTCTGAAGAACGTCACCAGTTCACAACAAACTATAGATGTTCGGTATGTTTAATGGGAGAAATATTAATTTGAGACTCCTTTACAAAATGTATTCAATTTATTGGAGAAGATCAATACGCCTCGCAAAACTGAAGGATTATAGGTTAGAGGTAAAGTTTACCCCATAACGTGTGATGAAGGTACAGAAGGGAAGCAGAGGTACAGCCCTACTTTTTCTTTAACATAGGCGCTAAATTGGGGTGGGTAGTCAACGCCACGCCCCGGCCGCTTTATCCCCGAGAAAGAGATTCAGTCTTGTCTGACGGGTACGGAAAATCTTGCCCCCACCGGGACCCGATCGCCGAACCGTCCAGCCAGTAGCGAGTCGCTATACCAACTGAGCTACCCCGGCCCACAAACAGGAGTTGGAAAGCTCAAAATGCAGAACACGAAAAATAAAAGACGCTACAGAGGAGTGATCGTTCAGGCAAACTTCAAAGATAAGACCCCCTATATAAATTTGTGACTTCTAAAACATTAGATATGAATAAAAACTGACAACAAACTGAAAGTTTTCCATTAGTTATTTAACATCCTAGGCCTGTTAAAATTACAAAAATCGCTGAGCCGCTTCTAAACCCACAGTTAAACACAATTGTTCATAATCACCGTAATTGTATCGTATTCCACAATTTCATCTGCTTCAACGAAGATCTCATCGTTTTAAACAATTTGCATTTTTAAACTGGCTCCTGATCAACTGACAGCAGTTCTAAACAATAGGCCATACAAAAGTATATTAGACAGTTAAATGACATAACATGTAATTACGAATTTAAAAAAAATAGTAGGCCTACTGGGTGGCACGTGTGTATATTAGACTCTACGTGATGGCTTATCAGTTAAATTCTGGATTCATAACACAGAATGTCTTTCGTCTAACTCTAAGGAACGCAGTAAAAAGTTTCATACGAAGTGAAACACTGCTCTCCAATACAAAATGCACAATTTGTCCATCTGAAGAGCCCTAATTTATGGCAGCTTAAAAGTTTTATACTGACATCAACTTGTCTAGCTTCTAAACCCAAATTATCGCCACTACAAGATGTCTATCTACAACTGGAACAATCATCCCCCCAAATGCACACTACAATCCCAAGAATGTTATCATTAAATACGATACGGAAACTCCAAAATAATGCCACATCTAATCGACAATACTGGAAAATCCAGCTTTATCACTGCTGCAAACGCAAATTGGTTTCAAAAGAGATCCTATCATATTTTGTTGCAACGCAGTTGTTCCGCCAAAGCTGAAAAGTCTTACCAACGGTTGAATGTAATGTAGTCTATTCACTGTATGTTACGTCGTCCTCTGTACTGCGAGCCGTGGAAACAGCAAGATTGAGCTTAAAACGTTCCCCTGATGTATAGCATGGCGTTGCTAGGAAACAAGTATGGCGACACAGAAACGTGTTGCTAGGGAACGCTGATGTAGAAGTGGGTTACTGTACCGTGCGCAGAGCAACCTACGGCATATGACAAAATAAGGTACACATCAACAGAAAATTGGACTTCAAACGTTCTATTTTTTTTTGTTGTTGTTTTAATTTCCATGCTCCAAGTCCTAGCATAATTTACTAGTATACGTAAAGGACAACACTCGTGTTACTATTTCTGTATTAGGTTTTATGAGTAACGGAAAATTTTATCACGCAAATACCTGAACGTATTAATCAGTCTAAGTTAATACCTCCGAAGTCGTAAACTATGTTTTTCCATGTTTTATTTAAAGGCTAATTAGAGCACCCTGAAATAATGGGGTGATCACGTACGACTAATCTGCAAGGTAGCGGTCTCTTAAAATGCCTGAAGAAAACCACGAACTGTCTCATTCACGATATGCGGTGCTCCGGCAAATTCAGACCTGGTACTTTACGAACACAAACAAGAGGCGTTACTGCTGCGGTAACCTACTGCTTTCGAACACTGGATTGTTCTGAATATTACAACTCATAAAATATCATTTTTACAGGAGAAACAAGAATGTGGCATCGTTTAACATATGACAAATGCTTTTACAGGTGGGATACCCTATTTATCTCGGTTATTATTGCTGATGGAATTATCATTTTACATATCATGAAAGGCCATTAGTTGAATGATTCACTACACACAACTCAATTTAGCTCAAAGTGGCAGTTAGCCGCTTTTTACAAAACGGAGGCGATAAAGTGTAAGCAAACACAGAACACAAAGCTATCTCTTAACATAACGGAAAACAACACTAACTTCACAAGAACGCACAGTGAACGCTCCGCAAGCATTCCTCATGCAATGGACACAGCTGAATATAATACATGTGTAATAAACCATCGTCGGCCATTAACCGTACTGAAATCCTTCCCAGCTTCTAGACTCTCCCACCAGACACAGGCACTTATGTTTGCCACTGAAACTATGTCTCAAGTTAGGCTTCCTTATTCTTGCAAAGTTCACAGAATGCAAGTATTCATTTCCAGGCTGTATCACTAACTCAAATTACGCTCTAAACTCTTCCACTTTCCGCAAGGTACAAGTACGTTTTTATTTTCACACTGTAGCAATGACTGGGCTCGCTAGCCTGCACTCATTCGCCATGTAACGGTAGGCTAAAGTCAATGCTCTCGATATTGCACTGACTGACAACTACTGTACACACAGCTTCAATAAATACGTGTCCTATATGCTATACGGACAGCGAGGATTGGAATATCTTAAGGAAAGTGACATAAAGACAAAAAAACAAGTTCTGATGCAACACATTTGCACTGCTCTCTCTCTCTCTCTCTCTCTCTCTCATGCACACATACGCTCAGAGTGAAATCACAGATAATGCAGGCCATCGACAAAAATACACCGCACTGCCAGCACGCTAGAATACGGTGTCTCCTTAGTACAACGACCTAAACGCAAAAAAATATTGTTTCAGTTCAAATTTAGATTTCAAGACCATAAAATAATGTTGTACTGCCGCTACTCGACGCAGTACGGTACTTCAGATTTCACTTAGGGGACGTGTTACGAAAAAATATCACCAATCCGAAACTACAAAGGCTGCTACGCACACATGCCTAAATCAGTTATGACGCTGACACAAAGACTAGCCCATCACCAAGACTTCCATCGCTTTTGTTTTTTCAAGCCGTCCAAAACCTTGCGATGGAAGAGGAGGAAACTACGCGCGCGTGTGTATGGCCTGCGTTGTGTCCCTTTTCTCCTCTAAATACGGCCGTTTGGCTGCAGGAAACCTAAGAAAGACGTTCCTATGGCGACCAACAACCTGGAATCTCGATTCGTCACAAACTTGTGTTTAGAACGACGAAACGAGACAATCAATATGGAACCCAGTCGATTCCCGTGAACCCATGGGAACCGAGGACAAATGAACCGCTGCCCTTCGCCCTTTCCATTAAACCATTGCCTTCTCACAGAACCAACAGGCACCGCTCTGAAACGCCATTTCAATACGCGAGGCATACGATCAGTGCAACCTGTGCGAAAGACAAAAGACGATTCATTGACATTCAGATGTGAATAAAAGCTTCTTCGAACTTTCCTGCAGACAGGTCCTTCGTCTTATCGGCTTCGTTTTTATTTACATGAAACAACAGAAATGCTTCCGCCTTATACTTACTGTTTATGAATGACGTAAGACGTACTATACAATTACGAGAAAAACAAACGCTACAAAACGGACCGCGACAGTCGCATGCCTTACGTACTATACGAACATCAGCTGGCAGTTTTCGTGAATAGGGTGCTGAGAAGGATATGAATATTTCGACATAAGAGGTGGGAAATAATAGGAAACTGTAAAAAAAAAAAATGCATAACGAGGGCCTTCATGGTTTCATCTCACCACAGGCTACTGGGCGATCAAATGACGGAAGACAAGACAAGCAGGGCACTTAGCATGCATGTCGGAGAACAGAAATGCATACAGGATTTTGGTGAGAAAACCTGAATCAAAGAACAACTTCGACGACCTCCGCGTAGATGATGGAACAGTATTGATATGGATCTTAAAGAAACATGATGAGACGGCACGTATTCGCTTCATCGGGATCAGCATCAGAGTAGGGACAAGTACCAGGCTCTTGTGAAAACGACATAGAACGTTCGGGTTCTAAAAACGAGGGAAACTACTCGACTGATTAGTTGAGGAACTATAAGTTTATCCAGAAAGACTGTTCCATGGGGTCAGCTGGTTGGTTGGTTGGTTAGTTAGTTGGCGGTCAGTCAGATATTTAGCTAGTTACGTACTACACGGAACCATAAGAGATCTCTGCTTTTCACTCCGGCAAAAGTTTCTATTTTTATCTTGTTGGCCGTGTCAGCATGCAGTGAGTCTGACAGGCGATTATAACTTCTCGGAGGATCACGTTGCCTCCACCTTCTGCCCTGAATATGGAACGTGGGTACTCACCTACCAGAATACACGGTGTCATAACACAGAATACAATAACCGGAATTTGCACGTTATGCTAAAATACTACATTATGCAACGACTCGGAAGTTATGACGTATTTACTGGGCCGATGAGCCTAGAGTCCGTATGTCCTATGCACCTTTGTACTATTCTACCAGGCACTATTAGACGTTTCAATCGCCATAAATGAAAAAATAATTTTGCAAAATGTACACCTTCCCGTCACTCAACAAACGAACAACACAACAGCAGACAAACGTATGTCTGAGGCACCACATTGCACCATATTTTGGAGGCCTACGAACTCTTGTTCTTAAATATTCATTTTATACAGAATAACATAATACTAGCATGGTGGTCGAGCACCTTTCTAAAGCGAGTGGATACTAGCAGCATTTACTGTAGAGTGCTGGAATACCATACAGTCTCTTCAGAAAAACATTCACTTTAAACAGATTATTTTTGTTGTTTTGTTACTATTTACGTCAGTCTCTCTAATCGTGTGGAAGCAGAGGAGTATATTTGTAATATGCTACTTATTTGCGGAAATTGTTTTAAAATTTAATTATCATTCATATAGATCTTTGAGAAAGGAGAAACCGTGGTGTTAGAATAAGAAAAGGCAGCACAGAAGAGACGCAATGAAGTAAATCTATCAGGAGGATGAAGTTTCCAAAATCCGTTTCTCATCCCCCAGTAAATGTTTACTCTCCAAGACAAGCATTTTTCGTATTGATCGATTCTGCCATTCGGTGCACAGACCGACCTTTCTACAATGTAACTCGGCCAGCAACATATAATGGGAGGGAAGCAAACACGGTGGAGTGAATGCAGTAACACACAAACACCCATCCTCCTACAGCAAAGGATTTCCAGAGATTCCTTAGAATTCTAATGCCCTGCAGTTTTGGCCACATTTGGAGTGAATGTCCATAAGAAAATATTCAAACTAAACTTCACTAAATTAATTATAATGCACGTAGGAAAGTACTCTCAAAAATTAAATCGCCCCTTTGAAGATGGGCTATCACCTAAATTATATGCGTACAGCATATGCAAATTCAGTTCCCATATATCACAGAGCACGCTTCGCGTACAATACGGCACGTTACCATCGGTTCACATCATGCGCTCACCCTCACCGATGCGCACACCATCCGCCTGAACGGCAGCGAACCCGAGACCTCCCGACTTGTAGCACAGTGCCTCAACCAAGTGCGTCACCGCGTGCCCCACGTTTTGATATACACAAAAATTTTGACGACTTTAAGAGAAATCGCTAAATACGCGGACAGACTGTGTTCCGTCGCCCTCGTAGATGAAAGCCGAGAGAATTAACTGTTATTTTATTTACCATAGTGAATTGATACAAAGGGGGACCGGGGTAGCGTGGTCGGTATAGCGACTCGCTACGTGCTGGACGGGCCGGGGATCTAATCCCGATGGGGGCGAGATTTTCCGCACCCGTCCAGACCGGCCCTGAGACCCACCCAGTTTCCCATACAATAAGTAGCGGGGGTCTCTTTCCTGGGGGTAAAGCGGCCGGGGCGTGGCGTTGACCACCCACACCATCAAGCGCAGAGGTTAAAGAAAAGAGTAGAACTATACCTCTACTCCCCCTATGGGCCTTCGTGGCCTGTTCTAGGGTGAAAATTACGATTACCTGTATCTTTACCTAACCTGATACATGATACGGTTCTCAGACATTTCGTTTCTACCTATTTAGAGTCTAATATAAAAATTAAAACACCACTATGCAAGCAGAATTTTAACAACACTTACCGAAGATCATCGGAAATGAGGTGTGTGTCAAACCTACTGAACGATACTTTTACTTCGAACTTTAGCCCATTTCATAACTAAATCTACCTTCGTCGTTTGTAGTAAGGAGTTAGGTATGTTAACACTTAACGTCGAATACAACTATATTTGTTATTATATTATAGGAGTTTACAACAACGACATGTTTCGGCCCTATATGTGGGCCATCATCAGGTTGTGGTT
>Ga0123352_10012901_pt1 | contig 13246 bp, 6 predicted proteins | sample TergutLab28metaG_FD_89700 | JGI IMG/M metagenome (GOLD analysis project Ga0123352, IMG submission 89700) | Labiotermes labralis P1 segment gut microbial communities from Petit-Saut dam, French Guiana - Lab288 P1 | ecosystem: Host-associated > Arthropoda: Insects > Digestive system > Gut ... | reverse complement strand
CGTGTTGGACGTCGTGTAAGAAAACGCAGAAATGCGGGGCCCGTCAACAACGCATGGGTGAGCAATCACGCATTTCTGCGTGAGCCGACGTCAATGTGTTAAGAGCAGATTGAAGCCAGGAAATGCTTGTTATCATTCAGTGCAGAATCTTTTGTCTTCCAGTTTGCAATACAAAAATACAAAGCTTAGGAAGTACAGAACTATAATTTGGCAATTGTTTTTTATGGGTGTGAAACTTGGTCACTCACAATGAGGGAGAAATGTAGGCTAATGGTGTTTCTGAATAGGGTGTTGAGAATATTTGGGCCTATGAGGTATCAGGTAATAGGGGCATGGAGAAAACTACATAATGAGGAGCTCAATGATTTATACACATCACCCGGTATTTTCTGGAGGATAAAATCGTGAAGAATGAGATGGGGAGGGCATGTAGCACATATGGGGGAGAAGAGAGGCGTATACAGGGCTTTGGTGGGGAAACCTGAGGGAAAGAGTCCACTTGGAAGACTGAAGCATTGATGGAAGGATAATATTAAGATGGATCTTCAAAAAGTGTGATGTGGGGGTATGGACTGATCAATCTGGCACAGGATAGGGACAGGTGGCAGGCACTTGTTAATGAAATAATGAAACTTTGGGTTCCATAAAATGAGAATTTTTTGACTAGAAGAGAACCTGTTAGTTTCTCAAGAAGGACTGTGCTCAATGGAGTGGGTGGGCGGGCGAGTGAGTGAGTGTGTGAATGAGCGAGCGAGTGTGTGAGTAAGTAAGTAAGTAATAAGTGAGTAAGTAACTAAGTATAAGTAAGTAAATAAGTTAGTAAGTAAATAAGGTAAGTTAGTAAGTAACTAAGTATAAGTAAGTAATTAAATAAGTAAATAAGTTAGTAAGTAAGTAGGTAAATAAGCAAATAAATAAGGATAAGTAAGTAAATAAATAAGTAGGTAAATAAATAAATAAATAAGGATAAGTAAGTAAGTAAATAAGTATGTAAGTAATTATAAGTATGTACACATGTAAGTCAGTAATTAAGTATAAGTAAGTATGTAAGTAAGTAATTAAGTGAGCAAGTAAGTAAAATAAGTAAGTAGGTCAGTGAGTGAGTGAGTAAAGTAAGTAAGTAAGTCAGTGAGTAAGTAAGTAAGTAAACTAAGTAAGTAAGTAGGTCCAAACAAGGAGATGGAAATTTCTCAAACAAGTTTTACAAAAGCAGAAGCAACCACACAAAGGCACTGCTCATTATTTTGTGGTTTCTGATAAACAAAATCAATTCACATCCTCTGCAGAGATCAGAAATGCTGTTCTGTTTTGCAAAATTATGTTTGCCATCTCTTTAACATAATCACACCCAGGTGGCCAAACACAATACACAAAAGACATGTGTTGCGGTAGCAAGAACAAAGCAGAATAATGAATTCAGTAGTATGACATTCTGTTACTTACTTAATTGTGATTATTCTTTCTCCTTGTCCTTTGCTTTGTTTCTCCACCTCAATATGTGCCCCTGTGGCTCCTCGAATTGCATTAATATTGCTTCCTCCACGACCAATCACTCGGCTTATTGCATTCAGTGGAACAGACACTTTTTTGGACCTAAATGGGGAATTTAAATACCTACACCAATCATTAGAATGCTCAACACATTACAAGTAAATGTTTTAATTTCACAGTTCAAATCATGACAAAGTAACTTCACCTGTTAAGCAAGAATGGAACAAAGTTTAAACATGCACCTGAACATTCTGCAGCTAGGATCATGACTCTTATTATCTGCTTGGTTTTAAGACATCCTGAAAGCTTTGCTGGACAGGAATGCCATACAACTTGGTCAGGTTTGACATCACTGTCAGTGAACTTGTTGCAGCCATAACAGTGTGATAGTAATTTTAAAAATTTATTACTAAAAATGTGAAAGTTCCATAAACTTGGAAATGTTCACTGAATGACACTGAAAAATTATGTATGACATTTATTGCAACTGAAAACCAGAAAAGAAAACCTCCCTGCATATAGTCTGATACAAATTTTTATTTATATATGACTTATTTACTGACAATGTGAACACCTCAGCCTACATAGCTCTGAATGGCGAGGTAACATGAGAATAAAATATCACAAAGGATATCAAAGGAAGGAGCTATGGAATAACTGAAAGTACCAACCCAACATTCATCTAGACAGGCAGGGGAGAACACCATTCAAAGTAGCCAATGTCTGAACCATAACTGGAACTGAGCACCTCCCACAATTCAGTTTCTTGATCTTAACTTCCAACAAATCAATGATGTCACATGTATATTAACAGTAAGTATAACCCTTCCATCATCACTCAGGGCTACCAACAAGCCTCTGAATGATAAAATTACAACTCCCCCCAAAACTGCTGTTTCTCACATGCACAGTTTGCACAAATGACATCATGCATTCTGTTGGATGCATAACTTGGTGGATGATCTGTGGTAACCCAACACACAAAGTTACTTTCCATGTAGTCAAGATCCATGCACAGTACTCGAATGTGATACGAAATACAAGTTTGGCAAGTTTGAATTTATACATGTCTGGGATTTATTATTTTCTTACAGTCTCACTCTACTGGATATTCTCACCATGTAACTGTGTACTTACATATTAATATTTATATTTAACACTATGACTGCTACTGGAGCATTTTTGACATTATGGACAACTGTTGTAAGAGTAATGCTGCAATATTAGCTGCAACTTTAGAGATCACAGACATTTCTAGCATCCTAAGTGTTCAGAATATCATGCTTTATCTGCCATGATACTTCATATCTATTTAGCATTCAAAAGGGTATAAAAAAGATCTGGCAATTATGAATGACTATACTATTTTGGGATGCTTGAGTAACGAAAAGGGACTGTCTGAAAGCCTTATTAGTTCCTTATAATTCCAACTGCCTGATTCTTTTGTGTAGCCTCTGTTATAAGCTGAACCTGTAAATTAAATTTTATTTGTAAAAGAAACAGCATTAGCTAGTCTCTGTAATTCAAGCTTACTCCAGCCAGTATGGACACAGCAGGTAACTGTTGTGCTCAGGATGGTATGAAAACTGTACGAGCAGCAAGTCTGTGCCGACAAAGCACAAGACACAATGACGGTTTTAACACGTACCTTCTGTATTCAAATCCTATATTTTATCCTGAGCTGGTTGTATGCGAATCTGATTGAATTTTATGTTATACTTTTGACATTAAAGGGGCAACAGGGTACACTTTTGTTATGAATCATATATCTTGTAGTGGCTTACCGAGTTCCTATCATACTACAGCTGGGGTTCTCATGACTTGCTGTTGTTTGTTGAAGCTCACTCCCTTTAATTTGTCAGTTAAGAAACTAAAGTATTCAGCCATTATTTGTATTGTTTATGCACTTCAAGTACATATGCACACAGGAGACTACGCTAATTACACATGCACATGCATGCAAGCGCATGCACACACACACACACACACAGAGTTACAAGCAGAGCTTATTAAACATGTGTGCTACAAGAAACAGAATTCCATTATGCCACTTGATTTTAAAACAGGCACGAAGAGTGAGGAATTTTGGTAGTCCATACAGACTATTAACAAGCTCTATGCTTATTGGAACCACATTCTTAGCATGTCTTACATAATAATTTTTAAACACAGACAATGCAAATAATATGGCAAATAAAATGTACCACTACTACAAATGCAAAAAGGCAAAGTAACCTTTGTACAGGCCTGGGAAGGCCCTGAGGGTTCCAGGAGTTTGAGGCTCCCAGATTTCGTGACAATCAGCAGATGAAGGTGGCAAGGTTGTCAGCTCTATGCACCAGCTGCCTTTACCCTTCAAGAAATATTCCTGGAACTCATTTCTGTTAGAAGCTGAGTCGATCCCAGTGCGGCCAGAAGGATTATGTCAATGAAAAATTCCAATGACACCTTCGGGGAATGAACCCATGACCTTCTGGCTTGTAGCAGTGCTTCAACCAGCAGTGCCACTGCATGCCCCCTACTACAGATGCTTAAGGATTTGTAAATTTCTCCAACTAATGTCACTTAAGCGCAGACTTATGCAGACAGGAGAGCAGAGTCATTAAATCAGACCACCTGTACTAACAACTTACTGTTTGGAAGTTTATTTTTTCCAATTTCAAACACTGCCTGTTACTTAAAAGCCTGGCATGTTTGAATAAGAAAAGTATTACTATTCTCAATAAAAAGAGTGCTTGACCAGTTGACAATCTTACTGTTCAAACAGAGGGAAATTAAGTATTCTTCTCTAGGGGTGCAATAATTTACCGTAATTGCTTTTACGTATGAAGAAATTCGGAATTTAAAAGCAGAATATTACCACAGTCAACAGGAATGTAAGCAGATTTTACATGTCAACTTTTCATTGGTGAGTTTTATATGCTTTGTCAATAAATGCAATACTGTACTAAAATTGTTGTAGTTAAATTAGTGCAAAATTTAAAAGCAGATTCTTAACAGTGTATTCAGCAAAGACTAGAATTTGTTTACAAATGTTCTACCTGAATATCTCCACTGCATAGACTGCCATATAAGAAATGTACTACAGTCCGTTTCTGTGAATTTGCATTAACATATTTCACACTCTGCACCACTACACTCACGCAAGGTACACTAGCAGCCCATTTACTCCAGCTAATAGTACTGTAACTTCAAACTTTACAGTATTGTAGCATCACATTTATACAGAGTGCACAAGCAGCCTGTTTACATATGACACAAATTACTTTAAATTCAAAATCCACAGTACTGCATGCTGGCATTTATGCATGGGCTGCAAGCTGTCACATAACACTAAACTTTCACTATTTTATGTTCAAACATTTGGGGCCATGTATTCTCATATACACCAGGTGCTTTACATAGAACTTTCACACAGAATTCACAGGACTGTGGCTTTTGTATTTATTTGTTTTCCAGAAAAGGATCACACTTATTTTATGCAGTAAAAGAATTCTCTACAAGTAAAAATAAAGCCAAGAAGCAGTACAACTAATCCTGTAACTGGACAATGTAGAAAGTAGGACAGTTCAGCAACAGACCCTATTATCACTACTGTCACTAATAAGACACTTTAGCGGAAACATTCGGGTAGTCCAGAGATTCTCCTCACTCAATATTATGCTTGTGAATGCCACACATGACATGCCAGGTTAAAATTTTAAGTTTTATGAATGCAAGGCCACGTATCAGTGGCAAATCCTGATATGGAGGTCATGTTTAGCAAAACAGCACAATGCCTCATTGTGTACCCTTTGCTAAACCTGACTTTTGGATCAGGATTCACCACTGTCCCACTCACAGTATAAAAGACAAAATCACCACTATACAGACAAATATTATGATATCTAAAGAAGTACAAATACCAAAATTCAATGTAAATAGCTTCATAAAAAGCAGTGATGGCAGAACAAAACAAACATACACACAGATCATAAACTCTCACTCCAGGCAGTGAAGTAGAACACTTTTACAGGTACAGCAGCTTGTGCTACAGTCAAGAATAAAGGATCATTCATATACCAAAATACATATCCACATTTTGTCAACATGCGCACACTGTTTCCTCCCACCTAACATATGGAAAGACTAATAAAAAATGCAGCTGAATGGTCGTTCAATATGCACCAGACGAGCAAATAAATAATGCCTAAACTGGGCACACATGTATATACAAACAGGAAGAACAAAGTCTGACCAACTAAGCTACACCATTAGCTATGAATTAACACCAGAGACATGCCACCAAGGGCAGATTAACTTATATGCTGCACAGGTTAGGAAGGAATACCGATACCAGTGGCATATGAGAGGTGAGATGTCAGTATTGCTGAATGAGGTTGTTGTCAAGGGGTCAAGCAAATGGCTGCATCACAAAATGATTTACGATTCTGATCACACTCTGTGATGACGTAAAATAATAACACGTATCATTCCCCAACATTTCCATGCAGTTGTGTTGTCTTAAGAAAAAGCCTGCTAACTTCTCTTTACCTTCTTACAAGTTGTCTTGTATATATGTCTTGCTCTCCTATATAGCTTCCATTACTTAGTCCCCCCACCTTATATGTGGTCCTCCCAATGCTCATTTATTCACAAATTTCCATTTTTGATGATATCAAATTGTAATGCCATCTATATGTAACATCTATGCATACCACTATACCCTTAATTTGAGAACTTTTTTGTTTGTAGAAACTGTACTTTCAGACAATTTCCTGACCACTTTTTGTATTTTGTTTCTTCTTGTTATTCCTGTCCATGGTTCCATTCCACATGCCTAAACTGGCAAGTGATATGTTCAACATAATATAAATTTAACATTTCAGAAATACAACTAAGAGTGTTGTAAAATTCGCAGCTCAGGTTCCCTTTATAATTTTTCAATGGATTATCTCTGTAACTTTGGTATGACTTTTCCCCATTTAATTAAATCTCACTACAAAAAAATGCCACCAATTTTCTTCCATGCATTCCATTTCATCCCAGCTAACTTTCAAATTTACTGTGGCACAAACACCCTGCCTCTCAGCCAACACTTCCACTGCAGTGCAAGACTCATAAGTTCAAAATGTACTGATTCTGGAGGAATACAAAACACGGCAAATGATATCAAAAAATTTACAGACTAAATGTAATTCAAATGTAGATTCACTTCATTCCACTAGCCACAACAATTCATACAATAAAAAACATGGACACCATGCAAGATACACTAAACAGAATTTGCTACAAAATAAAACAGGGATGTAATAGACTTACTGTACAACAAAGTGCACAGAACAGAAAAATGGAGGCAACAGGAATGAATCAGGAGCAGGATAAATGATCAAACAAATAATTCAAAATATACCAAATGAAAGATATGTACGGTAACAACAAATATACACAGTGGTTACAAGATATTTATAATGCAATGGAAGAGAGTGAAAAGTTTCTCCCTCACGGAGCATGAGCATGGGGAAATGACAGAAAAACCCAAAGAAGACACAAAAGTGTCAGATGCACCACATTTGCGAAGGTATAGTATGGCACATAAAAGAGGAAAACTTACTTCCGAACTACCTCCTTCCAACCCTCTTCTCTCTTGCCTCCCTGTTTTGGACTTGTAGAAGACACCACTGAGTTCCTGCCAGCGCATGAGCCTGCATTTGATTCATTCTCACAGTAATGATTTCTAAAAAGAATAAAAAAAAACACTCCAACAGAATATTATATAAACAACTGGCAGTTCTGTTTCAGATTTTATTCAATGAAACTAACCTTTGTAGCTGACACTGCATAATCCAATCACAAAACTACGATCTTGAGAAGCATAAAAATTATAAACTGCACCAAAAGTGGAAAGTTTACTAAAACAGTGTGCTTATAGTTTAAAAATGCATTCTTTGCTACAATGCATAGCCAATAACATGCAAATACTAATTACATTTATATAATGAGACTATTTTTCTTGTGTGTTGTTCAGCATGCTACATACATAAAAAATGTTTTACATAAAAGCTGTATGTGTGTGTGTGTGTATATACACATATATATATATATCTGGATAAGATATGTAACATCTTTTGTACAATGAGCTGTACTCAATAAAACATGAAGTTCAAATTGGGCGTCATGTACGAGGGTGAGTAAAATGAAAACCTTAAATATTTTTTATCTCGTAATTTACTGAACACAAAAGGTACACATGATTTCATTTTTCTATTTATTCTCCACTGCATTTCATACAAGTGTTCCAGCACTCTGGAAGTGCATTAATACCTCTAGAAAAAAATTCTTTTGGCTGACAGCGCAGCCACTTGTGCACCACCTGCTGCACCTCTTTGTCGGACCTGAAAGACTTTCTCCCATCGCCTCTTTGAGCGGTCCAAGGACACGAAAGTCATTGGGGGCGAGGTCTGGTGGGTACCGCGGTTGTGGAAGACACTTGAAGGACAGATCTTGGATTGTTGCAACAGTTGAACAAGCAGTATGTGGCCGAGCACTGTCATGTTGGAGCAAAGCACCCATACTCAGATATCCACGTCGTTTGGACTTGATTGCAGGACGCAGGTGATTCTTTAGGAGATCTGCATACATTGCACTGGTCACAGTGTTCCCCCTGGGCATGTAGTGCTCCAAAATTACCCCTCGTTCATCCCAAAAGAGTCTGCATAACCTTCCCTGCAGATGGTTGTGTGTGGAAATTTTCTGGTTTTGGTGAGGAGGTATGGCGCTATTCCTTGCTTGCTTTCTTGGTTTCTGGCTGATGGTAGTGGACCTAGGTTTCATCTCCCATAACAATTCTACCTAGAAAGCCATCACCTTCTGCTTCAAAGTGTTTCAAAAGTTCCTGGCAAGCATCAACATGTCATTCTTTCAATTCTGCAGTCAGCTGGCATGGCAAACACCTTTCACACATTTTACAGAACTGCAGAACATCATGGAGGATATGGTGTGCTGATCCATGACTCATATCCAGATGTGCGGCCATTTCATTCACCATTACGTGGCGATTTTCCTTCACGATGGCTTCAACTGCTGCAATGGCCTCTGGTGTCACTACTTGGTGTGCCTGACCAGGTCGAGAAGAGTCTGTTACAGAACTAATGCCGTTCATGAACTTCCTAGTCCACTCGTACACTTGCTGTAGTAACAGGCATGCATCACCATACTGAACTTTCATTTGTCAACGAATTTCGATGGGTTTCAACCATTCGCTACTGAAAAAAATGGATGACAGAACGCTGTTCTTCTTTGGTGCATGTTGCAAGCTGGGCAGCCATCTTTACACTACTGCTGCACCATCCTGTTGCATTCCTGCATTGTACTGCCACCCATTGGCCACTCTTCAAACCATGAGTCTCATTGTTGTCAACTTACAAGACAATAGAGCTGCGTTTCAAATTTTTATCACACATTTAAGGCTTTCATTTGACTCTCCCTCATACATCAGGGTATGTAAAGTACTAATATAGACCCAAACTAAATTTGGTAACTACTTTTCAAAAGTTTTACGCATGATTTTCGCATCATGTACAAAGAATGCATAATAAACTGACATCAAGATGTACTGTCAAGTAAAATAAGCTCCAATGAATGTCGATCAATGAGTGACAAGTGAGCACCACAGTAGAAAAATGTGAATGATTCGTGACAGTCCTTCACTCATCATGACTGCTAAGGAAATAAACAACAGGGTGGGGTGGGGAAGGCAGAGTAGAACAAACAATCCTTCATGTACACAACATCAAAGACTAAATATTCAGACCAATATGTGTAAATCACTGTACAAACTCTGAAGAAAGGGCGAACTATTGACATTAAATACTTCACAACAATTGTACAACTTTCTTTAACATGGAGAATTGGTTGTTTTTAAAGTGTATCCATGGGACACAACAACTGTGATTGAAGGACAGAACTGCTACATCAATTCCCATTTGTTACCAAACACAAATAATTAAATTGACTTCTCACAACCTGAGGTTACTTTAAGCTTAAGCACCTCATGAAGATATTACAGAGAATGGTGTTATCAAATCATGTATTCTTAACCTTTGCACTAGATGGAGAAAGAAAGAAAGAAAGAAAGAGAAAGAAAAAAGAACAGAGGAGGAGGAAACAGGGCAGACCCCACAGGTGGTCCACATGCAGCTGTAAACAGAAAAACTCCTGCCACTTACATTAATTGAACCTTGGTCATACAGCTTGTAACATAGTCACCATACTGAATGAGCTACCCTCAGACCCTCACAATGATCAATTAGTAACAATTAAGTTCAGCAGGTGGTGTAAAAACACCATCAAACACAGGACAGATGGAGATAACGTAAGATTATTTACAAAAAAAGAGTTGTGTTTGGTGGTGTAATAGTATTACTGGTTCACTGGTTGAGTATTTACAAAATCTCAGGCATTCAATGCAGCTTGACGGCAATGCTGATCCTTTTTCTGGATAATGGCACCCTGTATAAGTTGACTCCACTGCCAGTGTTACAGAGATCTTCACTGTCTCAATCTTCAAGGTGAAAAGACAAACCCATGTCCATTGCTGTGACAGCACACACCCACCATTTCTGCAGCTCATTGGTTAGCACCAAACACACAATTGATGCATGCACTGTATAAATGCCACTGACAGCAATAAGGCAGTCACTTCACCCTGAAGATGGTAACAGCCAGGAACTCTTGAAAGAGCCATAAATATTATGCCAAAAGTTAATAAGCCCTCCAAATAACAAGAAATACTAACACACTAGGACAAGCCCACCAGAACCATGCACATGCTGCAGGAGAACTGAAATACACACTTACATGTAGCTCTTCTTTCCTTTTGTGGCAGGTATATAAGTATCATTTCCAGTTGCTTCAAAGTCTTCCCTTTCTGCTGGATGCGGTCTTGAAGCTTCAAACACAAGGTGGCCTTTGAGCTTTCTCTCTCCTGTTACAATTCCCCGGCTGGTGAGCTTGCCACTACTGACAGCAATAGTGTTATTCTCACTGCAAATCTGTGAACTGGTATGAACGGCAGGAACATCCATCTCACTGCGACCACGCTTATCTTTAACCTCAGCCAGCACTTGGACATCATGGGACTTACTGCTCACTGGGACCACCATTCGGGTTACAGGGGTATCAACTCCTGGTGAGCAAGCTGATGAGCACTCCTTATCACCATTCTTGCTGCTGCCTGCTCCACTACTGATGTTACTTTTCTTCTTTTTCTTGTCTTTACGTTTCTCCTTTGATTTCACATCGTTACTGCTACAACTACCCTGACTGTTGGCATCAATCCCACTATCTCCCTCTTCCTTGTCCATTGGCTCTCCATTTTGAACTGGAGAGTCAGCACCAGGAGAACTGCCTCCACAGCGAGCTTCAGACACTTCTAGAAAAGCACACAAAACAAACAGGACATTCAAAGAAAGTTACAAAAATGGAAAAAGTAGAACATCATAAAGCAATGACTATGAATTGGTCCAACACTGTGCATGTACTTATACAGTCATGCTATATTCTGACATGTTTTGGTGGTCGCCAACAAAACATGTCAGAATGTAAGTATAGACTGATTATATAAGTATGTGCATAGTGTAGGACCAATATGTAGACAATAACTGGACAGCCATGCACAGTACAAACAACATTCTGAAATGATACAGTATGTCTGAATCCTGAGTTGATGAGTGATGCTACATCAAACATGGACATTACACTGTCAAACAAAATAAAAAGATGATCACGAATGGCAAGTAAAGATTTGAAAAAGGGTGGGCATGGCCTGATTGAGAGTACAGTACTGGCATCAGCATGGAAAGGATGATGAAACTACTAAGAACTGAAGAGCCTGTAACCGTTCATTAAAATATTTTTAATGTGGCAAATACTGTCACACAATATACTGAAACGTACTTTATGAGTATAGGCTGTAACATTTGTATCATTACCACACTGAACAAGAAATTTATATGGCTAATAGATTTATATGAGGCCCAACTTTGGGTGCAAAACTACATAATAAGGTGCTGCCATTTTTATTTACTTATATCAATCAAGGCCTCCCCACCTGAGATTTAACAGTTTTTCTTCACTGGGATATGACAAACATATGCAATGTGGTCATTATGTCCTAAACAATTTGCATGAAAAATGGAAAACCATGCTCAACCTTCATTGCCATGGAACAGGGCTTTAAAAAGTTGATGACACTATAGGACTGCTAGCCATATTTTAATTTGTCAGTATCAGTAATGTTCAGCAATAGGAGGATTTAAAATCTCCCATTTCTCACAGGCTGATGGCCATATTCTCAGGTAATAATGTTAAGATAAAAAATGCAGTGCTCAACCAGGTGGACCATAAAATACACTGATGCAAAGGTTCAAGGTCCTCAGTAAGGCGATGATACAATACCAAAGTTCTGCAACACAGTGCAGCTCTGTTTTGCAAATGATTAATGTAACGCAAATCATGGGATCCTAAGCCCTATATATCATGTGCTCCTTTACACATAACCCGCCATACGGGAATGTAGGGGTTAGATAATCTAGTATGACAGCAGAACAGGCAAGACCTGTTTAGTTCAAAAACCAGGGTCTTAAATAACCAACATCAAACACCAGAGGGTGAAGATATCATAACATGTGTTAAAGGCAATTTTGTTATGATGCATCCCTAAAAAATAAAAGAAGAAAGTTCATTCATTGTATTTTCTGGTGATGTGAAAAGAGTACCCCGCACTCACATGACATTAAAAATATTAACACATACATACTACAAGACTTTAACACTAGGCACTATATAAAATGCAGATTTCTGTAATTTTAACCAACAAGTGCACACACTTGTCATTAGATTCACAATAACATTTTTAAAAACACTGAATTCCTACATGTTTCAGACCTTACTGGCCCAGAATCAGAGAGAAATTAATTGTTGTTGTGTAAAACAATTACTTAAAATTATTTTCATCTAATGTATGTGTAGAAGAACTGATGAAATACTTCCATATGGAGTGAATATGTGCAGTAGACAGAACTGTAACACTGAAAGCTAAAATATAGAAATATATAAAATATAAACAATTGTAAAAAATATTTAGTATTTGGTTAAACTGAGAAACACACATATATTATGAAAATATGAATGAAAGATGCAAAGTACATACCACTAAATTGGAGCTGTGTGTGGATGTGTTGGAAGTGTTCGTTGTATTACATTATGCTAAGTAGGCAGGATGTACTGTGAACACCTCCAACACACCCACAAAGCGCTCTGATTTACCAGTATGTACTCTGCAACTATCGTTATATATTTTCATACTATATTTGTATTTCTCAGTTTAACCGAACACAATTTACATTCTTCTTCATGTATGTAATAATGCTATAAATGACCTGCCAGTGCAACAATAATGTCATATTCACTCTACACAGATGAATTTCCATCAGCTCTTCTACGTATGCAATAGATCAAAATAACGCTAAGTAATTATTTTACGCAACAACAAATAATGTACTTCCTGATGACAGACCAGTAAGTCCTGAAACATGTATGAGTTTAGTGTTTTTAAAAATATTACTGTGAATCTAATGACAACTGTGTGCACTTGTTGGTTACAATTACAGAAATTAAAATACAATGCATGAAATAGAAAATATTAAAAAAAGTATATCAAATGAAGAGTTTATTTCACCAAGGTACAGTATTGTTGTCCAGAACAATTTTATAT
>Ga0123352_10012900_pt1 | contig 13246 bp, 7 predicted proteins | sample TergutLab28metaG_FD_89700 | JGI IMG/M metagenome (GOLD analysis project Ga0123352, IMG submission 89700) | Labiotermes labralis P1 segment gut microbial communities from Petit-Saut dam, French Guiana - Lab288 P1 | ecosystem: Host-associated > Arthropoda: Insects > Digestive system > Gut ... | reverse complement strand
CAGGAATGTTTGGTGGTTTGTTTTATGTTATTGTTTGAATATTTTGTGGTTTTTTTTGTTTTAATAGTTTTGGTGTTTTGGGGGGGGTGTTGGGGGGGGGGGGGGGTACATTCTGGCTCTAAATGAAAGTCTGACCGTCAAGGGTCCTGAAACATAGCAAGCCACAGCACTTGAAATGAACAAACACCGTCACTAAATGAGAGTGGTATGTAATTGTAGAACTAATGGGAAGTTATTTTTTCAGGTGTTGAGGCCATTTCTGCTGCGCCGATTGAAAACAGAAGTGGAGAAGCAGTTACCAAAGAAATATGAGCATATCGTAATGTGCCGTCTTTCAAAACGACAAAGATATTTATATGATGACTTCATGTCTAGAGCAAAGTAAGCAAAAAATGTCACTTTTTCATATTTGTGTAAAAACCTGGACAGAATGTTGGATTATGCTTTACGTATTGTTCGGCATCATACACACCAATCAGTGTAAATTAACAGACTTACCGCTTATTTTGTGTGAAGAAAGATGAACCAGCTTTTTTGGTTATTAGCCATGTGCTTCTCCTAATGTAATGGAAAATATTGTAATCCTTTGTATTGTGGTCATATGGGTTATAACATGGTTTAGTCTGTTAGGTGGGTGCTAGTGTTATGGAAAATACTGCCTCCTCTTTCAGGGAAGATACTGTAATATTTGTACCCATCCGCCAGATTAACAGATGCCATAACCCCAGTGACCACAGTATGAATCTTTATGGTCCAAAAACGTGAAAATTTATGTATAATGCCACGTGGTTTGGTCTGGTAGGTGGGTGCTAGTGTTATGGAATATACTGCCTCCTCTTTCAGGGAAGATATTGTAATATTTGTACCCATCTGCCAGATTAACAGGTGTCATAACCCAGTGACCACAGTATGAATCTTTATAGTCCAAAAATATGAAAACTTATGGATAAAGCCACATTTAAAATGTTAATATGTAATGTCTGACAGCACCACACCTTAGCATCCAAATATAATAAAAAAATATTTTTTGGTTAAAATTAGGCAGACGTAACATACTCTGTGGCAAACTCGTGACCCACAGAGCTTCAGGATGTGGCCTCACTGTCATTTCACTATTTGCAAAGGTTTACTGCTCTCTCAGAAGACAGGAACAAATATTTTTGCAAGATATTGAAAATATTATTGCTTGTGAGAAACTTTTCCCAACTAGTTTAGCTGCACAGATTGATTTCTTGATGAATTGTATGATGTTTCTGTCAGTCTCTGTCATGATGCGGAGAAAAGTGACTTCTGAATCAGTAAGTTAAATGTTAACTGATGTATTACTATATGTGGGGATAATGCAACACATTATGTTGAATGGAATTATTTATCATGTGCAGCTCCTAGATTACTTCAGCTAAGCCGTGCAAGATTTTACAAGTTTTGTTTCGTTAATGGTAAAGCAACTGATTTAAAGGCCTGGACAGGTGCTGAGGGTTCCAGGAGATTGAGGTTCCCAGATTTAATGACAGTCGGCACCTGAAGGTGGCAAGGTTGTCAGCCCTATGCATTGGTGACCTTTACCCCCCTAGAAAATACTCCTGGTACTCATTTCTGTTAGAAGTTGTGTCGACGCCAGGGCCATAGTGTGGCCGCAAGTATTAGGTCAATGAAAATTCCCAGGACACCATCGGGGATCGAAACCACAACCTTCAGGCTTATAGCGCAGTGCCTCAACCAACTGCACCACTGTGTGCCCCTTTTGACGTTAATGCATTTCTTTTTTTATACAGTACAGTTTCGTTAGTAATCGATGAAAATTAATATTTCAAATATTATCTGTGAAGCTGAATGCTAACCTCACACTGTACAGAAGTAAGACAATAGAATACCATAGCAGGCTGTGGCATATAAATTCTTTGGATATATAGATGCTAAGAGAGTAAAGAAAGGTCAAACAAGAAACATAGTGAGCACAGTTTGTTAGGATTGGTGGTTTTTGTGTCTTTGTATAAGTCTAACTTCCATGTAATGCTTAAATCTTATTCTTCAGCATATGTTTGTGTATAATGCCGCCTGTTCAAAAAATAGTTTGAGTGTAACATGGACTTTAATTGTGAGGTAATGTTTTTTGGCTGTTTGTAATTTTCATAATAATTGTGGTTGACATTATCATAACAATGTGTTGTATTGTGTGACACAAAATGGGATTTATGATATATGTGTACTTGTACATGCTCATTAGACTGTTATATGTTTTGCTTTCTTGTTTACAGAACAAGAGAAACTCTGGCAACTGGAAACTTATTAAGTGTGATCAATGTTCTTATGCAGCTCCGTAAAGTGTGCAATCATCCCAACCTCTTTGAGGTTCGGCCAACTATCTCACCATTCCAAATGGAAGGGATCACATATGAAACAGCATCTTTAGTTATGTCTGCACTTGACTATGATCCCTTTAAGGTTAGTGACATTTTTGAAGAGGTAGGAATGGTAGATCTGAAAGAAACTATTGAAATTTGTAGGTACTTTCTTGGTTATGGACATGATTGGAGCCTTTTTTGTTTAATTTAGTTATTTATTTGACCACCTAGTTTATTACTCCATTTATGGAAAGATTTCATAGTCTGCTTGTTACTGCACTGTACAAAATATTTGAGATTCAAAAGTAGATACACTAGAAAAGAAGGTGGTTCAATTTAAGGGTGAAGTGGTTTTGGTAATGTTGGTGGTGATTTTGCGGCACAAAATTGGACCTTGAGACATTTGTGACCAGTAACTGATGTATTCCAGTTGGAAAATATATTGGACTGAAGTGTAGTTGTGTCTTGTGAGGGTGAGTTAATTCTGTTATTCAGGACCAAATATTCTGTTGTGTTCTGTCTGGTTAGAGCTGTTCATTTAAATTTCTTACTTAATGAAACCCCTAACAAATTGTGGCCGGTGGAAAGAACAAATGGAACGTCATACAAAAGGTCTGCTTGTAGAAAGGATGTTGAAAACTGGAGATGGCGCTCTCTGGGTGGAAGTGTCAGTTCATGAAGGTGACCAAATTTCACGTTAATAACATTTCGAAGATACGATGCTCCTTTGAAACAGTGGTAACTATTTACCACTCAGCATGGCATGGCATTTCAGAAGACTCAAATCTTCAATTAGCATCACTGTCAGAGCCTCACATCTCAAAAGTCATGTTCTTGGAACGTTGAACAAGCCTGTAGTAACCATGTTCTTGTTCTGTCTGTAGTCATATCCACTGAGTGTACAGTAGGTGACCAGACTTCAAAAACTTTAAAATAACAAGTGATGGAACTGAAATAAGAGAGACTAGAAATGTCTGTAAATATAAAGTATAACTTTGTTTCAGCATGTTGATTTGTTCAGTCTCAACTTGCTTCTGATAGAACTTGAGACATGCCTCACTGCATTTGTTGCACATCGAATTAAGAAGTATCATTCTCCGAGGAAGCTGATAGAGGAAATTGACTCTGCACCAGAACCACCTCCACGCTGTCCATCGGGCAAAATAAAAATCCATGTTCGACTTTCCTCCAGTCAGCAGCAGCAAAATGCAGGGACACCTGGAAGCACTGCTGTAAATAAGGGATTAGCTGTTAATGTTACCTCAGCTCCTGTTGGTACCTCACCCCTCATCAAATCCTCTACTGGCCAAGGTGAGAATTGTGTTTTTTTTTATTAAGCATGTGTAACAGTTTTGAAATACTACTGGTTATTAATTTGGTTTTACTAACTGCAATGTTTAAAATGCTGTATTTGTTCATATGACTTTATATGAGAAAGGAAGTTGAAAGATGGCTATTCTGAAAGGAAAGTGTCGCATCTTAACTGGTATGTGTGCAGACTAGCTCTGTGAATGTGCTGTGGACTCTCTTTAGGTTATGATCATGGTCATTATGCTGCGAGTGTTGGGTGCTGTATAATTCTTGTTTGTTCATAACTTTCACAATTTGATCTTCTTTTATTTTGTATGCCTGTAATTAATTTGAAATGCTGATATTTGTGCGTACTTTTTACACATTCATTGTGTTTATTACCGGTTCAGGTTTATCTAATTACAATGCAGTGTGTATAGTGAAGACACTGCACATATATTAACCTTTTGATGCCTAATGTCAGCTATAGTGGTCGTACCGCACCGCTAACCTCTAAATTTGCATTTTATATATTTATTCAACAAATATATGTACTGAATATTTTAAACATGGTACATACTCTCCGTTTTTTTCTCTTCAAAATGCAGTTTGTTTCATAATTCTAACATATGTTGTTCCTGTATTATTCACATTTGGTGTGCTAAAATTAAAAAAATAATTCTGGTGCCAAAAGTTAATCATATCTAGTACATGAAACGAAATGAGTATTGACATACATGTGTATTGGTACATAGTGTTGTGACATTGTCTGCCATGCTCATGCAGTCATGGCATCTTGTTTTACTATGTTCTCTGTGCAGTTCACAGAAGAGTAGGCTTAAAAATTGCTCAAACATAGTTAAAGTTTGCTTGATCTTATGTGTTGCATGTGGTTCAATTATGTGTGCCTTTAATTCATTGTGCCCTACAAAGAGAAAACTGTAGATAATAGGAATAATTCTGTGAACTAAGGAAGTCTGAAACCTCATGAAACTGGGAACTCTCAGTAGAATTATAATTGTATGGATGGTGTGCAGTCACTCCATCCTGCTGAAACTAGCTTAGTTATTCTTTATCAGGCATTCAGACTAAACTGTTGAATAATGTTCTGATATACCCCAGCACTGAACTTTGACTGAAGCAAGCTGGTTGCTTGAGGGTTCATACTACAAGCTGGCCTTGTGTGAATGTAAGGGTTTTCAAGATTTCACGCAGATTCTGTGTACAGTTTACTTGGCACTACTTCATTAGGAAAGTAATTTCTATATGCCTTTCAAAACAAAAGTGATATCAGGAAACAAACATGTTGCAAAATAAAGATTTCTTGTGTATGTAGCCCATATTAATAGCACATCTTCATTTTTAAGGGTACTGCAGTGTTCTTGTGATGCATGTTTTTGCCATTCTTACCAAAGAATTAAGTATTGCCTTCAGAGTTGCATGATAAATCATATTTACTCAGATAACACTGAAGAACAAATTTAAACTTTTTGTTTTGCCCCCAGATGATAATAGGTGAATTTTTGTAATTTGGCTACACTGAATCCAAATCTGGAAATGAAAATACACTATCACCTGTCGGTTTTGGAACTTCAGTTCTTGTTTTGCTGGAATATGCAATTGTGTAACTTGTAACTGGGTCCAATGTCTTAAAATCACTTCTTCATATTGAAATGAATATAAGGAATTCAAAAATAGTAGTGAGAATGCTGTATTAAAATAATTTTTTGCAGTTACACGAGAAAAATTTTTCTCATGTTTAAAACTTCAATCTGTAACTCGTTCATTTGTAACTGACAATAGACATCCTTTCAGTAAGGTTCCAGTAATAGTCAGCTAACATGTTCTATGACGACTTTCCTGCATATATTTTCTCCATTGTGGAAATACCCAGGTGGAACCTTTCCCCATGTTCTTCGCTCATTGTGTCCAAATTCGGAGGGAAGATGTCCAAGTGGGATGTAAAAAATGAAACTTCAGTGACATGTTACACCCCATAGTCTGATATGCATTTAACAAGTCCTGAACAAATTCCTTGTAGTTTTCAGCTTTTACATTTCCAAGGAAATTTAAAAAAACTGCATTGAATGTTAGCCATGCAGATCTCTCAGTTTCCATCAACAGGCGTTCAATTAGATCATTGTTATTGATTTCACGAATTTGTGGTCCAAAAAAAGATGCTATATTTTAATTTAGTGTCACTGAGTTTCGAAAACTTTTCTTTCAAATACTCAAAACCATTACCGTGTTTGTTCGTAGCTTTAACAAAGTTTTTCATTAACCCAATTTAACGTGTAATGGCGGTAACCAAACTAGCAGTTGATTTCTGACATACCTTTCCCCTGAAACTGAGTTCTCTCGCATGGGCCAATCCTTAACATTGTAATGTATGTTTTTTGTGTGACTGTCCCATTCCAAAAGAATACAGCAAAACGTTGTGTAGCCAGACCGCATTCCTAGGAGTAACCCAAGACCACAAGGTCCACATATTTTCCATTCATATTTTGGGTAACTTACAGCTTTAAAGAGCAAATCAATATTCTCGTATGTTTCCTTCATGTGGGCAGAGTATGTGAAGTAAAGTGATCCCGTTACAGGCCAGGTGTGGCCCAGAGGGTGGGTAGAGGTATAGCTGTACTCTTCCATGACCGCGGCACTAGAAGGGGGTGAGTGGTCAGCAGCACGCCCCGGGGGCACTTTACCCCCAGGAAAGACCTGGTACCCATTTTACAGGAGGCTGTGTTGGTCTCAGGGCCGGTCTGGACAGGCGGAAAATCTCGTCCCCAGCAGGATTCGATCCCGGACCGTCCAGCCCGTAGTCAGTCGCTATACTGACTGAGCTACCCGGCACCATGGGCAGAGTATGACGGTGGAATATTTCCTTTAAGTTGTAGCGCCACCTTTAAAGTAAATTTAGATGAATCTACAAAAAAGTCTCCATTCTTCAGGGCTGTATGTACATCTCACCCCTTGCTGAAGTCCTTCTACATCATTAAAATAGACTAATTTGCTGTCCTTAGAAAAAAAATGATAACAGTGATTGCTGGTATTTCCTGTTTGACATTTTAACACTTTGTTGTAACAAATCCGTTCCTGTGGACGAGAAGCCAAGAGTCCAGTCTGAATATACGAAAGATTAAGGTCTGTAACTAGATCGTTAAGTTTAGACTGATATAAGGTTAGGTGTATTTAGTTACGGGAAATCACGATCCAAATTGGAGCATGAAGGTCCAGGTTTGTCTTCTGGAGAGGTGCTTGTTGGTTCTTCTTCATGCAGGGTCCATTGTAGAGGTGACTTAGGAGTTGGTAGGGAATCGTCATGTTCAACAGGTCTTAGGGCTGAAGGAATATTGGGGTAAATTATGGTATGTTTAGATTTTGAATAATGGCCATCTGTATTTTGTTCAGTAACATTAGCAATCGGTAAGATGATCTTTCTGTTCTCTTCACACCAAAGGAACTATAAAAGGCATTGATTGGTGAGTGCCAGTGAGCCAGGCATGTAAATTATGTGAGCATCTACTGCATCATGAATGTGGTGCCAAACTCTTGTCCTGATCCCCAACTTTACAGCTAAAATATAATTCATATGCCTTCTTCACTGTAGCGGTCGCGGATTTTCTGTGTGACTTTGGGTTAAATTCACCAAAGACGTAATGGTTTTTCCATGAGGTTTGCGGTATCCATGGGGATGCCCACAGGAGGGTGTGTTGCTGTTTTTATAGCAAGGCTCACTCGTGGGATATATATACCAGGCTATGTGGATGACATTTGTCTTCTAGTGGTGGGAAGATTCCTAAACATATCATTACTCCCTTCATACAGTAGAGACAAGGTGCAGCTTGGTCCGGTTTTCAGTTTATCACGACAAAACTGAGCTCATATTAACAAGGAGAAGGAAACACTCTGGTTTATTCGAACCACACTTTTTTGGGGTTCCTCTAAGTCACTCTATGTCAGTCAAGGATCTGGGGGTAGTCCTGCATTCTCAGCTGACTTGGAGGGAGCATGTGGATGCAAAGTTGAGGAAGGCTCACAATCTGTTGTGGGCCTGTTGGAGGGCCTGTGGTACGATGTGGGGCCAGAGACCCAAGGTGGTCCATTGGCTCCACATTGCTATCATTTGGCCATCCATCACTTTTGCATCCCGAGTTTGGTGGCCTGGCTGTCACGACATCTTGTGCCAAGAAATAGTAAGCAGAGTACACGAACTTGACTATGTAGGGATAACGGGAGTGATACGCACTACACCTACTGGTGCAATGGAGGCACTCACTGGCCTCCCTTCACTGGATCTGGTGATTCAGGGTGAGGTGAGGTCACCGGCACTTTGTCCCTGGTGTCTGGGTTGTCGGTCATACCTTCACTCCAGTTGAGGACGTAGTGGCATATTGATACAGCTTCAGAGGTTGGACCCTCTATTTAATATGGAGGTCGATATTATGAGGCCAACTTTTAACTGTGAACCCAAATGCAGTGTTACAATTTTGACTAGAGGAAAGTTGACCTGAGGACCTTGGACCCCTGTAGTTAATGGGCTCATCGGGTTCATGGATGGGTCCAGGATGACAGAGGGGACCGGGGCTGTAGTCTGTGGGCAATCATAAGGAAGAAGGCTTAGTATCTCTATGGGAAAGTATGCTACAGTTTTCAGACTGAGGATTTGCCATCTTGGTATGTGTATATGAAATTCAGACAAATGCTAGGCCAGACAAATGTGTGAGTATTTGCTCTGATAGTCGGGCAGCTCTGAGAGCCCTTCATTCTACCGAAACAATGCCTCCATTGGTGGAAAAGTGCCAAGAGGCATTGAATGATATATCTACTTGGCGCATAGTGGGAATGTATTAGGTTCCTGAACATGATGGGGTACGAGGAAACGCAATTGCTGACAAGCTTGCAACAGGCAGTTCTTTTCTGAAGTTTGTGGGACCTGAGCCGTCCTTCACGGTCTCTAGGCAGAACTTAAAAATGAAGGTAAAATACTGGGTGGATAACCATCATTTGGCAATTGGCATGGTCCTAGTAGTAATCAGAGACAGGCTCAACAACTGATTATGGGTCCTAGTCCAACTACAAAGACCAGATTATTGTCCTTTTACAAGACACAGTCAGGTTTGTTGTTGGCCTCCTTGCTGGACATAATATCCTGAGAAGACATCTTCACTTAATGGGGCTGATCAAAAGCCCCTTATGTAGTAGGTGTGGTAAAGAGGAAGAAACCTCAGTTCACATTCTGTATGTTTGTGAAGCCTTGGCTTCATTGAGACATCCATATCTGCATTCCTTTTTCTTGGACCCAAAGGATATTGGGAGTACAAGTCTGGGGGTCATTTGGATCTTTAGTAAAGGAACAGGTCTCCTAGACCTAGTATCAGACTATTGGGCACAAAGGGTCTATTTTAACGCCTAGGTGCATTAGTACCACAAGGGCTTGAACCCACCTACTAATCTAATCTGATCACTAACAAAATAAGTTTGGTGAATTAACACATTTATGAGACATGGCAAACACAACTACTCAACAAAGTACACTTATCTTATTATTTTTCTTAGTATTCAAATGAACTACATGTAAATTAACACTGTTGTACTTTGGTTCACAATTTCAATTATCAAAGTGAAAACAAAATCTCACAATGGAACATACGATACATGAAGAGAGAGGCGCTAGCTACAGACCACCGAACTTCACCATGGAACAAGTTCAACCGAACTGATAAAGCTTATTGAAACGTTCGGTACAATATGATGTTTTCTCCTCCCTATAGTCCTGAAAGTGTCGTAACACTGAGGGATGAATACACTTTTTGTTTTGGGTTGTATGCCTGGCTATGCCTATAAATCTGCCGACCTCAGACGCTTTCTACAAAATGTGCTTGTTCCTCGGAAAGTTTAAGTGATAACGCAGAACGGATTTCAGAGTTGTAATTAGCACAAAAAAAACCCCCCCGTTAAAATCATCTAATTTTACTTGCTTAAATTTCATTGCTCAGCGGTTTAATGTCCTCCATTTTTTTAACACTCAGAATGTTTTCAGGGGTACATGTGTGGTTGTTCCATAGAAGATTTATTTTCATGTTATATATGCGTTTTTATCCCCCTCCCTTTTTTAGCTAATTGAGGCACGTTCGACAGAACATTTTGCCCTGTATCCCCTGTTTGCATTTTCTCTTTCCCACTCAAGACATAGTACTCATTGTAAATTATGCCAAGAAAATGTTGTGTTTGCCCCATATCATACAGTTCAACTTTGTTACTCAGCAACACAAGTATCTACCACCATCTGCACAGGTGTGTAAGTTTGCGTAATGAACCCAGATGTTTACCATCCATCCTTCAGGAGCAGGTAGAAGCTGTAAGACACGTACAGGCATTGTGTTATAGAGGATGAATGTCTGCAAGTGGTATGAAGATTGCGTAGTGATTAGTCATCTAGAAAGTGGTAAAAGCTTTAAAACAGATAAGCTTTATTTTTTTTTACCTTCAACCTTATAATGGGTAGGGGCATATTCAAAGTGAGTTTCTGTGTAATAATTGATGAAGACTGAAAATGCACTGTGACCTGGTCAAAGGAGGGGGTGACATGTATAGGTACACATTAGTGTAGGTATACTGTATGTGGTGCATTCACCTAGTATTTATACATCCTCAGTTTCATCATAGCCAAATATCAGCTCACCAAAGAAGTGACTTTTTACACACACAAATGAATAGAGGGCCTTGTGAGCCCACATGTTACCTTAGAAGCAAAGAATGTCTTCACTGATCAGCTCTAAAGATCATGTAGCAGGAAAGTATATGAATTACAAGGAAATATTACAGTCTACTTAATGAGAAGTTGTCTGGCATATTTTTCACTGTGCAGTTTGAAGAAATGCTGGTTTTAAGGTACCCCAATTAACATCCATGCACTGGAGTTTGCACATCTGGATTCCATAAAGTGTCCCAGAGTAATCGTAAGTCAGAACCATTGTTTGACATTACTAGTGCAGTCAGAAGGAATGAACTTCGATAACAGAGTGATGGCAATCATTTGATTGTGATACATTCACTATTGAAGTGACACAGTTTGAAACAGTTCCAGCAGTCCAGCAGCTGTAATCAGTCACTGAAGAAATGCTGGGAAGTGACTTATGCCTCCTATGTTGGCCGAATGCTATTTTAATTTGAGGGGTGGTATGGCAGTTAATGCATCAGGTCTTTGAGACCCTGACTCTGTGAAATGAGTCTGAGTGTTTTTGAAGTGGAGTGGATACCAGCATCATGCATTTTAAACTATTTACCATTGTACAAATACATTTCTGTTTAGAACTTTCTGGGCTTTATGCCAGAATTTTTTTTTCTCAGACAGCCATGTTCCATGTAAGTATTAAGTATTGGTAATTGGTCATTTTATTGTAAACTTGGAAGGTTAGTTGGCTGAATACTTTTGAGTGCGTGGGATAATTTATAGATTGCACATGGCTTTATGTATTGCCATTTTAATAAACACAGATGCATTTGGCAGTTAACATAGTGTTATGTCTTCATTACAATTTCCAAAGCTTTGACATTTGTTTTGCCTTTCTGGTAAATATTTGTTGAGAACATATCATATGAATCTGCAGGTTTTCTGCATTTTTCATTAACATGTTTACTAAGATTCTGCTCCTGAGAAGAGTGTCAGGACAGTTATGTAGGATGTAAACAGTTGGGCCCTTTGTGATGGACTGTGGGAAAATTCATATAAAAATTTCTGTACAACATGAATTGAAACATAGTAAATATAGCAAGTTATGTAAGACATACCTCATTTAAATGGATTGTCAGGAGGTTAAGACACACGAATGTTTGCCATGACTTTCCTATTCCTTATTCTCTTAAACACCTGAACTGATCTGGAATGCTTCATTGTGAGAGCAGTCGACCTGGGAACTTGTTGGTCATGGGTTAATCCCTGTAACATCTGTCAGCTAATCGGTTTTGCATAGCAAGAAGTGTGTGATGCATGAGAACAAGCACTGTGTTTTCTCACCCAGGTGTGACTCTGAGAGTGACAGGTGATTCTCAGCAGCAGGGATATTCACTTCAACTTGTGCAGCATCAGGGTGGTGTGAAGGGTAAGGATATGGCTGCAGCAAGCGTAGTAGTGCATGTGTGTTCAACGTGCTTCTCTTCTTTTTCTTCCTCCTGCGGATAAATAACTGGAGTAATTTCAAGAGTTAAGAGGAACTAAAAATGATTAAAAATTAAAGTAAATTATTAATGTACTGACCAGTGACATAATTTTTGTGATGTTTGGACATAGTGCATTGATTATGAAGTTTGTTATTATGTAGTATTTGAGGTGACAAGAATTTTCAACCAGTTTGTGAAGAAGCAGTATGTGTTTTCCCTGCAGTCATGTTCAAATAAAAAGGTATCATTTCATTACGTTTCAGTACTTTACTGCACTTTGTTTTATATCCAACTAGTGATTGCTGGTTTTAGAAAATAACTGTGTGTAATAAAATGATTAATGTGTCACTTGTGTTCCTGGAATATGCATTTTAAGTAGCACATTACTGATGAAGTGTTACCTCAGCTTTTGGGGTTAGGTGCACCATGTTGCAATGGTTCAGCATAGATTGCAGTTGCTGTCTTGACAGTAAGTCTGAGGAAGGATGCCTCTCAGTGTGTAGGTTTCGCAGCGGTAATTAGGATGGGGGCCAGCACAATCCAATAGGATGTGTCCCTGGCCTGATATCTAAGTCTGGCCATTGGTATAAAGAGTGGGTGTGTAGTTTGAATGTGGCAATGCCCATTGGAAGGTGGTGATGTCTTTAAGAAAAAGGTGTGGCAGAAAGTAGATGACAGCAGAATTTCTTCAGGTTGAAGTGTATGACTCTTGCAGTGCCTTCCTTAATACAGGGATGGTAAGTGCAGATGTTCTGTAGGGCTTGTGTGTGTGTTTTTTTTAAAGGTGTGATGTCCTTTTTGGTCTCAAGAGTAGTTAGATATGTCAGATCATGGAGTTTCTGTCCTGCTGTTTCTGGTGTGTTTGAGACTCTAGTGGAGACATGGACATTTAAGCTAATGTACGCTGTGCCTCCAGTGCAAAATGTATTGTAAATGGTTTTGTGTGTGTGTGGGGGGGGGGGATGCTGGTGTTTTTTTATCATTGTCAAGTCCAAGTAGGGTTACAGTGATTTGTGTTTGTTGATCCATATTTTTCTGAAGTAGCTTGGCATTGTGGTTCATTGTTTACAAAAGGTACAGGATATAAGCCTCATACTCTTGCGTATCTACTTTTGCCATGACTTGTCTGTTTCTCTGACTACTGCAAAGCATCCTGGAGTGTAAGGGGAAATGATCAATACGAAGTAAAATGTGGGTGAGACTATGCACTTTTATTCCTTACATTGAGGAAACAACAGACATAATTGCCAGGTTACTCATAACAAAAGGGATACACACCATTTATAAACAACTGAACAAAGTGAGAAGCTGTCATGGACTATCTGAGGACAGACACCCCCCCCCCCCCCCACCCAAAAAAACCACCCCCTTTTAAAAAAACACCAAAAAAGAAAAAAGGAAAAAAACCCAACCACCCACCTCCCACCCCTTCCCAATCACAAAAAAAAATT
>Ga0123352_10012899_pt1 | contig 13246 bp, 7 predicted proteins | sample TergutLab28metaG_FD_89700 | JGI IMG/M metagenome (GOLD analysis project Ga0123352, IMG submission 89700) | Labiotermes labralis P1 segment gut microbial communities from Petit-Saut dam, French Guiana - Lab288 P1 | ecosystem: Host-associated > Arthropoda: Insects > Digestive system > Gut ... | reverse complement strand
TATACCTGCCCCCTTCCACAACCTGTTGTGCACCTACCCGCCCACATCCGGTCACTCGCCTTCCATTGGCTCCTCCACCAGCCTGCCAGAACCCTGTCAGGTATAAATACACCACACATCCCAACCCCTGTCATACTTCATCCACCTGCCTATGAAGATGGAACTGATAGTGGGTTCCGAAACGTCGGTTATTAAAACTCAGATGCCGGGGAATTACCCAAAAGAAAACATATTACATATAGAACACGGCGAAAGCTTAAAATCAAGAAACATTTTACGCCTTCAGGTCTTTCCAACCACACGCCATTATTTTTCCAATCATCATCACCAAGACATACATTCAGCGAAATTTCCTCAGGAATATTTCCAAATGTTTTATGCTTCTTTAAAGTATAAAGTACTGAATATCTCTCCTTCCGGAATTGTGTCGCGGTATCACGTGATAAAGCATACTTCACTAAAATGTGGTCTCTTCTTTCCTACTTAGAAATGCTGTTCGGATAGATGTGAGTGAAGTTGGAACATCTCTGTTTGCCAGTGACATAGCATTAGTTTTGGAAAGATCGCTGTGAAGAAACAGGCAGTTGAATCAGCGTGTACAAATTTGCTGTCGCTAAACTGTAGGAAAATTAAATGGGCAGTTCTAACACACTACGGAATCAACTTCGAACACCAAACAATATTCTGATCCTTATAATAAAAGCCAACGAGATACACTATTTATTAAATTTGTCTATATGAAAATAAACTTGAGAAATAGTGCATCCCGTTCGCTTTAATTATAAGGATATATCACGATGCACGTTAATTTGAATGTCAAATATTCTGTTTAAGAGAGAGTGTTCGGATTTGTATGTACGTAAATATCGGATCTAATGTTCAAAATCTTGTTTTGTTGCATTCTGGATATATTTTTGTGTTTCCGCACAATAAATACACTGCTCTAATTTTCGCCCAAAACTTTGCACACGATGATAGACCAGTTATCAAAAATATATCACCACCTATACGATTCGGCACCAATATAGCATTCTCTGGGAGCCATTATCACAAATGTATACAAGCCACCGTGTCACCCAATGTTCTGTACGTCCTTATAGGAATAACTGCATTTTAAAATGCATTTTAATATTCTTGATGCAAGAGAAGTACCATATGTTACCGACCCAAACGATATGCTCAAAGACACACTCAGCTGTAGTCATTTACCTTACCAACACCAGAACCGAAACAAGCTGAATCACGGCAGAGTGACGAGGTGCGATGAACTGGTTCTGAGAAAAGCTGTGAGTTATGAAAAATATCATTCCACGAAACAACGTACCTTTTGTTCCTCTGTTGCTGTTACAGTGTAACTGAAGTTCAAGGTTAGACTGTCAAGGACGGAAGGTGGAAGTCTACGTAATCCGGACCAAGCACAACCCAACATTCACAATGACAGACTGCAAGTTTTAGTTTGTTGAACTTCAATCCGGCTTCTGACAAATGTGGAGGTTATTAATTAATGGCTTTGTGAAAATCGTACTGCCTCAAACACAGTATATGCAGGAGACGGATGTTAAGTGATAAGGATATAAAGAAAATTATATGTACAAAGCTCAACAGTGGGTAACTGCAATACATATGAATGACGGCTTGTAGGCTGTTATGGATAAGAAACTAATTATATCAGAAGTTCAAAAGTAACGGGGACATTGGAAATGCAATTTTTAAGTAATGACAGCTCTTATAAATATTTGGACTGTGATAAGGGCTTAGTAATATCAAACAATAGCACTTACATTCTCATATAAATTACGATTACTGCAAGCATTCACCACTAATTTCAGTAAATAAACATGTCTGGTTATCAGTTATTTTCGCATTTCTTAACTTAAAAATTTAAATTAATACATTTCCTGAAATTTGCTAGATATAAACCTTTTTTAAACACACTGAAATTTACTTTCGTCCTGTTGCCTACAGATTGCTTCGAAACATCCCTAACTTACGGCTTGCAATCTCACTGCCTCGCAACAAAGAGTACGCTAAGTAATGGTGGGCTACTATGTAAACCATGAGGACTCCAGTGATTTGAAAAATTCTTACCATATCACTACACTCAACATTTTTCTACAGATTGTATCAAAAATAAAATACCAGCCTCCTTAGTGTACACGAAAGATAAACCATTCTGTTGGGAAAAATATTCAGTGATAAATAAGTATGGCATTCTATATAACATTGAGTAACACACAGAAGGACGTCGAATATCAATATGTGAAGCGAACGACATTGTGACGATGTACTGCACGTCATTTTTAAGGACAGTCGAGCCTACGAGAAAACAGTAAGTTGTAACATGTGCGTAAGTTAGTAAATAACAATAGTAAGAAGGGTGAACAATTGTCAAGGCGTATTAGCATTCAAGTCAAAGAGTCAAATTAGACAGAAGCAGAGGATTTGTTTGAAGCAGTCCTTAATATGTATATACAGTTTTCCATCACTCTCAGCCAAGTTTTTTATTTGCCCCTGTTGACCTCAATAGACAAAAAGTGTTAGGTATAAAAGTATTGGAGGGCATTTGTTCACTTTGTGCCCCCCAAATTAAGTTACAGTTAAGTTAAGGGATTTACAGATGGAAAGACATTATAGAAGACACGAAACAAATAAATTCCCAATATGATTATTATTACAATGTTGTAGATATACGAGAAACACATTATTAAGCATGCTGTATAGATATCACAAGAGAATGTGATATTTAACAAGTATATCATCAGACCAGCGAGGATTAGAAATTGCATTTTAAATATAAATATTTAAGTCAAATTAAACCGGCCATGCAAATTTGGATCCATTGCCACTGAAATAATTTAAAGGTGGCTTTCTAAGCGTGGGTTATTTTCATTCCGATGAATCAGTGCGCTGTGAGTTTCTGTTTAGTTTAGACGCCACTCCTCACGCAGACAGCAGAGAACTCAGTTCCTAGGCTATCGTTAACACATCCACATAACGACATTTAAGCCCATCTTGCGTTTATAAAAATCTTCGAAAGCGTTTCTTACGGACACTGCGAAGAGCAGGATTCAATTACATCAAGTAACGTGAAAGAATTTCAGAGAGATTTTTTATAAGTTAATTAATTATTATACACTGATCTACACTTTCAACGTGACAGAACCCAAAACAGCACACTTCATACACTTAGCACATTTTTTATTGTTTCGGCCCCAAATGATGCTGACGTTCGGATCCCTAATATTTCTTCTTTTCGTTCCCCTGTCTACTATTTTCATTGCCTCTTATCTTTATTTCACTCGCAACTTCAAATTCTGGCAGAAACTCGGTATTCCGTACGTAAAACCCACACCGTTTGTAGGCAATCTTAAGGAATGTGCGTTCCAGAAAGTGAATGTTGGCAAACATCTTCAGCACATATATGAACAGCACAGTGACAAGCCGTACGTCGGAATTTTCTAGTCAGGTAAGCCCATTTTGTTAATTCGCGACTTGGAGCTGGTGAAGAATATTCTGGTGAAGGATTTTCAGTACTTCATAGATCATGTTATCTCTTTCGACGAAAAGCTTGACCCCCTAGGCTGCAAGGGTTTCTTTGCCATGAAGGGTCAACTTTGGCGACATTGGAGGATAAATTTGACTCCAGCGTTTACTTCCGGTAAAATGAAGATGATGTTCTACCTGGTGGACACTTGCGGGAAGGAACTGGCTGATTGCCTGGACAAGGCCTCTGTTTACAGTAAGGAATTCCGAGGCTGAACGTTCCACCACTTACTTTTTAAAGAAAAGTATGATTTAGGCCATTTATAGAAATTAAGTTAAACTCAAAATTGTAATTATTGGAAAAGACATTTACATTCTTGTCAGTCTAAATGAGACCAAAATTGCGTTTTTAATTCGGGATTCCATGGTCTCCACGGCGTTTTTTTTTTCATGAATGCAAAGGAAATCTTCATTAAATCGAGTCAATCTGATCTGATAAGTGAAAATTAATACGAGTAATTTCTTACTAGAAGTGCTTTAGCATGATATTCCATGCCACCCTATTTAAATCGAACTACAATTGTTATCAGTTCCCTATAACAGAGAGTTTAAATTCCATTTTATCAATCAAGCAAAGCATTTCTCGAGAGACATTAAACACTGTTGGAAAATTCTAATTGTGACAACCATTAAATTTCCACGGCTGAATACATTACAGCCGCATGTTTTCTGGTATATGTATCCTTACAATTAATTTGTTACAATAAAATATAATAATATTATTGTACTGAGAAAATAATCTTCTCCATAGTATGTATGGCGCTTTAACAGATTTTCTCAAAATTATTGCAATATAGGACATCCACAAACTTTTACAATTTCTGCACACCGCTGGACTAGACTAAATACGCGATAACCTTGAACGAAAATTCCTATATAATGTATAACATCGGAATATTGACACACAGGACTAATATTAAGTCTAAGATATTTTATTTTACAGACTTTGACACGTTCAAGCTCAAACTGTCTTACTATTAAAAACAGAAATTAATTTAAATTTCGGAACAGTTAAAAGGGAAAACGTGTACTTACCACATATTAAATTTAAATTCAGTGACAGTTATAAAACCTCAAGAGACACGACCAAGAAACAAATTACATCTGCTGAATGCATGTGTATGTAGTAACTAAAAATGGAGTAGCAATTTCACCCTGGTCTGTTAACAGAATCCCCAGTGGATGTGGAAGAGACGATGTATAGGTACACTACTGACGTCATAGCGTCCTGCGCCTTCGGTATCAATGACAACTCACTGAAGGATCCTAATGCAGAATTCGGGATGTACGTACGGATAATATTTCAGTTCTCTTTTCGACAGGCGTTGGCAGGACTGACGGCATTCACTGCTCCCGCACTGAAGAAACTCTTAAAGATAAAGTTTGTGGATGATGACACTACCAGATACGTGAGGAAGACCGTCTGGGGTACAGTGGAATTCAGGTGAAATACATATACATTGTGCTGTCATGGTAATGCCAGGTAAAAAATTTTGTGCAAACAAAGCTGAATGTCATTTTTTCTAAAACACACGCTTAATAACATAGATAAAAATTATATAAAATAATCGACAATTATCAAACTTGGAGAAGTGAATAATGGATTTCCCTTAAATTATATGCACATCTTTAGCATCAAAAAAAGTGTTACATGGATCGCACTGTCGGCACTTTCCATCGGCCTTATGTGTGGACGGTAAACATGAATCTTTAGGAATTCAATACACATAAAGCTATAACCTGAAACTTTCTTCCACATTTCTTCCACATTTCTTCCAGGATTTTAATTCCACTAGCAAACTCAATAATTTTTAGGGGTACGTCATTCCGTGTGGTTAGGGTGTAACTGAATAAATAAGTACATTTCTTCCCCAGATTTACACTTGTCAGACTTTCGCTCTACGCTGGTAAGCATAAGATAGTTTGCCTTTTAAAATCGCAGAGAATTTTCATAATAAACGATTTTAACATAATGTAAAAGGTATTACTAATTGAACAAGGTGGGAGTGCGATCGACACAAAAAAAACTCGAGAGAGAAATTCGTGAATTTACCGAAATTTGAGTTTCGCGATATTATATCCAAAATTATCGTATAGAGAACTATTATTATTATTATCATAATCATTTCAAGGGGAAATATTACACCATAAAAGTGCTAAATCTGGAAAGGGGCATGTAAAGTATTTGTACTTTCAGTTTTTTCTGAAAAGTATTTTCAAATTCGAAACTCAGGATAGAAAAAAACTAGTGAGTGAGCCAGATCTGTTAAGCTCCGTCGATTTTTCCTGATTTATAAACACAAAGTTTCAAAAGAATCTTTTTCATTTTAATGCACTATGTATTTCAAAAAAAATGTTTTGCACCTTCATAGTTCTAATATACTAATATTCACATAAATTTACATTCTAACAATTCTATATTCTTTTCTCGTAATTACTACATAAAAATAGTCACATCAAAGCTGTCAAATGTGTCCCAAATTCCAGGAGGCGTTAGTACAAATGAAGTCACTTCTTACGAGTCTGCTACGTCGCCTGTGTCGTTGAATGATTCGCATCTGAAGGATTGCAGGTGTCTTGTTGGAATTTTAATCCTTCTTTCCTCAGAACACCTCGGGTTCTAAGAATTTGGCAAACATTCATTCAGGTATAACGTAACGACCAAAATTTACAATGCTTCAAACTTTTATGTGAAAGCTTTAGCATGAATATTATCGCCAGATTATAGATCAGAGCTTTTCATAATGTTTTCTGTAGAAAACACTAGTGAAATAAGTTTTTAAAATGCTAAATTATAGTAACTTTTGAAACTGATAATTTTAACTTATTCTGTAAGATGTTCGTTCCTCGTACCAAAATAACCAAATATGTTTTTTGAAAAATTTCGTACCACCATATAAATTGGAACTTTACAGCAGCTACATTGCCCTCAACTGATATAGCATAAAGCTGTGGCCCTGCGTTGTCATTTCGAACTGCATGAGGTACACCAGGTGCTGCAAAATAGGAATGTCTGAGAAAGAGTTGTCTAAAGGTGTTTGTGTATGAAAAACAAAATTCAAAACAAACTTCGGTATACGTAATTGATGTTTCCTACTCACTGCCCATTTACTGCAGAGCAGTTTACACAGTACAGAATTTAAGAAATGTGAATAAATAAAGATAACACGATGTATAGCAATGGCTTTTTCTTCTTATCCTTCAATCTTTTGATGGGCTGGCAGTCTGGAGTTATTGCAAGACATTTTTTCACTGCTGAATGACTGTCAGCTCCTGTGTTCTTGGCGACTGCCTCCAACTACTGTAGTCGACACATCCCTACGGTCTTTTTCCCAATATTTCTCTTTCAAGGACGTTCACTACAAACTCGTTACGCCTATTTATATGACTTTTCCATGAAAGGCGTCTATTTTATAAGATTTGTAAATTGCATTGTCTAATACAGATATCGACGAAGTTGGCGTCCTTAGGTGCGAATATTTGTTTACGCAAAACGTAGTACCTCCTTGTGTACATTTCGGATATGTCTCTTCTGATAAGTTTACAATGGCCTCAACTATGCGACAAAGTCTGACCACGACGCGACAAAATGTATGAAACTGTGACCTCAACACTTGCCCATGAGAAACCGGAGGCTTTACTGTCTGTTCCGTTTCTCTGAAAACGATCTGTGTAGTGGCAATACTTAAATTATTCTTGTTAAAGCGTTCAGCGTTCTGAATAAACGCAACAGTTAACTTCCGAAGAATCCCATTTACAACGTGTAACTTTTTAATATTGCAAGTACTTATTGCTAAATATTAATACATGCACTGGTGAATTATGTAAGACAGCATTCAAATTGCATAAGCTTTTATCGGCGTAATACGGAACCATTAACACGCCTTCGCGAAACACCACGGTTCCGAGAAAACCAGTTTTAAAAGCTCCTGTCTAGACACAAAAAAAAAATTACTGCTGCTTAAATGGTCAGAAATAAACCCACCATTAACAGAAGGATGTGTGTTTTTGTAGACAGCTAAACATAACAGCAAACAAAGAAACTCGCACCTTGAATAGCTTACATATTAGCATATTTTTGACATGTGTCCACTTTATATAATAAGTTTACAAACACACTTCACACAAACTACAGAATTTAATGTTATGTTTTATTTCATATTCAAGTTTAAATTATTTTTCGCGTTTCCTCAGAAGTCTCTAGAATAATTCATAAGATTTAATAAGAATTAGTATTTAAGAATCTTTTCGAAAATATCCCATTTATTTCATACATGAAATAATGCCTTCAATCTACTCTAGGCCTTCAAGACTGTGTCATCACCTCTTAAAGCCAGAACATTTTCAGGGAGAAAAATGGAATCGTACGGAACGACTTCTTGGATTGCATGATGGAGTTGAGAAAGAGAGGAAAGGAAGACCATCAAGAAACCAATCTTTCTTTGGAGAATTCAACAAATGACGCCACATTCCGTAAGTTAACAGTAGTCTACAGTTTGGTGAGAAGGAAAACAAATTGGCTCACGTGCTAACGGAATGTTTTTCAGGAGCTCTGACGAGTGTGGCCTCATAATAAGGAGTAAATATAAACAAACTGAATCAGCAACGAATTCCTGCAATTTACTGCCGAACAGTATGTATCATTTAATATAAAATAAAGACATGTGTCCGCTTTTGTTACCATTTTCTGATCATAAGATTGGACTCCTTATATCATATGCGAGGGCGCTGTCATGTTCAAAAGTAATCAGACTGTAATAAGAATGACTGGGTTTAAAAGTAACATTTTGAGATTATCTTAGGACACAAACAGTCTTTTGTACAAACATTACAAAAATAAAAACGTAATACCATACAGTCGTGTTGCACGAAAGAAAAACTGCTGTGAATTATTTTGCAAAAAAATCAATTCTATGCTTCATCTAACGAAGTTAATATCATCAGTGATTTATATGATTATTTTTATTACAGAAAAACAGACACATTCTATGTGCCGCCCCTGTTGAACAGAGCATTTCTGGTTCAGATGTACACAAGTACACCAACAACAAACTCCTGGGAATGCAAGCTCATTTCATTCAGTTCTATAATTCATCTTTCTCTGTATAAAAATGTCTTTCACCCTGTATTGACACTCTGATACCGCTATTAGGAGGCAATTCTGGGACAAGATGGAGATCTCTGGCACTGATCATTTCAATTTTAATGTCAATCCCTCATAAAGCAACTTCGGCTTAATAATACTTTATTACTCTATGACAATTCGAACAAAGAATTGTTCATGTAAATCATACAATAAGAAATACGTTCAGAGCTACAAAGAATCTAGCAGTAGGTCATGTTCGGATGATACTTTATTAATCCACCATACTAAAGACTGCACACATAATATTACAATACACCAACATAACATGATATTTGTTCTGGCAACCTAGATTCTGATTCCAAGCAATGGAAGAAAGATGAATACGAGCCACGAAAAAATAGGAAGAAGTTATTGTAATTAACCTAAAAATAATGAAGCTGCCAGACCTTCACAATATTTGGTTTATTCCAAAAAGTGTAAGTGTGAAATATTCCACAAGTTAATATTGAGGTGAAAATCTCATATTATCAGACGTTTACATGTGATAGGGTGCACAACATATTATTCCGTTTTGTGAAATTAACAGGCAAATTTTAGGCACATATCTACGCACGACAAATAGAAAACACAAATATAAAAATGGGGATTTCAGTGCTCGAAATATGTAAAATATTTCACTATTGGTTACAGAGAATCGGTGTTGAGAACTAGCAAACGTATCCCTTGGTAACCATAGACAAAGCCAATTTGCTGAATACATGAACAAATATGAATTTCACCTTTAAAATTCGTCTTTCTTTTTTCTCTCTTTCTCTACCTCTCTCTCTTCCTTCCTTTCTTTCTTTTCCTTTATTTCCTTCTTTCTTTCTCCCTTGCCTTCTATCTTTCTTTGCTTCCCTCTTTCTTTGCTTCCCTCTTTCTTTCTTCTTTCTTTCTTTCTTTCTTCCTTTCCTTCTTTCTTTTCCCTTTCTTTCTTTGTTAATTTATTTTTTCTCTTTATTTCTTTCTTTCTTTCTTTCTTTCTTTCTTTCTTTCTTTCTTGGAACGGGCCCTGTTTTCAGAAATTGACGGCTACGATTTGATGGAACAGGCTGCTATATTCCTAGCAGCGGGGTTCGAAACGTCTGGGAGTACAATGTCTTATGTACTGTACGAGCTTGCACTGCATCCTGAGATTCAGAACAGACTGAGGGCGGAGATGGTGGGGGTGTTGAACAGACACAACGGACAGCTGACATATGATGGCATACAGGAGATGGCCTACCTGGACATGGTTATGTCAGGTGGGTTGATTGAAGCAGGTAGCTGTATAATTAGGACTGTGTGCACCAATATGCTAATTTTGAAACAGAATTGTCTCAGCGATTAATCCAAAATTCCTTATTCTCTAACCCAGCATATGGTAAGATTTATTTTAATTGCTATTTGAAGTCAGAGAATATGAAATCCCCTGTCTATTTCTGTATTGCATCTCGGTTGTCGATTGCCTAAAGCCATTTATTCTAGTGAAATTATTCTTAGGAACAGAAACTAAATTACCTACATTTCCTAGCCATTAGTCCCAACATCCCATGACATTTACCGGTATTTAATCACAGGTTAGGCCAAGAAAGCGAAGAGGATATTTACCTTTATTGTGTACTGCATATTTATACGAGTACATACATTTAAACAGATATTCAGTCTTGTATTTAAGATTAGATAAATACACTGACATGAGTGTCATTTCAGTGAAAGATTAACTAAATTGGCTATCAGAATCATCCCGTCTGTCTGTCATTATGCAAAAACTCGGCTCTCAATAACGGATTGTCATAATAATTTATAACTGAGATTTTTTCTGAAATGTTTCGAAAATACACAAGTTTCATGAAAATTAAAATAGAGGGCACTTTGCATTAAGAGAGACGACATTTATGATAATGTGTCACTGAATTATTCTTAATATATACTAATAAAGAAAGCAAGCAAATAAAATTTGAACACCAAAGAAGAAACAATGGCTCGGCAATAAAATAAAACAAATAGAAAAAAAATCATAGGAGGAACGAAACTAAAAAATTCTTTGAGGAAATACGGAACTATAACCAACAAGTAACACTTCCAATAATATGCAAAGATGCAGAATATAATGTTATATCACAGCCAGACTTAATTATAAAAGATGAAAAGACTCTTCTTAAGATTCTTTATATATCAGAAGCTATAGATATACAAACCATTATAACAGAACGTACAAATATTCAACCACAAGTCCCAATACCATCACACAACGAAACATGTTTTATAACCAATAATTTAAAACTGAACCAAGCAGCTGTTTCTGAAAATATAACTACAGAACTGGTTAAACTACAGGTAGAACACTAAAAAAAACTACATAAATTAATCCTAATGATATGGAATAACGAACAATTACCTCAACAATGGAATGAAGGAATTATCTGTCCACTTTATAAGAATGGTGATAGACTTAAATGTAACAACTACAGACCAATTACGTTATTAAATATAGCATAAAAAATATTTGCCATTTAACTGAATAAGAGACTAATAGAGAATACAGAAAATAAAATGGAAGATAATTAAATGGGATTCCGCCAAAATAGATCTAATATAGATAATATCTTCTCTATAAGACAGATTTTTTTTAAAACTATTAGTTTAATATTGATCTGTATAATATATTTGTGGATTATACACATGCTTTTGACTCTGTTCATAGAAATAAGCTAATAGAGTGTTTAAAGAAATTTGATGTTCCAGATAAAATAATTAGATTAATAGCCTTAACCCCAATACACACAAGAGTAAGAGTTACGGTAAACAGAGACTTTACAGAAGAATTTAAAAACCGGAGGTAAAGAAGGAGATCCCTTATCAGCAACCTTGTTTATCTTAGATATTGATACAATACTAAAACAGATGGAACTCATGGGAAATATTACTACAAGTCTGAAACAATGTATTGCATATACAGATGACATCCTGCTAACAACAAGAACTAAACAGTCCTTATTAGACACACTCCAGAAACTAAGAGAAATATCCGCACAAAATATACTAATTGTAATGGTCAGAAAACAAAATAATAAGATGCAGGAGGAAAAATTATAAATCAGAAGAATTTAAAATTGACTCGATTTACCTAGAACAAGTCAAGCCCTACAAATATCTGGGATCAACTGTAAACAGTGATAACTCAATAGAAGAAGAGATGCAATATAGAATAACACTTGGAAATAAAGCATATTATGCAAAACCCATTTCTCTTTAAAAGTAGAACGGCCTCCAATAAATCAAAATTGAAACTGTACTGGAATATTATAAGACCAATAGTATCATATGCCTGTGAGGTGGGGGGCTTGAAAGAAGCCATAAAAAATATGTTAATGTTATTTTGAAAGGGAAGTGTTAATAAAGATCTTTGGTCCTACGAAAGAAACAGATGGTGCAAGGAGAATCAAAACAAAAGATGAATTAGATGAATTAGTAAGAGAGCCGAATAAAATAAATTAACATAAAAGCACAACGATTAAACTGGGTTGGCCATTTGCATCGAGTGACGGAAGAGAGAATGGTAAAAAGGTATAAAAGTGGAAATCGATAATACGACTACAACGGAGACCAAAGAACAAACGGGAAGATGACATAAGAAATAGCATGAAGAAACTGAAAATAAAGAATTGCATTACCTGCATCCAGGACCATAATAAGTGGAAATCATATGTTCAGAAGGCCAGAACATTCAAAGATTGAATTTGTAGCGCCTTAAGAAGAAAGGAAGAATTACTTTTAAGAAATTTCACGCGCAGATTTAGAAAAAATCAAATCACAGTCTCATAACAAATAAGCTTTACTCGGAAGAGATGCTGTTTTCATGCCGGATAATTAAGGCGCCCGTCCTGAATATGTAACACTTACTGCCATCCCACGGCAACAATGGTTATGAGAACGCGTCGCAATTTTAACGTAAATGTACATTGTCAGTATTATTTAAATTCAAGAATCCTAGCAGATATCGACACCAATATGAAGTCGTACACTGGAGTTAGGAGACAGCGTAGTGGGATCCATATTTATACAGGCTTTTTCCGGTCTGATTGCACGTACCGCTGTACGGTAATTCTGATCACAACTCTTAAGTGCAGACGTTCACCCAAGCAGTACAATATATAAGTTCTTCGTTCCGAATAACCAAAACTCTATTGAACTTATTTTTACTTCCTGCCTTCACAGACAAAGTGCTGTACATAAGCGTCAGCAGATAACTCATATAGTCATATGCTTAGCAACAAATTGTGCATATCACATAACATGTCATTCGCATGTATGTCGGCTGCTGGCCTCACCTTTATCTTGAAAATGGTGTCGGTTCATAAGCGTTATAAATGTGCTGCAACAAATGCCATCACCTAGAACAATACTGTCTACACACGGTGCTTATAAGTTGGAAGTGGCAAATAGAAAATATTCCTACAAACAAACACATTGCACAGAAATCTCACTCTCACTACTACCACCACCACCACCACCACCACCACCACCACCACCACCACCACTACTACTACTACATCCGACCTTGAATTATTAGATGACGGGGTTAAATATCGTCGT
>Ga0123352_10012897_pt1 | contig 13247 bp, 7 predicted proteins | sample TergutLab28metaG_FD_89700 | JGI IMG/M metagenome (GOLD analysis project Ga0123352, IMG submission 89700) | Labiotermes labralis P1 segment gut microbial communities from Petit-Saut dam, French Guiana - Lab288 P1 | ecosystem: Host-associated > Arthropoda: Insects > Digestive system > Gut ... | reverse complement strand
TACCTCACAATATTATACGGTGTAAGGCATATGGGATCCCAAATGCACAAAATAAAACTTGCAAAATGTTAAACGGTTCTTAGATCAGCCTGATGATGACTGTCACAAGTAGAAACATGTCGCAGTAATGTTATACTTTAAATGTTAGTTGTGTTGACGGAAATATATTGTAATAAAGTAGATAAAAAGTGTTTAAACTGCAAATATACACATTACTGTAACCTCAGTAGCATAGCACAGAATGCCGATCTTTAAAAGTTTCCCTCTCGGCCAAGAAGAACAACTGCTCCAAGTTACTTCAGTTTTAAAGAATTCTTGTATGTATACCGTTGACCGTTTAAAGCCTACTGGTTACGTGATGCACCAACAAGTTTAACATTCAACAACTGTACACTCTCCCCACACTGTATTTATGTGTTTTGTATTTATCTGAGAACAAAGAGCGACTTGTGCCACTGACAGCATAAACTGATTGGTTTTTATAATCGAGATGAAAAGTGTTTACTGCGCGGTACGTCTGGGCCTTTAAATAAAGCAGCCTGCTCTTCGTCTGTAAAGGGTTAAATCAGTTTACAGTTCACAATGATAGTTATGATTTTTATAATTAATACATATGAAACGAGACATTTATCATGATAGGTTATTTTGTGTCACGTTACAATAGACCTCAAAATGGAATTAAGCAGCACAGTGGGGGAGATGAGTGTAAAGGAAGGCATCAAGAGGCAAAGACATGGCTCTTCGAAGAACTCTTCTCCATTAGTTAGTGTTGGTACAGGCAACTACTTCGGGGCCTCCTCTGAGGGTTTCCTCAAAGCGTCTTCATCATACAAGAGGCAGGTTATGCGGTGACAGAAGTGCGACTCATATTATTTGTGGCTGCGTCGTCACCTTCCCCCATCACAGTAAATTACGTCAAACTTCAGTCTTAGGCTGTATACTGCCGAGAGTAGAGGCACAAAGCAAGTAAACATAAGACGCGGCCAGATGCAGGGTTTCAACTAGACAGACGAGTGATCATGTTCTCTTGATATTCTAACAAAAGCATACCATTAACACTGAAGATAATGCGTTAGTAACCATAGCTCTACTATTATCTTCCAGAGCTGTGCCTCTAATAAGTCTGTTACCTCATTGAAGATTATATGTTCTGAACCCCTATGTAATCCTTAAGTACTGTTTATAAATGATCGTTATCTTAACTTGCTGACGAATACGAAATTAACTTGCTTACTAACAAACCCAATGAAGCGGAGCCTTTGTTGAAAGTCGATAATCGTTTATGCAGTCGACAAATTCCTCGCATGCTACCTAATTAACTCTAGACTACAGAAGAGTGTCTGCCCTTCAAAACTGACAGGTATTCATATGGTTAAGAAATGACCTGCTCTTATGGAATTCCCAAGTGCATTGGGATGAAAATGACAAAACTGTTGGACGTTAGCTTATGTAGTTGGGTATAAATTTATTAATATTTCGAAGCCACTTTATAGCTTTATTTTCAGGGTATTCTCCCTGGGAGAGGGAAGGTTTCAGAATCTGGTAGACGGTTAACAATGCTTCGGAGAAATCTGATGCTCCCTGACTCTTCCGGAGATGATGACAGTGACTTCCTTCCAGATGTTTGTCAACTTCAACCAGAAAACACGGTGTTACATTTCAAAAGACCGAAAACTCATAGCCTCCACCCCGAGCTCATATGCCATTAGTTAAAGTACCTACGACAACCAATCACTTGATATTCCATCTAAGACACGATCTCTTATGGGGGCCTCTTCTCTTCAGGTTTTCAAAATAACATTTCTGTGCCTTACTTTTCTCTCATTTCGTTTCATATGCTCCGTCCTCTTCGTATTTATGATGTTAACTGAATGTTAAAAGTTACTAAGTTTCCACAGAATTCCCTCCTACCTCCCTTATAGTACTGGGTCTATTATTCTCAAAATAATTTATTTTGAAAATGTTAACTGTAATCATGCAGTACGTGGAGTATATTTTTAATACACAATCCTTAATTTAGGTTTCTATCCCAGAGTGAGAGCATATGATTAGAATCCACTCAAACAACGCAAAAATTACGTATTCTGTAGACCTAAGGATTAAATACGACGTACATTATAAAGCAAGCAGTGACATTTTATTTTCTATTAGTTAAAGAAAATTCAGTGGCAACACAACAAAAGCAATATATTCTTTCTAACATACTTGTATGTATACTTTTTCTACCTCCGCTCTACAACTGTTTGTGGGTTTTGGCTTGCTCAATTATTCCTCTCCAAGGTTTCCTTTCCTGTGCCTTCTGTTTCCAATTATTTACTCCCATCTTCATCAAATCGTCTCTCACTTCGTCATCCCATCTTAATCTTGGCCTTTCTTTCGGTCTTGTTGCGTGTGGTTTCCATTACTTGTATGTATACACTGCTCTGATTAGGCAGGAAAGTAACGTCTGTCGTTGAAGTAGTATCTACTTTCCGTGAGTACGGAACTATTACCGGAGTTCAAGAGAAATTTGCACGAACGTAACCAAGAGGATAGTTCCGGTTGTTGCCACTGTAAGCGCTTCGGGCCTGTTCGGCCGGAACTACGTGGGTTCACAATTAAATTAAATTTCATACAAGCGGTTTGTTGCTTGGTTGAATGTCATCGCACTTTCAGTTCGCCTGCACAGGGACAACTTCCATCTCTTTGTACGGATGACGTGCAAAATTAACTGTATTTGCGAAGGGTTGTTAGGCGGAGAAGAAGATTTCCGTTAGGGCGTTAAGAATAAGCAGTTTAAGATACAGTAGATTAATTAACAAGAAGATAAGAGAGCGCAGGGAAAAAGGGATTCATTTCTGAGAATAAGAATATTAGGAGTCAACTTTGTATTCTATAGACATCATTTAGATAGTAACAGAATGTGTGAACAAAATGCCTTCTGGTTCTCTGACAGAAAGTCGTTATGTGCTGTTATGCATCCCTGTTTCGTATCTGGAGGTAACTTCTGTTTGAAGTTTAGAAAGATATTTGTCGTTGCGAATTTAAATTCTCACGCAGGCTGGTGTAATTGTGATTTTCCTCAGTATTTACAGACAAATTCTGTGATGTTTCTGCAGACTATCCACAACAGTGTTCTCCTATACGCTGCTTACAACTCACTGCAAATAATCATCTCCACATTCGAAGTTGTAGAGCCTATGGAGCTAATAGACTGTCCTTCTATAAACTGATATTCTGTAATTGTCTTAAATATAATAGTAATATCGGGGATGAAAACGGGCGTCGACTGCCACTGATGCCAGGTAATGTAAAGCAGGAGTGTCCAACATTTTTATTTTGGGGGGGGGGGGGGGGGGGACGGCTACACCCGTTTACTGTGGGCTAGTTCGTGGCTGTAGGTTTAAAAATTATAATGCCTAAACTGCTGTGTATGTTTCTTGTATATCTAGTGTGTGTGTGTGTATATATATATATATATATATATATATATATATATATATATACTAACTATAAAATTGTATATTGTATGTATACCATATATAAGGTATATATTACACACTATACATATAGTATACATACAACGTACATAACTAAAAGAAATGTGGCCCTGGCCAGAGTTACATAAACCTGTGGGTCGCATGCGACCCGCGCGCAGCGGATTAGACACTCCTGTTATAGAATGTTAGGCTTTTTGAAACACGTCATGGTTTCTATTGCTCCCCATCCTTCCTCGCAGTTTTATAAAGAAATGTCAAAATTTCCAAGCACATAAACGAGGCAGTAGCGGTTAAAATGAATCATCTGACGTCAACAGTCACACAATCCATTTTAATCTGCTATGTATAACAGACTTGTGGGGCACACTGTAACGTCAATTTCTTTTGTTCGTGAGTGTGAAATAACGTTTAACCTTTTGGCGCCGGAATTATTTTTTTAATTTTAGCACACCCTGTATATAAAATGTGAATAATACAGGAAACAAATATGTTAGAATTATGAAACAAACTGCATTTTGAAGAGAAAAAAACCGAGAGTATATACCATGTTTAAAATATTCAATACCTATATTTGTTGAATAAATATATAAAATGCAACTTTAGAGGTTATCGGTGCGGTACGATCACTATAGTTGACATTAGGCATCAAAAGGTTAATACACCGGATTTTCACCATAAGATTCCGTATAAAGAATAAATTGTATAAATCTCGTCGTAGGAAATTTCAAACAGGGTTCCCTGTGTTTCAGGTCCGTCGAAATCAGGCACGTCTTACAACCGAAGATCATTTCCAACACCCTCTCCCACCACGCGTTAAGTTATACGATATACATCACATGCGGAAACTTGAGGCCTTAGCCTTGCGAAGCGTCTGAGTTCTGTAAGCATTTGAGCTGTCCGTATCAATCCAACTATCAGTCTGCTACGCCCTCTACGTAATGACCGAGAAAACGTATTTACCGCCGTAAAATCTGCCAATAAAATTAGATGCAACTGTAATAACTGTATTTACACTTCATCCTGCAACATTATATATGTATATAGACAGGAAACAACAAAATGCAGGAACAACACTGTTAAACAGTCAACTATATTTCTGTTTATAAATCGAAGATATCGATATTTCGCTTTTGTCTGAAGTTATCCGAAATCACTCGTATTTAATAACATACACGGAACGATTCCGAAATCAGTTCCAAACAGATCCGCTTTCCTGATACCTGTACTAAAAGTAGGCCTACAAGCTATCCTATGATTTTGAAGACGAAAAGATGTCCTGGCCGAGTTGTTTAACGTCCATGATGACCTATCGGCTATCTGCTGCAACACAGGGGTTGCTATCATATATAAACAGAAAATACTCCAATTTACTGCATCCTTAACTTATATTGCTTCATACTTAACTTAAAGTTATTTTGATGCACATTATATTACTTTACTGCATATTATTTTAATTACAATATTTTAAACATGTAATGCGAGATCTCGCAACTTACAATATTATCAACTGTACGTATCACCCTCTTAAGTAAATGATATTTCAGCCTGAAAATTACTCAAATAAAAAGAGCCGAAACATGTAGCTGGGATTAATAATGTAAAGTATACCATTAATCCTAATAATAACCATTAATTGAGTTGTTTTAGACTATATATTTTGCAATTTGCATACCTACATTACTGCTGTTTGGTGATAGCGTTTCGCTTTGACAGGTGTTTGTGTTGGTAGTCGTCCGGTGTCTGTCAATCTAAGAGAGTGAATATCACAGACGCACAAGCACGCACATAAACACAAAATATACGCGTACATTAATATCTTCTGACTCAGCTGGCCTTCAGAATAGAATTAAAATGATGGATTTCCACTTATGATTAATTAAAATGAATAAACGAAATTGAAAACTGAACCAACGTCGTGCAAACAATGATGCATAAAACGTGGTAAATCCAAATTAACGGAAGTATTAAAGTACAATACCGTCAACTGGGAACCGTGGATGTTTACTGTATTCAGAACCCACGTGCGTTATAAACAATGTTTAGACACTTCATAACTTTGCTTTTAATTAAAAACAAATTCTCAATAGAAGCTTACATTCAAAGCGTGGAAAATATTACAAGCCTTACATCCTGACAGTCCGTTATGCTTAATATAACCGTACACACATGAGAATTGGACATGTGACCTCGCAATTTTATAAACATGTTTTAATATCGTAGTTTTAATTCATCTTCATAAATATATATATTTACACATATATATAAAGATAGAGAGAAGAGGCATATATATATATATATGCCTCTCTTTCAGTCCATGCAGCATGCCTTCTAAATAATCTCTTCCCTTTAAGTTCTTCAATTAAAATTGGGTTTTCTTCCTCTTTTCCCCCATGCATGCTACGAGTCACTCCCATCATTCTACATCAGATATTGTATATATATAATATTATATATATATCTGATGTAGAATAGCTGGCGATAATCACTTCAGGGAAGTTAAATCTAAAATTCAGTACAGAAATCTTTATGTTCCCGCCTCCCACCCTGAATCCTAACAATTAAACCTTAAGCGTAGTTTTAAAAATTATAACTGGACCTATTGGTATGTGTGCGTGGCAAGCACCGTCTTGGGAAGGAACGAATGTAGCGAAAGTCTGAGAATAACGTGCTTAAAGCATTACTGGGCTATTTTTGGAAGATAAAGTAACTTGCGGCTGCAGACGATTATATGGGGAGCTTCAAAGTTTCTGCTTTTCACCAAATATGATTACTGCGAATAAATGGTGAAAAGGATGTGCATGACTCGTAACATGCATTGGGGAGGGAAAGAGGAAGAACACCCAATTTTAATCGCAGAACTCAAAAGAGAAGAAACTATTTAGAAAGCATGCAGCATGGACTGAAGGAGAGGCATATATTAAGATACATCTTGAGGAAACGGTTTGGAAAGTTGTGGGCTGAATTCACAAAGAGCCAGCGGTGACCGTTTAGAAGAAAGAATATAGCGCTTTGTGTTTCATGGAATTTCTGGAATAAGGTGACCAACTTAAAGACCGTCAGCGTCTCAAGAAGGACGCTGACCCATTCAGTTAGTTAGATGTAACACACATAAATTAACGCGAACATTACTTAGTTGCACAAGACACAGCATTTCTTGTGGAACTGTCTTGAAAGGCAACCTTTACTATCCGGTGTGTATTTGGGGTTGTTAATTTACAGTTTACTGGGATTTTCTGCAAACCTGGCAGCACTCTAATGTCGACTCTCTCACCCCGGCACCGCGCTTTCCGATATTAATTGATAGGCGAGCAGCTTACACGCCATTCCACTCAAGCTGCCAACGGATTCCGACAGGCCTTCAAGGTGTCAATAATATTGCTGTGGCACAGGATTTGTAAAAGTTCTGCTATCCTACTGGAACCGTGTTGTCTTTGCAAATAAAGGTCACTTGCTACTCAAATGTTCCATTTTGATCCTCAGGTATGGATAATTCATGTCGGAGTAAGTAGAATAATTTATTAATTTTTATATGCCATTCTACTGATTGATAAGAAATGTGATACGGCGTATACTATGTTTAAATATTAATTTATTTATAGTTGAGATCTAACGATTAATAGCAGAAGTACTACTGTTGAATGTAGCCTTACCTACTTCGCATAATTACCTCTACAATGTGGCAAACAAAACACTAGTAATTTACGCGATAAATTAGAACCCGAGATTTCAACGCGACTACAATAAATTACAGTTCTTAAACATTATTGTCCAAAGATATATTTTGAAAAAATATTTCACATTTGTCTCTAAATTTGTTCCGGAACTTATTAAATTTCTGCTTATCTTACTCGTTTAATCCTGCTGAAAGCCATGGCCTTTGGTCACTTCAGGACTACGCAAGAAACATCCGAGCTCAAAGCTACTTGGGCTTAATCACAATTCGGACGATGGTGCTCATGAGGTGGCAATAGTAGACAGGTTCCTCTGCCTACTACCTAGTTTTAGGCCTTATTACGGGGTACAAAGAAATTTTCCCCTTTGGGTTACATTAAACTTAGGAAAATGAGTGGCTTGTGGGGCGTATGTATTAGGTCAAGAACGGAGTCAAGGTTCCGAACACGCAAGTACCACCATCCCAACAGACAGTGATGCAGTCGACGGCGGTATGGCATGGCGTGTCAGTCGACGAGTCAACCGCAGTCTGTCGCGTCAGTAGGGCAGACCATAGAAGCGACGATGGCTGATTCGAAATTGTACTGGTAGCTGATGAAACAAGCTTGAAGAGGTGTGCGGGCAGGAAACTTAGAGCTGATCCTCGCTGCTGAATACAATTTGATGTGTAAGTAGACACGGTCTGACGAGCATTAGGAGCTGTGCAGCCTGATTTCGAAACCATTCACCTCCACATAATGGTGAGGTCAAGTGAGAACAATGACATGCTTTGGTGTAGCAGCGTCTAGCCACAGCGGTTGGTGCCGTGCGGCACCCTCCGCACCGTACACACGACCTACGCAGCGGCTCTTATGACCACCACCCATCCAAAAACTAGGTGCAGAAAACCATATGCTGCAACTCAACATCTAATGCTCCTGATGATGGACTTATGCACCCGAAACATGTCGAGCTAAGAATACATCAATAAAATTACCTAGTTGCATCAAGCTGGCATTTCACTTTATTTCATGAGGAAGATACACGGTCAAACACCCCTCAAGTTTCAAATTTCAATTTGTATATTCTTGTAAATACATATGAATGTAAATATTCTACTTAGGCGTCTTTTCAGTGTGGTAACCGTTATCGTATGTAATGGACAAGAGTGTTTCTTATAAGAAATCTCTCAAAACTGGGGGTAAAAGACGAGCTTAAAATTTAACCACCGTTACTGTAAATGCTCAGTGCAAGCACACAGACACTGCGCATGTAAAGCTGATAGTGACATACTTAAACGGATTCTGAATAATGTTTTTTTTTTTAAAAATAAGAGTTAAATAAAGGATGCGTTCTTAAAGAAACATGTATGTTTATTCATTCGTAGCTCTGCAAAAACACAGACGGTACAGAGTGCAGTAAAGTTACTTTCGCACTGTTCAATTAACAGTGCAGGCAAGCATCATCACCTTATCATGCCATCGACTACAACCGGAAAAATGTCCTGCCATAATTCCATATCTTTAGAAATTATATTAAAGCAGTTTTAAAGTTTCGAATAGAAAGAGATGTATTGCTTCTTAATTTAGTTTATTGAGGTTCTTTGTTCATTTTTCTTCCAAATACATGTCTCAGTAAACGAGAAGAAAGGAAATATTCAATTCCCAGCAAATAAAGTTATTTTTACATTTGTTACAGATAATAATTCACGAGATTTTCAGCAAGACAGAGAATCTGTAAATGTAATAAGAAATTGAATTTAATTACAAAACTTTCATTATGCAATGTTTTAAGAATGCATTGAAGACATTAAAGTAATTTCCAAAGTTAAAAGCTCTTACTCGACTTTTTGTTTAACGAATTTAGGCAATGAGCTGATTTAACATGGACCGTGAAGGCAAAGCTACAGGAATTTAGACTGATTTACTATTTAAGTCTGCGTAAATCTGCAGCCACATTTAAACACGGGAAGGGATAATCAAAATCATGCATAGGGTAGGTGATTCAGTAACATCTGCGCGTATGAAATGTTTTGGGTTTACAGGGGGGTCTATACAGGTTACAGATCGAATGTTAGATGGTCTGGGTTATACAGCAATACTGTAATAATCTGAGGAAATAAGTTTGAGACTCACAAATAACTAAGGTCTTCTTAGCTCAGTACACAGTGAGGTCTTCCGCTAGTCACTGGTGCTAAACGGACCAGTCGGCAGTTTACTGAGAGAATCTATGTCTGTCCAGAAAGATGGACTCAGCAACTCCATAAAATTTGTTGGCTAATTTCAGCTAATTTCCCAGTTCCTGGACGTCACGGCAGGCAGTAATCATTACTTAAACTGCACAGGCTTACTTCGATGACCCTTCAGGTGGGTAACAAATTTACTACTATTACCCATTCTGACGCTTCACTACAATCTTATCAAATTGATGTCCTCTGGAAACTATTTACTTAAGACCTATTTTAATATTACCTTTTTGTCAATTCCTATTCCTTCAAGGGTCTCAGTGTTTCTGGTTTTCGAAACTAATGTTCTATATGCACATATCGCCTTTCGAAAGGTGGACCACACGCCCGTTCATTTTATTTTTATGTATCTGACGAAAGAAAGGTAGAGGGAAGAAGAGAGGTGATAGGCAGACGAGGAAGAAGAAGTAAGCGGTTACTGGATTACTTTAAAGAAAAGACAGGCTACTGGGAATTGAAAGAGGAAGACCTACATCGCATTCCGTGGAGACCTCGCTTTGGAAGAGGTTATGGACTTGTCGTAAGACAGACAACAGCAGGAAAGAAAAACGAATGGATAAATGAATGAATGAATGAATGAATCTGACGAACCTTATACTAATATCTGGTAAAGATTAAAATTACAAGGACGGATTTTCCCCAAATGTGACAGATATCCCTGGATGGGTTATCAGCCGATATCGAATAGCCTATAACAGTTGTTAAACATGAATGCCATCAGCAAAATGAGTTCAAAACTTAGAGCGTGTTAGGCAAATTATCCAAGCCTTCAGTCGCTTAAGTGCTAAATTAATATCTCTGGTAAGAATCATTTACACAGAGACTTAGCATTTCCCAAAGGCAGCTGCCTAATTGATGTCAGCTCCCTCTGAAGAATATCGCTGCATATTTTGCTCGGTAACTCTATAATTACTTGTGATTTCAAAAGGGAATTAAAGTCCACGAGCAGCATTAATTCCGGAGAATATAACTCATAAAGAAGTAATTCAATTGTGCAAGAATATGAACAAAACTGAAACTGTATTTAACCAAGAAGACTCTTTGTACATCTATAACAGGCGTATAAGTGAAGAGATCTTCAAAAGGGAAGAGATGTTGAAGCATCCGCTACTGGGAGAACAAAACACTTCATTCGTATCTTCCTCGCCATCACGACTGGAATACCTAACTTATCTCATCAGTCAGGTATGGCAATCGAAATTGGCCCTTTATGATTATTTACAAGAAAACACGTTTAAAGCACTAAGACCCACGATCTACAGCATCCAAAAAGTTTCCTTCTGTTAACGCCATAAAATCTAATATCGAGTTCAATAAATTTGCAACTGGGAAATACTGCCTGCCTTCGTAAGAGACTCGATATAGAAGAATCTTACTCGGCCAAGTATTACGTAATTTCATAAGTGAAACCTACTTTTTACAACACTTAGATCCTCTAAAGAAAATTTCCGACAACTTACGTGACTGCAGTCTTCCGCCGCGAAGTAGATAAGAACTGCGCTCTTCTGGACAGCAGTGGTAATTTTACCGACGTTTCGGGACAACTTATCTGTAACATCCTCAGGTTTCATGAATCCAAAAGCCTGAACCCTGATGATGGGACGGAGAAATGTCCTGAAACGTCGGTAAGAAATGAACACTACTCGCTGAGAAAGAACCCAGAACAGGGAAGTTCTCTTCCCGACAACTTGTTTGTTAATGTTTACAGAAAGGTACCTTGGTTTGCAATAAGGACTTCATCCACGTTCACCAAAACAACGAAAAGAAGGTGAATATGGAGTAATTTCATCAAAACAGGGCCAATTTTCATTTCATATCTTAGGTCAGGAAGAAGTTTTGCTCTGTTATCGATAAAAGAACTACGTGTATTGTAACCTCACATTATGAACTGGAAATCACGATCAACTTTGCAGATTCCCACGCATTAACGCTGGTTTAGGGCACAATATTTAAAGAAATTAAGACCCGAGGCCGGAAACGTCCGATGTCTGTTTTGTTTCCAGTGCTGGCAGTTGGATTTCTATTACGTGTCGCTGGTTTAAGAAATCGTTGTTCTAGCTTATGTTATGGTAGATAGACGGTCTTTACACTGTTGCATCGACGCCACACATTTCGGGAGTACTAACAATGTTCAAGATATGTTCAAATAGAGTCAAATAAGACTCTTCCCTCTTGAGTAATATGCTGCAGGTGTTGTCTGCTGAACTTCGCGTAGTGGTCTGTCCGTCGACATGATGAGCCGAGGTTTGACGCTTTATTGAGACAAAGAACACACATCGTCTATAGCGATTCAGTAGAACGATCATGAACATTTAAAAAAAATATAGAATGTCCCTTGCGCCCGATATCTGAGCAAGGTGGTTTTAACAACACAAAAAGAATCGTAATGTGCCAGAATATTTCGCGATAATTTCCGTACTGAGGAAAATCATAAAAAAGGGACACTATATATTACAGAAATCCATTATTTATTTTTAATGTTTTGTGGACCGTGCATCGTTATATATTTGCACAATAAGAACCAACAGTATGCACTATATTAATCCCAATTTATTTCGATAATTAACCTCTGTATGCATAGAAAAGTACCTCCTGATGATAGCTGTAAGCTGATCCTGCCAACAGCCAATCAACACAAAAGCATGATATATACCAATTGCTGTATATACAGACAAGTACCTCCTGGTGAATAGTAGTAAGTTGGCTCGAAATATGTAGATGTTAATTAATGAAATAAACTGAGAGAAAAACAGTGCATCCTGTTGGTTTTTAATGCGCGAGTCGATCATTTCTGTCACCAATTAAGGTATTACTCCAGCTTTCCTCTACCGGAAGTGAAGAAAACAATGAAATGACTTATCACTATTTTCGATCAGGTAGCCGACATTCAATTCATGTTTCACCTTATTATGAACCACAAGTTAACACAGCAAATGGAATAGGAAAGTTGTGATTGCTTTTAGACGAGATTTAATTGAGAAGATAAAAGCTTAAAAAACAGAATGAAAGAAATAAATAATAAATACAGAAAAGAATTAAAACGAAATAAAAAGGCGGGAAAAGAAGAAAATATTTAAGGAATATAACAGGTTTGTACTTTTCATTTTGTTGTGAATATGATTAAAGGAAGTTCCTCTTTAGGTTTTTAAAAAGTCCCCATACCATTAAAGGAGAAAAGCACCAAAATGTCAAGCCAGAAGTGTCTTACTGACGAATGTAGTGGAAAATTAACAAACTTTAACTGAGAGATAATTAATTATAGCTAAATGGCATCTAAAGGCACAATAAGATAAGGAAAAATACACTCTTGAACTGTAATGTAACCCACGTACAGTATATATACATATATTTTATCATCATCATTATCATCATCATGTACTCGTATCTTTCATGGAGTTGGGCCACTTTGTTGACCAGTTCCGGTCTCACGTATCCAGAAGTCTCTTCAAAGGTCTACCATGATTCCTTGTGCCAGCCGGGGAGTAGTATAACTCTTTCACCAGGAATGAAGGAAATGCCATCCCTAAACATGCCAGACCATAGGCTAAAGGTAGCAATCCTACCACTGGACTTACCCTGCTCTGGGCCTGTAACCCATTCAGGGGAAATTTTAATCACTGGCAAGTCTCACGGAAAGAAGCCAGACAGATTTTCTTTAAACGACAACGTGGATATGGAAAAGGTATCACACACACACACACACACACACACACACACACACACACATATATATATATATATACATAATACATATACTTTACATAACTATATTATATTTGACCTTCAAAATAACATACGCGGGGCAAAAAGTTATATATATATATATATATATATATAAATAATGCCCATGATAATTGGTATTGCACGATTTC
>Ga0123352_10012895_pt1 | contig 13248 bp, 9 predicted proteins | sample TergutLab28metaG_FD_89700 | JGI IMG/M metagenome (GOLD analysis project Ga0123352, IMG submission 89700) | Labiotermes labralis P1 segment gut microbial communities from Petit-Saut dam, French Guiana - Lab288 P1 | ecosystem: Host-associated > Arthropoda: Insects > Digestive system > Gut ... | reverse complement strand
TGAGTGCGGTAATGAACCTTCGGGTTCCGTGAAATGCGGGGAATTTCTTGACTAGCTGCAAACCAGTTAGCTTCTCAAGAAGGACTCTGCACCATGGAGTAAGTAAGTAAGTAAGTAAGTATTATTACATCACAGCACAAGGGATGGTATCCATTAAAACCAGTTAAATGACGCAGTATAACCAACAAGGTACACTTCTTGCATGAGATGTTTATTTTTTACGGACATACAAAGGTCGGCGTAACAGCCATCTTCAAGGTAAACACCACTATCTTAGGCACACTCTCAATGCCAAAGAGATTAAATATATAACACATTGATATGATTACAGACAGTAAAAGAGCTGAAATATCTCTTCAAGTATAATCCTGGTCAATTCCAGTGGCCGAGCGGTGCAAGGCGCGTATCTGCGCCGCTCGCTTGCTGGGATTGAGAGTTCGGAACCCGCCGGGGGCATGGATGATTGTCTCTCGCGAGCACACATCATCGCGAATGTTGTGGGAAGTCTGGCAGAAGTCACTGCGTCGGGCTGATCACTCGCCCAGAGTAGTACTACCGAGCGTGATCGTGAAACTTCGAAAATGAGGAGACCCTGGCCCGCTAGAGGCTGTTGCGCCACGGGAGAACAAAATCAAATACTGAAATATAAGTCATAATAAAACATATGTTGGTTAATTGTAATTAAATGCCGATACTGACCTGTTTATGGACCACGTTACGTCATTAAGTTGTATCTGGGTGGTAAATGTAGGTCACATTTCCAACAACATATCCTATCACACACTTCGAGACGCTCAGAGTCACGCCACTGAATGAACTTACCTTCGACTTACCTAAACCCATTTACAGACGATATATATATATATATATAAGGTAAAGTGATCCCGTTACAGGCCCGGTGTGGCCCTGAGGGTGGGTAGAAGTATAGCTCTACTCTTCCATGACCGCGGCACTAGAAGGTGGTGATTGGTCAGCAGCACGCCCCGGCCGCACTTTACCCCCGGGAAAGACCCGGCACCCATTTTACAGGAGGCTGGGTGGGCCCCAGGGCCGGTCTGAACGGGCGGAAAATCTCGTCCCCACCGGGATTCGATCCCGAACCGTCCAGCCCGTAGTCAATCGCTAAACCGACTGAGCTACCCGGCCCATATATGTATATATAGGTGCTACTTCATGACGTGGCCCGTAAGGAGGTCAACACACCTTCAGTTACTTAAATTAATCGACACATGTTTTATGTTTCAATATTTTCTTACTTCACTCAAAGAAATATTTAAATTATTTTATTGCTAGTAATCACATAAGTATGTTTCATATTTTATCTCTTTTAAATTTACCTTACTTACTTTTGTTGGGACCGGGATAGCTCAGTCGGAACAGTGACTCGCTGCGGGCTTGACGGTAAACGGATCGAATCCCGGTGATGGTGAGATTCTCTGCACCAGTCCAGTCCTGCCCTGGGGCCCACCCTATCTCCTGTACGATGGGTACCGGCTCTCTTTCCCGGCGCCAAAGTGGTCGGGGCGTCACGTTGACTACCCACCCCCATCTAGCCCTGAGATTAAAGAAATATCAGAAATATGCCTCTATTCCACTCTAGGACTTCATGGCCTCTTCTAGGGTGAACTTTACCGTCATTTACCCTTGTGATTATCTCGGAGAATCTGCCGCCAATATTAATGCTATCCCTCACGATGGCCGTTAAGTTGAAACATGTGGGATTGCAAACAAACATCTCGTGAAAAAATTGCGCCATGTTGGTTTTGTTATTTCATATACGACTAACATTTCAACAGTTTCATACCACAAATAAGCATAGTAATGCGCACTGTCAATTGTAATCAGAACGAAGGACATACACGTTTTGAATTCTCGGTGCAAAATAATTTGCATTCCTCTGAAAGATAAAAATTTTGTTCGTTATATTTATTGGTATTATGTAGTATTATCAGTGACGAAAGGTCCGTTCATTATTCAAAAGTATCTATTTGCCATGGCCTCTCCCACATCCGTGTTTTCACATCCAATACTTAAAACTTTAAGGTCCACTGATTACTTCATACACAACCACACCTAATATTAAGAAATGTTACGTTATGCAGACAGAGTAAATTTGCGTTTCTTGTATGGATCTTATAACAATCAACGATTATTTCCCCACATAACATGAACAGCATTTACTTCGCGGTACGAAGTACACCTTTGAATATAGTTCCGCTTTATTTTCGTTTTTAAGGTGTTAATTATTTTGAATCAAAGTACAAGCCTTCTGGGTTGTGAAGAAGACTCGCAGGGCGAGCGGCACCCGACTCCCTGAGGGACCGCAAGAGCCCTTTTTCATTGCCACCTTAACCCTTAACCGCCTAACGTGGAGAATATGGTGAGCTCCTAATAATGCCAGCAGGTGGCAGATGGGATTTGACTCGGCGTTTAAAGGGTTAAGACGGATACTAGAGTCGCCCCTGGGTTTGGGCCGCAGGGTATGGCATCATCTCAAATTTGGCACTAGACGAAGATAAGGGAGTAGTTTGAATCTCGGAAGGGAGGCTGGATGAGACTCAACCATGCTGAGACAACCTTACTAGAACAGATGGCATGTCTACGGATCCCGTTTTTAGAACCTAATACTGGGACATGTAACATTAATATTTATGTTAATATTAATAACATTATTACAACGAGCTAACTCACAGAAATCCTTCGCACTCACATTCCAGACCTGGTAGCACTAACATAGTTATCTTCTTTTCCCTCACTTATTCAATCCTGTTAGTGGCTGTTGATCAGTCATACGCTTGTGTATGTTTAATCCCACTGTGGGAAAGTCCGAATGTTCGTAGGCATTGTCAGGCATAGCGCGAATTTGACTTGGAAAGTTCCGGGACATTCGGCTTCCCGGAACAAATTTTGAGGGGACACCGGAACAGAGGTCTTTAAAACCCATAAAAACGGTACGAATGGGATCGCTACCAAAACCACGTCACTCTTTTCAGTCGTCGTACCTGTTATTTTGGTTGTGCACCTCTTGGCAATGCTGTGGCCGGTCGCCTACAGCAGGATGACGAGTGTGAAGGCACATCAGCGCTCACTCACCCACTCACTCACTCACCTCCGTATCTACAGCGAATCCTTGACACACAACTGCATAACTGGAATGGGGTCAAGCGAACAGAGGGGGCTTCCGTCAATGTCGGTCCGCCCCCCAAACCTTGTGCTCTGGTATTGATCTCACTTCTTGTATAGTAAGAAATCTGCATTGGCGTAACATTATCTTCAGAACTCGGCAATAAATCATATGGACAGTCACTTCGAAATGAATACGATAAACATGTGGATCGCACACATACTTAAATGTCAGGCATACACGAGTGGAAAGGTATCTTACACTGGATTACACTACTTCACAAATATCATTATCATTGATATACAAACAAAATTATATATCGTGCATGCATCCCTACGCAATATTTAATAATTTGGGACATATTATTGTACTTCAGCATAACAATTTCGATCGAGGTCCAAAATAACTGAAATTAAATGTAAAAAGGTAAAGTGTTCCCGTTACAGGCCCGGTGTGGCCCAGAGGGTGGGTAGAGGTATAGCTCTACTTTTCCATGTCCGCGGCACTAGAAGGGGGTGAGTGGTCAGCAGCACGCCCCGGCCGCACTTTACTCCCGGGAAAGACCCGGTACCCATTTTACAGGAGGCTGGGTGAGCCCCAGGGCCGGTCTGGACGGGCGGAAAATCTCGTCCCCACCGGGATTCGATCCCGAACGGCCCAACCCATGTACATCATTATATATAATACATCAATCGATCAATATTCGCGTATTTGACATTCTGAGGACCGTGCATCATGACATATTCTTATAATAAAACCAACGAGAAGCACTAATTTTTCAAATATATTTTTGGAATAGGACTCTACATGTTTCGGACAGCATCTCTGTCCATCATCAGAAGTCTAGCACTGTACACACAGCAATAGTTATAGGTCATACAGGTTATGCTGACCTCTTGCTAGCAAGCAATCAGCATAACCTGTATATATTGCTGTTGGTACAGTGCTAGACACCTGACGATGGGCATAGATACTGTCCGAAACATGTAGAGTCCTATTCCAAAAATAAATTTGAGAAATTAGTGCTTCTCGTTGGTTTTATTATAAGAATAACGTTATCGTATTTCGACACAATTACTTAAAAACTAAGTGGGCCGGGTAGCTCAGTCGATATAGCGACTGACTAGGGGCTGGAAGGTCCGGGATCAAATCCCGTTGCGGACGAGATTTTCCGCCCGTCCAGACCGGCCCTGGGAACTAATCAGCCTCCTGTACAATGGGTATCGGGTCTTTCCCGCGGGTAGAGGCGGCCGGGGCGTGGGGCTGACCCCCCACCCCATCTAGTGTCGAGGTCCTGGAAAGAGTAGAGTCATACCTCTACTCACCCTAAAGGCCTTCGTGGCCTATAAAAAGGGTAAACCCACCCACTTAAAAATTTAAAAAAAATTATAAAACCTTATAACAAAACTTGTTGCTTTATTTAATGCTTCCACACAAAACAACAACAGAAAGTGTGTTAGTAATAGCACAAACGTTACTCTGAAGTATACTGTACGTATGGGAGAAAAAAATAGTCAGTTCATAGTAAGATATCAAATTACTGACAAATTTCCACAGTCCACAATCACAAACTAGAAAATAGGTTAACAAAGGCAATACACAAACAGAGGGCTGTAAGATGGACCAAAAAACACCTCACAATAATTTCCCTTTAATCATTTATTAATATTATAATACTGACAGTTACATCAAAACATTTTAACGTTTCAGTTTTTGAAATTGTTTCCGTTCCTAGTGCTGAGGCAGAGAACGACAGGAGCTGTACCTCCACTCTCGTACACGCCATGCATAGTGTCAGCTTTAATTTTAGCTTTAACCGGCTTCGTATTATTGAATATTTTGATATATTTGTAACTTAAATGTTAAAAGTCGCAGTCTTTTCTTTAATTACGAGTTGATCATAATTAAGTGCTTTTTGTCTTATGGTTATGAACCTTCATCCAGACTGCTGTGAGATATTAAAATCTCGCATGTCAAGGTTAGTGGTCTCCTCTTATATACGTTTCACCTAAGGATGGCTTCTTAAATCTAACATATCTAAGGATAGGGTAATAAGCAACGATTTCGGATGGTATAATCACAAATGACTAACGGTTATGAGATGCAGTGGATTTGAAATCATTTTTAATAACGTGAACCTAAAATGAATCTAAATTTTAAAAAAAATCAAATCCAAACAAGGTAGGTGCAATCGCAAACTCACAACACCACAGTACATTAGCAAAGCACCGCCAATCAACCAATAAAACACACTGCACACATGAGAACACATAATCTATAAGCAGAAAATACCAGAACAGACAGCACCAACAGAAACAAGCATAGCAACTGCAACAAAGCGACTAAACACATCACACAAAGCATTCACCTCTATATACTATAATTTACACTAATGCTAAAAACCTCCATCTTTACAGAACACACGACCAATGTGGTGATACAGTAGAAAAGTCACAGGATCCTGATGATGGATGTATTAATGTCCGAAACATGTTGAGCAAAGAAGAAGTGAAATAAAACTCAATAACTAGTGACATCAAGTTGGTCTCTTATTCTTCAACTAGTTCTATGGATGTTAGATTGGGTCTATTAATTGAAAGTAAGTTAACTCGATATCTTAGTTTGGACGCTGATTCTGGCTGACAGACGGAGAAAATTCCAACAAATACTTTCAAACCCCGTTTAGACATCCGCGTAAAATTTAAGGGTACTCAGTCACTTTAATTACTTATTACTTTACGTGGATACGTTATGAGGTTTATATGACATTTTTCCTTCCTCCACTAAAGAGCGTGGGATCCCCAGATTGTAAACAACGCATAATTATAATAGTACTATATGTAAATGGATTATTCTTGACCTCTGACAAACGAATAAATTATTTGCCTCAGCTCCTCCGGGCCAGTGACTTACAGTAAACTGTATCATGTATCAATTTTAAATACTTCATGACCTTGCACTGATGTTTAATATTAGAATGAAACCAGTAAGTAAACTTAAGATACATGAATTTATTACAAACGTCGAAAACCTCCTACGCGTTTCGGCCAAGTTTTGTTACCATTTTCAGGGAGGTGTTATACAAATCATTTTATTTTTTTATATTTTAACATATTTTAAGCCATAAACATAAAATTTAATGTTTTACATTGACACGTAGGTTGTGAGATCTTTGTAAAATACCCTTCGTACAACACCTCCCTGAAGATGACCATAAAAGGTGGCCGAAACATGTAGAAGGATTCGACTATGTAATAAATTCACATAATTTAAATGCACTTTTTGGTTTGATTCTCATATTGTATCATATATGTTTAAGGGATCCACAGGAACAATGGTTGCAAGATGGCGACTCAATGATACGTAATACGTACACTGTCTGCCTTGTTTTATTCCAATTTACATCATTTTACTTTACTTAACCACTTAAGTTTTACCTTCTCGAAGAGACTAATTAGCCGGTCCCGGTGGCCGCGCGGTCTAATAAGGCGTAGGTCAGCGGCCGCTCGTCTGCTGAGATTGTGGGTTCGAATCCCACCGGGGGCATGGATGTCTGTCTGTTGTGAGTGTCGTGTGTAGAGGCCTCTGCGACGAGCTGATCACTCGTCCAGAGGAGTCCTACCGACTGTCGTGCGGCGTTGTGTGTGATCTAGAAACCTCGTGAATGAGTCCCTGGACCAGTGGAGGGGGGGTGGGGGGGGCTGTCACGCACAAAAACAAATAAGAGAATAATTAAGTCCTGCGTGTAACAAGAGGCCAGGGAGGACGGCAATTTTCCAACTGCTTCAATCGACTGAATATTCGAAAAGCAGATACCAAAGCCTACCGGTTCTTTCAAGATAATAACAGCAGTGGGAACTGGAAGTGTACCGGACATTAAGCTGGTGAGAACTGGGTCACGTCAGAGCTTCTAATTCAGTGAAAACAAGAAGTTCCGGAAATAATATACAATTGCAGACAGTACTTTCCTTTAGGTACTACTGGTTGTACAAAAGTCTTGCTAACGTGTGGTAGTACAGTTCCTCAGAAACCGACAGTCGCTCAGCGACTCACACATTTTCCCTCCTTGTGTGGAACCCGTAACTACGTTCCGAACAGCCCGCCACTGAAACCCATCCCGAGCCGGGTGAATACAGTCCGCAGTCTCACACACCGGCTATGTTTTATAATTTGTAGCTCTTGCAAGAAAGAACAATTGATGTTTTCGGGCTTTCCCTGCTGGAGTTGTTCAAATAACCGTCTTCTAGGTTATTAAAACATACAGGATTACAAGTGTGTTCCAAAATATCGATGGAACTTACTGCTTCCTTCTACAGGTACTGAATTTGTTTCAGATGAATGTCAAAGTGACAGAGAAAATTAAATATGTCGATCAGATAGCAGGGTCCCTACCATCAATGAAAAAGACTACTGTTTACGTCTTTGTGGGTACCACCAAGTCATTCATCAGGCGCTCTTTCCTCGAGAAAGTGTGTGTGCGTGCGTGTGTGCGTGCGTGTGTTTCGCGAGGGTGGGGGAGGCAGAACAGTTCTCTTCGTTGAGCCGGCCCATCACCTCCACCTACATAGGATCGAGGTTTAGGATCTGCAGATCTTTAACTCCAGGCCAAATACACACCACCATGGCATTAGGCGCGTTCGCAAAATTGCGAGAAGTGACTATGAGCTTCGCCACGTCTGTCTGTGTGTCCATCTGTCCTTCCGCCCGCATGGAACAATTCGGCTCCCACTTGACCGATTTTCTGAAATTTGATATGTAAATATTTTTCGGAAATCTATTAGGAGAATTCAAGTTTCATTCAAATCAGACAAGAATAACGGGTACTTTGATCATACCTCGCTCATTTCTTCTTAGAATGAGAAATGCTTCAGACAGAAACAGTAGAGAAAATCGAAACACACATTTTACACTTGGTAAAGTTTTCCCAAAATCGTGCCGTTTATGAGATAATGTGGACAAATACTGCAGAACCGGGCAAGCCACAAATGACAAGAAGACTCACGCGCATTTCACGTCGGATACCTAAGGCTACAAACGCACACTCAGAATATGTAATACTTATTGCATTTCCACTGCAACAATGGTTGCACGAACGCTATACGTACATTGCCTGTCTTGTTAGTCTACAGAACAACCCCCCCCCACCGCAGCTACACGATCTACTACCGCCAAGCGTGTGACGCGCTGAGCTCTTCCCCGTGTCATCGCCACCGGTTGACCCCAGTGACGAATGCAGCACACGCTGATAATGTGTGGCAGTCTTTACCGATAGGGGAGTTAGACTTCTCCAACATGGACCACGCCGCAGACCGTTAAGGAGGATCGCACTGTCGATAAGCAGGTTGTTGCACGTCACGGATCTATCATATTTGAATAAGTGTGTTCTGACTCCTCAGTACAGTGATACCTCGGCTAACGAAGATAATACGTTCCGGAATCACATTCGTTAGCCGAAACTCGAAAGTAAACAACCCAGTCGGGTTGGTGGGTCTCCCCTGTGTGATGTGGTCAGCTCATTTCTTTGTCACACACATGCAGACGGAAAAGATAAGCTCCTGGAATGGCCCGACCGTTCACGTTTGCTGCTTTATGTTGGCGCGCGCATCCACTAAAACATTCGTTAGCCGAGTCCGAAAAACAGCGAAAAAAATCTTCGTTAGCCGAAAAATTCGTTAGCAGGGTCACTCGTTAGCCGAAGTATCACTGTATATGAAGCGGACATTGTTTTCTTTTCTTCCTTTCTTCCTCTTTTCACATCCTTCTTCCTCCTCCTTTTTTTCCATATTTTCGTTCCATTTTCGTTTCTTCCCTCCTCCCTCCTTTCTTTCGTGTTCTTTAATTCCCTCCTTTCTTTCATTCTAATCGGAGGCGAAAAAGCGTAGTCAGTACATCGACTAGGCTACGATCTGGGCGGTCTGGGGTTCGAATCCCGGCAGGGGCAACAGGATTTACTATTCTCCAGAAATGGCTCTGGGGGTCCACTCAGCCCCCTATTGAATGAGTACCGCGGTTCTTTCCGGGGAAGACCGCGAAGTTGACGGATCTCCTCCAGTCACTTTCTTTGGTTAAGAATGCGTGGCGCTATACCTCTGCTCCCCCTCTATACCTTAACAGCGACCTTTACCTTTACTTCAACCTTTCATTTCTGTTCCATCTGCATCTGTATCCTTCTGTCTTTCCTTTCTCAGACAAACACGTACACAAGCCACACATATTATATTAGCAAATTAAGATATTACCTCGACTACGTTGTTAGCAAAGACAATGATGTGACTGCTTAGCTGAGAGACACGTAGATATGCGGTGAGCATGCTATCACAAGGGCGCCCTCACGACAGAGCAGTGAAATCTGAAGCCCTGGTGTTACAAGTGAACGGGCTAGCAAAGGCATGTTACTCTTAAGTTCAGTTAAAGCTTCATCCATTACGATAGACGTCAGGACTGGGCTGCAAAAATGTCTGTAGTCAGTTACTGGTACAGCTGAAGTCAAAAAACGGCAAAGAAGGTAACACGAACCGACCGTCCCACTCGCGAAAGTCTGAACACCAAAAACGATAAATAAAACTTACTTACTTACTTACTTACTTACTTACTCCATGGAGCGGAGTCCTAGAGAAGCTAACCGGTTTTCAGTTAATCCTTCCCTGCATTTCATGGAACCCGAAGGTTCATTACCTCATTCACAAGTGCCCGCCACCTGTCCCTATCCTGAGCCAGCTCGACCCAGTCCATATCTAACATCCCAGTTCCTCAAGATCCACCGAAATATCCTCCAATCTATGCATGGGTCTTCCAAGTGGTCTCTTTCCCTCAGGTTTCCCCACCAAAACCCTGTATTCGCCTCTCCTCTCCTCTATACGCGCTACATGCCGCGCCCTTCTCATTCTTCTCGATTTTATCACACGAACAATATTGGGTGAGGGGTGCAGAAAATAAAACTACATTTACAAATTTACTCACACCCATTTCATACATAAAGACGATATGAACATAAATGCCATTTTTAAAATGAAACGTGGTATAATGACAGTCATTTAAAAGTGTAATATTTAATCAGAGTTATATGAAGGTAAAGCATTCCCGTTACAAGCCTGGAGTGGCCCAGTGGGTTCCAGGAAGTTAAGGTTCCCAGATTTCATGACAACGTCACAGGATGGTGGTAAGACTGTCAGCCTTAAGCACCGGCCGCCTTTACCCCCAGGAAATGCTCCTGATACTCATTTCTGTTAGAGGATGAGTCGACCCCAGTGCCATAGTGTGATCGGAAGGATTTTATGTCAATGAAAAATTCCAATGACACCAGCTGGGGTCGAACCAGCGACCTTCCGATTTGTAGCACAGCTCCTTAACCAATGTGTCACCGCGGTCGCCGATCAGAGATATATGAGCTGTTTTAGAAAAAAAGGGCGTTAGTATTTTAACTTTCCTACTATAACCATTTGTTTTACTAATGAAAAAAATATTTTATATTTCGCATACCTTCCGTTGCAACAATCACATTACCAGCGTCACACCGTTGTCATTTATACATGAAGGTCAAGTGTCGCGGTGTAGGTGTTCAGTATTTCCACCACTAACGCTGCTCTTATTTCACAACCTACCGGTCAGTTCACCGTCCACTTCCACACTACGGTATACCCTACCGGTACAACAAACATTTCACTGCTCTCCACTCATCATCTGCTCCATTACTTTCGCAGACAGTCCATATTTTACTCTTCCACTTTTCGATATTGTGAAGACAGCTGGTATAGACAAGCTATATGAGCAAGCTTTCATTTAAACATTTAATTTGGATTCTATAAACATTGATAGTTGAATAAAGAGAGACCAACTTGATGTCACTTGCTTTATTATTACATTATTTACTGCTCAACATGTTTCGGATGTTAATATTCGTACATCCATCCTCAGGAGCTTACGACTTATTTGATAAGTTATTTCATGGGTTGTATTCTGGTTCGATGTGTGTTGGTGTTACGTTACCACAACGTAACACCAACACACATCGAACCAGAGCATTACAACCCACGAAACAACTCATCAAATAAGTCGCAAGCGCTTGAGGATGGATGTATTAACATCCGAAACATGTTGAGCAGTAAATAATGAAATAATAAAGCAAGTGACATCAAGTTGGTCTCTCTTTATTCAACTATCAAGATGATGCACGGTCCAATACACATAAGATTCTATACACATTCTTAACTAACAGGCCCACCTAGACTCCCATTCAATGCCTACGGGGCTGGGGGTAAAGCGGTCGGGGCGTGAAGTTAATCATATCCAGTGCCGACGGTATGAGAAAGAGGAGCTTTCCTCCTGTATTTCCTCACGGCGTGGACAGGAAAGTGAGACTCTGTGAGGTGAGTGTGACCTTGGTGGCATATGACGTAGGGTCCTGTGATAACAAAATGGGCTCTGCATTACTGTTCGGTATGTTCGTATGTATTAGTGCTAAATTAAAGTATAATTAACCGTACAGCTGTGCTACAAAGGAAGCGGTTGCTACCTTGCTTGGAAATTGACTTGTTTTGCGCGCTATACCATAATTTGAATTCTTATAATAAAACCAACTAGATGCACTAATTTCTCAAATTTATTTTTGGAATAAAACTCTACATGTTTCAGACAGTTCCTCTGTCCATTATCAGGAGTTTTTCACTGTACACACAGCAATGGTATATGTCATACAGGTTTGCTGACAGCAAGCTCTCAACAAACCTGTATGACATATACCATTGCTATATGTAGAGTGAAAAACTCCTGATGATGGACAGAGGAACTGTTCGAAACATGTAGGCGTTTATTCCAAAAATAAATTTGAGAAATTATTGCATCTAGTTGGTGTTAATAAGAATTTATCACGATGCACGGTCACCTGAACGTCAAATTCATCATTTGAAGTCAACGTTTTTCACCTTTATCGAAAGAAAAGTGTAATTGTCACCAGCAAAATTATTATTATTATTACTAAAAGTAGGCGTTAATAGTACAGGCAATGTATTGTCACAAACGTATGTCATGCAAATTCCAGGGGCTAGTGGTACCAAAACCCACTGTGTAACTTGGCAAACATAGGCTTATATTTAAGTTGCGCATTAACTATTAGAAAATACAGGGAAATGTTAACACCCGTATTTGCACTTTCCATCTTGTATTACTCTTAGGCATATTTAATGAAGAATTCTATGATGCAATACCGCAACTGTAGCGCGTATGACAAAACACGACTGCCTGAACAAATGACAAAATGTGACAAGTAATTTGCTACGTACTTTCCCATTGAGGCACGTAAAGTTACCTTTGTATCTAGAACAAGGGCAGGGAGACGTGTGGGTGTGCGGAGGTGACCCTGCATTCACACGTCGACAAACGATACAGCTAACATGGGTATTCCCTACTGTATATACTGTTCTCATTCCTTTTTAGGACCGCAAAATTGCGAAAAGCGACTGTCTTCGTCATGTTCATCTGGCTGTGTGTACGTGCGCCCGCATGTAACAATTCTGCTCTCAAAGAACGGATTTTCATAAAATTTTATATTTGAGGATTTTTCGAAACTCTGTGGAGAAACCTCAAGTCTCATTAAAATCGGACTAGAATAAAGGGCAATTTATATGAGGACCAATATACAAACTCTATCATATCTCGCTCATTTGTTCTCAGAATGAGAAATGCTTCAGAAAAAAAAAGTTGTATACAAAATCAAAACACACATTTTGTGTTCCGTAACTGTTTTTCGAAAATCGTACCGTTTATGAGATAATGGGGCAAATTACTGTAGAGCAGGGCCGACCACAGATGACAATATGGCGTACGCGCATTTCATGCTGGATAACTAAGGCTACATATACACATACTCACGTTGTGTAATACTCATTGCTCCTCGATGGTGTACAAATATCATCATTATCATCATCATCTTCCTCCATGGATTAGGTCGTTTGACCTGTTCCGACATCGACGCGTTGCCATCGTTTCCTGGGGCGTCCACGATTTCTTCGTCCTCGGGGTTTGTAGTTGAGGGCGTGTTGCGGGAGTCTGTTGTTATCCATTCGCTCAAGGTGGTTGATCCAATTTTGTCTGTATTTAGTTCTTACATCTTGCATTCCAGGGATCTC
>Ga0123352_10012894_pt1 | contig 13248 bp, 7 predicted proteins | sample TergutLab28metaG_FD_89700 | JGI IMG/M metagenome (GOLD analysis project Ga0123352, IMG submission 89700) | Labiotermes labralis P1 segment gut microbial communities from Petit-Saut dam, French Guiana - Lab288 P1 | ecosystem: Host-associated > Arthropoda: Insects > Digestive system > Gut ... | reverse complement strand
CAAGCGTCCGCCACCTGTCTCTATCCTGGGCCAGCCCAATCCAGTCCATATACCCACATCCCACCTCCTGGAGATCCATCCTATTATTATCCACCCATCTACGCCTAGGTCTCCCCAGTGGTCAACTAAAAATTAAAATATTAATTTTAAAAACGTGCATTTCGTTGGTTTATACTGTATAACGTGTAACTTCCAATGGAAGTACCGACATCTTCTTCATGCGTTATCTTTAAGTGTACATCCTCTTTCGAATGTATTGTAATATATTTTCCCTTCCTTCCGGACTATTTAACTTCAACTTTCATTATCAGGGCCACGAAATAACCTTACTCTGCTCAGCTAATCGCTTTAGAGGTAAACACAGAGGTTTTCCCAAACTGAAGTCTCAGCAGACAAATACACCGTTTTCTAATTTATAGTCCTGGCAGGTTAGCCGTAAACAAACAGGATTTGTGGGACGGATAAAACTGTTAAACTCTGAACACACAAATATCGGCTAACAAAGACCTTCAGCAGTAAATGAGCCATAAACATATTCAAGCCTAATGATTATATTTCTTGGTTTCTAACTTGAAAGCCCAGGAATCGGTGGTCACAACCGTCTAGGCATACTAACTAAAAATTTATTATAATTCTCAGTTCAATTAAATCATCATTCTCAGGTAAACAGGCTTCACGATGTGAAGGTCTTCCTATATTTGTTTCCCTGCTGCCCGAGCTTCAGTTACTACGTGACTCTCTACTTATTAATCTCTGTCCATTTAGATCTTGTAAGTTTACAAGGGCTATTGTTAGAAAGTCTGTTCAACATGGCACACTAGAAACACCAAACGCACACAAAGGTAAAGTTGAAATTCATTGAACAGACATTTTGAGTAATGGCACTGCAACGTGTGTTAACTTTCACTCATACCAAAATTTTTAATGATATCAAGTAAAATAACAGGGGGAATTCTAATTTTACACACAAACACACACACACACACACATACACATACTTTCGCCTGAAAGCTATATGTTATAATATTGGTATATTATATTATAAATTATTTTTATATTAATTCCGCACATGCAGTATGATAACATTCTGACACACCACCCTCTCTATAATAATGGGGGAAATTTGCCACATGTAGTGAAGGTGCAAAACACTGTCCACAACAAACATCTCTGTTGACATTGTCACAGTTACACAATCGTAACAGCAACATCTTTGGCCTGTATGTCTCTCTCACTGATAACTCATAAATCTAGATTATCTGTGATAACATCGTGTCTTTATCTACCTACAAGTAGCTACTAAGTAACAACTGCACTGCGGGTCTATGCCTTTTCCATGCGGGAGGAGCCATTATCTTTCTTCTCTACTTTTCACAAATAATGTGAACTTCGAGGCACTGAGAGAGGAAATTTTCTAGTACACACCAGTGCAATGAAATTGTGACATCCGAACTTGATTCCACTTTACCTACAATATTGAATGTGAATATTTAAAAGACGCCTTGTGAGCGAGCTAGTATACAACGCTGGAACAGGACTACCTTGAAGATGGCAATAGCACTCTCCCCTTACCTCTAATCTATTAACAAATTTACAGGATATCGTACCTTGAAGAAGAAATACAAGAAAAAAATATATTTTTACAAAGAAAAGTGCCAAACAGAGAAAGTGACATGCCGGTGGACAGCTGTACGTCACCATGTGATTTCTTCTTGCCAAGGAATTTTGTAAACTGTTTTTTTAGGCAAGCACACAAAATTACATGCTTGTCACTGAACACGTTACATCTGTGTACGTGAATCTGCTGATATCTCTGAACCCTGCGGCACATTCAGTACAACAAAGCTATGATTTAGAACTAACCGTGCTACATAATTGGCATGCCGCCTGCCATGTAGGCGTACAATATCACAACTACTGTTTGTAACGGCTCTTCCTTTATACGATAACTTTTAAATGCCGGTATGCTTCAGGCCCAGAAGGCTCATTCATGTGTTGCTCCTCTCTATTTACGTTAATGAAATTTGCTAACACACGGACCTCGTAATTACGTGTTTACAGATGGCAGGTATGCATAGCCAAAATGTAATTCACACTACAGTGCCAGAAAGAATTAAGACAAATTCTAAGGAAGAAGCTAAGAAATATATTTTATGTAACACTTTGTATTACTTAAGAGTCAAGTCCAGTATCCTTCTGACACATAGTTGTATCGCTTACCGTTTATTTCATTTAAAAAGGAATTGCACAGAAGTGTAATTTTATTTGACGGAAAGAGACCTTGAGAGCAGCACACTTAATTATTTTCAAAAACAAAGGCTGATTATTTTATTATTGTATATATCCGCAAAGCCCTGTATATATCCGCAGAGCCCTGCATACACCTCTCCTCTCCCCCATACGTGTTACATGTACCGTCCATCTGATTCTTCTCGATTTGATCACTCGAAAAATATTTGGAAGGAGTGAATATCATTAAGATTTTCAGTATGTAGTTTTCTTCACTCTTTTCTTACCTCGAACCTCTTAGGTCCAAATATTCTCCACAACACCCTATTCTCAAACACCCTCAACCTACGTTCCTCCCTCAATGTGAGCGACCAAGTTTCATACGCATACCAAAAAACAGGCAAAATTGTAGTTCCGTATATCTTAAACCTCATATTTTTGGATAGGAAATTGGAAGACAGATTCTGCACCGAATGACAGCAAGCATTACCTTACTTCAATGTGTTCTTAACTCCTTCCTGCACAGCATTTTGATTTGTTAAGATTATTCCGAGATATTTGAACTCATACGCCGTTTCAAATAAGCTATTATCAATCTTTATAATGTAAATTCTTCCTTCATTCTGATCTCGAGACATGACCATGTACTTAGTTTTATCAGCATTCACGTCTAGACCAATCTCCTTACTAGCAACTACCAATGTTTCTGTGTATTTCTCTACAGAATGTACGCTTCAGCCCAATGTATTAACATCGTCAGCATAAACCAGAAGCTGGTGTGTACTATTAAATTTCAAGTCATCCTGGTTTACGTGAACCCTCCTAATGGCATAATCTAAAGCAAAGTTGAAAAGCAATGGAGATAAAGCACCTCTCTATTTCAAACCATTCCTAATAGGAAACATGCCAGACAAATTCTTGCCTACCCGGACTCTGCTACACGTTTAAGTCAGATACGGTCTCATTAGCCTCACCAGTTTCATGGGGATACAGACTCGGTGAGAATATTATACAAGACCTCCCTCCAGAGTCATAAGCTTTCTTGCAGTCTACAAAGAGCTGATACACTGCTTCTTTGTATTCCCGTTTTTTTCTCAATAATTTGACGAATGCAGAATATATGATCAGTAGTTGACATGTTGCATCGAAATGCACACTGATGACCCCCAATAACTTCCTCTGCATATGCAGCAAACTTTGACAGCAGGTTGCTGGATAAAATTTTGTACGTAGTTAGCAACAGTGATATGCCTATATAATGACTAAAATTTGTTTTAACGCCTTGCGTATAGATAGGTAAAATGAGTGACTCCTACCACTCCTCAGGCAAATCCTCCTTATTCCAAATATAATTAATAAGTTGATGATTTTCAGAGCGAATTTTCTATCCTCAGCTTTAATAAATTCTGCTGGGATTTGATCAGTACCTAGTGATTTATGTCTTTTTAACTTTTCATTAGCCATCTCAAGCTTAAAGGCACTTGGCTCGGGCACTAGTGGTCCTGCTGTATGTATTTCTGTCTGCCTAACATCATTAAACCCTTGTATATTCAATAGCTGAGAGAAATGGTTCCTCTGCCTTTTCAAAATACTGTGGGAGTCTGTAACCAAATCACACTTCCCATCCTTTAAAATATTCTTTCTAGGCTGGTAACCCTTCTTAGTCACAGAAGTCACTATACAAGTCTCCGATATTTTTTTAATCTTACTGTTAGTTTGCACGGTACACACTGAGTCCCTATACAAAGCATGACTTTTGTCTTTAAATGTTTAAACGTAATGCAATTTTTCGTCGATCAAAAATTAAGTAAACACAGATTACAATTTACCTTAATTACTTTTTTTTACATTCATTGTTTCGTGCATCATTATAATTGTTACAAAATAATTACTAACAAGATGACACTTATGGACTATCCTTTATTTCAGGGTTAGTCGTCCTTCACTCTACATATTTCGAGCTTCAAGGAGCTCATCATCAGGAGTTCACTTTTTTACTGTACAGACAGCCTCTGGCATACTGTGTAATCTTTTGCTGTATTCCACCCGTTCTCCTACGTGTTCTGTTCCCGACTGTTTGTGTTTACACTTATGGACTATCCTTTATTTCAGGGTTAGTCGTCCTTCACTCCACATGTTTCGAGCTTCTGGGAGCTCATCATCAGGAGTTCACTTTTTTACTGTACAGGCAGCCTCTGGCATACTGTTTAATCTTTTGCTGTATTCCACCCTTTCTCCTACGTGTTCTGTTCCCGACTGTTTGTGTGTCACAAACAGTCGGGAATACAGCAAAAGATTACACAGTATGCCAGAGGCTGCCTGTACAGTAAAAAAGTGAACTCCTGATGATGAGCTCCCTGAAGCTCGAAACATGTAGAGTGAAGGACGACTAACCCTGATATAAAGGATAATCCATAAGTGTCATCTTGTTGGTAATTATTTTGGAACAATTAATTACTGTTGTTAAAGAAAACAATCTTTTTCTCGTGATAAATTAGCCATCATATTCATACCGATCCCAAGATAACAACACGTCATTACATAAGATAATTTTGTAACCTGTGTAAACGAAGCATAAATCCTATTTGTTTCTCCAAGTTTAAAAAATACCGCAAAGTTTGGACTGTCGATGACATATTAGTTATGAAAAGTTCATCGATTAGGTGTAAATTTCTTAAAGATGCTGTTTCAAAAGCAAACCTTACATAATTTAGAATACTGTGGGTGGATGTTTATGTGTAATGGATAGAGAACATCTTGTTATAAGAAGCTAGGAGTCTTTTTCAGCCTGATTTCCCGACATTTGAACTAAGATATCTTAAAAACAATTTTATCTGTTGCTGGTTAAAAACTCTAAATAAATTCTTTCCGAATATAACCGCAACGTACTCCATAGAAAGTCCTGAAGAGTTATTAAAGATAATGGTCCTATATTCCAAACAAAACTGCATTTTGACTCCAGTGTGATATTCATTAAATGCAATAGAACGGGAGCATGCGATTAGGATGATGAAAGCTCTCGTAAAAATAGTCTGGAAGCCCAGGCTTCTAAAGGCACTCCCCAACTTAACAGTAGTTAACGTTCCGAAAAAATAAGTCGGAATGAAGCATATATATGAATAAAGAAAGGAGTCCAGTTGAAATCCAAACTCCTAAACAAAAGAAAATGTTCAACTTCAGTATGACCGACTCCGTCCCCCTCCCCCTCCCTCCCCCCCTCCTGTGTTATCGCCCAGAAATATTCTTCTGCGAACTTGGTCTTACTGGGCTTTCAATCCCGCAATGAAAATTTCGATGGTGTTTCAAAAATATAATTGCTTTCATATTCACTGCCTTAGTGTTTCAAAAACTATATTCAGTTTAATACTTATTCTCACTCCACCTTCTCACTTTATCCTTGTTTGGAAAGAGTAGCTAATAATTTTTATTGGGTTCTGGATATTTTATATTACCTTTTTTAATACGACTACCCACTGCATACGAAGGTGATGTAATTTACTCGGGATTGCACATTTTGAGTTTGTGTGCTACTGACCGAAACATGTTGGAATAACTTTCAGTTGATACATATCAGTGCAGCAAGTTGAAATAAACTATTTTCTGTATACTGCAAATTGCACGGAAGATGTACAATTTTAAGTGCATTGTTACTTCCTTTTAATTTTTAGGCTCTTTCGAAAAATTGTGAAAAGCGACTATTAGCTTTTTCATTTATGTCTGTCTGTCCGTCCATCCGTCAGCATGGAACGACTCGACTTCCACTGGACGGATTTTCATGAAATCTGATAATTTTGTATTTTTCGAAAATCTGTTGGGAAAAATTTTTGAAGTCTTACTGAAATTTGACAAAATTAACGGGTACCTTACGTGAAGACCATTAAACATTTTTGATTATATCTCCCCCAGTTCTTCTTAGAATGAGAAATGTTTCAGAAAACAGTTGTAGAAAAAAATTTAAAAAAAACACATTTCATGCACGATTAATGTTTTTCGAAAATGGTGTTTGAGATAATGTGGAAAAATATTGTACAGCCGGAAAAATTGAGACAGCAGGAGGGGCTACATGACGTCATGTCCCAGAAGAAAACAAACTTCAATTTTATATTTAATTAATTATTTATTTATTTAATGTTATACATATTCCGTGCAGTTTTCTTCTACCCACTACTGTGATTTCTTACTACTATACAAAACTAAGTTTTGTACCCCTACATATTTCGGCTACATATTTTAGCTACCATTATGGAACTCTAATGTTATAAAAATATAGGCAGCATATTATATGTCAATAAATGGTAAATATATGTACATCAGCATTATACAACAGTCAAATGAAGTACAAAATAACTAATAATCTAATACTACAAGATGTATAGAAGCAGCATTTTACATTAACACGCTTTACATTCTTACATTTTACATTTTGATAATTCACTTGTATTTTCACCTGAATAATTTTTTAGTAATGCTGTACATCAACTGACGACTGTATAATGCTGATGTATATACGCTTAACCTTTACTGACATACGGTAGGCTGCTTGTGTCTTTATAACATTACAGCTCACTGACGATGGCAAAAATACGCATTCGAAACATGTTGGAGCGCAAAAACTAAATTTATGTGGCAGATGGAAATAAAACTAATGCGTATTAAATTTCAAGTTCTCTATAAATAATTCGCGCGAATTTCTTGTTTTAGCCGTGAGTGTTACATATCCCAGCTTTTGACCCTTCCTTTTTTATTTAACTCTCCGAAGGTTACAAAGTGTTGAGGCAACAGTGGTGGTGCCTAACTACACAAGTTTCTCCAAAGTCCGTATAATTCTTCTCCCTTGTATCCAAGTACTCTTTTCAGTACCATTCTCCCTAACACTCTTAGCTTTTGTTCTTCTAGTAGAATAACATAATAGGTCGGAGTGAAGGAAGAAAACCACTTTCTAAAGCAGAAGTCTGGTAAGTTTTCGTCCTAATTGCATTCCATCATCGACTTTCTTTCTCAAGCCACGTGGGTGTGCTTTAATTTACGTAAAACCGCTGTGCTAAGTGGACATAATTTCAGTATAATAAAAACAGAAAACTCACCTCACATTTAAGGGTGTATAAAGGGTTTGGTCATGACAAGGGTGGTACTAATTACTCCGGAAACTGCACATTAACCTTCTCGACTGCACACCCCAACCCATGTCATCCCAACCAGCAAAAGTCACCGACACACAGCTACAAGTAGATGAAAAAGGAGGTGCCACATAATTTAATAAAAGAAGAGTTATGCATAACTTGCATCTGTAATGCGGTAGAACACTCGTCGTGGTATCATTGCCGTTTACAGTGGATGTAGTTCATTGCCACGTGGCGTTTAGGTTCCATCGTTACACGACCTTCGCTGCAAACGGCAAAAACCCGAAAATAATATTCGGATAGCCAAAGGAAAATATCAGCTTATGCGAATTCTGAAAGAAGGCCTTGAAACAGATGACAGCGATATTTCCTATATTATCATTTCCATCGACAGTCTCAGATGAATTTTGATTTTTATTTTATTTACAGAAATTTTCGTTAGGGTGCTAGGGGAATTACTTTTATTACCGACAGCACTGCCTTCCAATGCATGGCACATACATCTGAAGGAGATAACTAAACTCTCTACTGACCGTAATCCCATTAGTTCATAAAACTGGCTGCATACCTCGTCAAGCGAAATGGAAAAGGCCACAGCCTCTCTGTTCCACCAAACGTGTTAGAATAGAAAACTAGACACCCCGATTGCTACATCAGCTTGCATTCGTGGTTTGAGCACTGCCCGTTGTCTTGAATATATTTCATCACAACAACGCTGCAAAAATTTCTTCTGTTCTCGCCTTCATGTGAAAATGAGAAGAATGGATTCTAATCTAACAGGCCTGTTTGAATTAATTATCGTTTAAGCCTGGACAGGTCCAAATATTTCCCACAACACCCTGACCTCAAAATTCCAAATCTCTGATCACTCTTCCATACGACAGACCAAGTCTCATACCCATGCAGAAGACTATTATCCTAATCTAAACCTATTTTTAAGTTTTCAGATAAGAGGCGTAAAGTCTTTTAAAAAATACAAACAAGCACGCCCGAGTTTCAACTGCTGTATGTTTCTTTAACAATATATTTTTAATTTTATTTTTTTCGTTACGGAAACAAACGTGTAAAGAAAGAATTAGTTACTTGTTTATTGTGTTCATTTGCTGCAACTTTGTGTTGACAGGGAATAGAGCTGGACGCGCAAAATCTGCTGTTCATTGACAAGGATACAGATGCAGTGAACAACTATAATAACACACTGCTTAACGACACGGAGAAACTCTTCAACTTCAAATGTGACAAGTGGCTCCATGACAGAGTGAACCCCCACACGGTCATACACTGCAGTAAGTGGCAATTACTGTTTATTTCACAACGGTATGTCAGTCGCAAAAACGCGAACAGTCAATAATTCTGAGCAGACCAAAATAATGTCGATATTTTAGTCTGAATTGTGTATTCGCTTTTGTAATCACAGCAACAAAAAAACACAGTTTTTCTGACCTCTAAAACTTGTGCTGTAGTTGGTTCACGTGTGTACTGCTTTACTCAGAGCGGTTTGCTTAAATGTGTTCTCTCCTTTCAGCATCTCGCAAATTAACCTTTTAATTTTATACACGTAAAGATTCGCGTGCCATCTGGAGTCATATGTTGGAAATCATGCACCCTAATATACAATTTCCTTTGAAAATCATTGCGCACTATTGATTTGGGAATATTAGGCTCTCGAATTGCACGTCTTTAAGATATTTTACTATTTCTGCTAAAAACTTGCATAAGCGTTCAATGTCCTTTTATGATACACCGGGCAGTCCCGGCTCCGCGCAAGGGAAACAGTGACTTTGTCAGACAGGAAAAACAATGCGGGTAGTTTCTTTGTTGTAGCAACAAACAGCCGTCTATTTGTGGTCAAAAATTAACTCACGTAATTTTTAATTATTTTGCAAGAACATAAGATTAGTTTCAACAGTCTGTTAATCCATTTTCCCTAAGACTATTTTAATGCAAAACGCAAGTCACGATAGCAACATTCCCTTGGTTTCCTCCACTTTCATGTGGAAAAAAATTTTGAATGTTCCTCTCTCTCGAAGTCGACGCCGGTAATACATACTACACGACCGCCTTCTTCCAAATCATCACCCCTTCACCACGTACGGCAAAGTCATGACCTCGAATGACGTTATTAATCCCTACATTCGGAGGAGTTTCATTGACTAAACTAACAATCAAACAATCAGAAAGCTGTAGCGCCTGTAGGAACAAAACAGAGAGATACAGTGCCTAAACCGGTCTGCTTATTGAACATTTTTAAACACAGCGATATATACACAACCTACCTTAACATAAAAACTCTGTCTTTGGCTACATCGTATATTTACTGCTTTAACGTAATTGTACACAACGGCTTCCAAGTTAAAATGCTGTCTTATTCAGTACCTACGTAATATATCGCGATTGTTGTGAAGGTTATATACACCAGATGGCAGTGATTTCTGAAAATAATCTTCTTTTAAGTAGCAATCTAGATGTGCTTATATTTCAATTGGTATTGCAGCATTTATTTCGTCTATACAGTTTACTTATATATAGCAGCAAAGCTTAATCTATTAAAGTTTATGAAATTTTCTTTTAGGTTCACGGTGTAGCCTACATATGAAGTGAAATTTTATTTCACGGTAAACCACAAGGATTGTGCTTATAGGAATGAATAAATGGAAGGATTACCTGTGGAAATACGAGAGAAGGAAACTGTCAGATTTTCTCTCTGTAGCATCAACAAAATTTCTATTAAAAAATTTCTCAGAATAAACTTTGAATATGTAGCTAAACTGACATGCTTGGTCCTTCTTTGTAATGGAGACATACTAATTTTTCTGCGAGGTAGGAATTCAGTCCTTATTGCAGAAAATTCGTGCTGTAAAGAATTAATCAGACGATAAGGTTCTGATGTTCACAGTTTCTGCCAGTAAGGACAGGCAGAAGATTTATAAATTAAAGATAATTCTAAAGAAGCTAATTTAAGAGAACACAATGCTGTGTATCCTGTCATCAATATAATATTTCGTAAGCTGTTGGAACACGCAATTTTTAAAGGAGTTGAGTCGCACATTCAAACTATGCCTGTTGCTATAGCATCGGTAAAGACGTCAAGGTGCCTACTTCCAAAATATATAGAATAAACTCATTAGCACGTCGCCTGGACTCTCCTTACACCAAGGCTTCTGCCTTTAATTAGCTGCTCCCTTCCTGTGTTGCCTGACTCTCTAGGCTGTTTCGGTTGTAATTTTACGTCCTTTCACTCTCCTTACGCTGTGGCGTGAAGAAACATGTATAATCCTGACACGTCCCGCTAATTAGTGTACGAGAAAAGGACGCCTGCGTCTCAAACAGAAAAACAGTTTTATTTACTAACGTTCACAACCGTGTGTTTAGCAGTGGCTAGGTGTGTGTCGTATACACCAGCCACTGCTCCACAACACATTCCTACACAACATGATATGCTGCCACAACACCTCGTTTGCAAATGCCAATTGAATTGTGAATACTATAATATAACTTTAACAAGGAACTAAACTCCCTGATGATGATCTGACAAGATCGAAACATGTCGGAGTGTTTTAAAGTATTTTAAAAGTGTTTTATGTGAAATTATATGTGCATTCGTTGGTTGATAAACTGAAGTGATTCTACATAAATGCACGGTGCTACAATAAGATTTAAAGTGAAAGAAAAATTTAATGTCAATAAAAACGACAAACAAATAATATGTACACTGGATGGTATAAAAATGTTAAACTGATTGTAGTCAAGATTAAGGTGGAGAGAAGAATATACTGACCTCAAAGGGACAAAGTAACAAGAAGACAGATGAATCACATAAGAGTAGACTCATATGTTGCAAGGCTCACTGTTCACCAACACGACGGCTGAACACGTTATAGAGGATGGGGCACGTTCAGTAATGGTACGGTACTTCCATAAGAGACGGGAATATTCTGAATGAAATGAGCAACTATCAGCTTCTCAAAACTAATGTGCTCTTGCTTCCTGGACTTGGTGTTTTTTTAAATTATGCCCCACTCAACATTTTAAATGAATTCCTTTGCCATACAAAAGTTTAAATATGGGCAGCTTGTAAATCAAAATAAGGCATACTTGTATTAATGCAAAGCGTGACATTTTCGTGTTTCGTTATACTTCAGCCTTAAAATCTTCAAAGAAAAGAATGATATCAAATGACACAATATCACTATTAAAATCCTGTTGCATGTAGCAAGTACAAGATTAGTTACGAGCAACCTGGATATATTTTCAGGTCTTCCGTTTTGCGTAGAGCACAAGGTGTTAATGAAGTAACACGTGCGCTTGAACCAGCGATGCTAACATGGAGCAGAATGGAAAGCTTTATTTTTAAAACTTAAAGCATAAACCTGGAATGATACTTTCAGCTCCGTTAGAATAACCTGCTGTGTCACTTAAATTGGAGACAGATTGCAAATGCCTAATATAATCACAAAATGAGAAAGAATATGCTCGAAGCAAACTTAAGGATCTAACTTATATTTGAAAGTTTTTTGGACAAATACACAAAATTTAGCTTTAATGGACAGGTCGTATGTGTCTGTCATTCTGAATTATCAACTCTGGAAATTATGAATGTTGGAATATTATTCATAGACTAGCAAAACAGATACACAGGTATTTTGGTCTAGGTACTTCTGAATGATGGAGACAAGCAGAACATAACTTTGGTGTATATCCGTAAGGTATCAGTGGTACATCATATGAAAGTCACTTCTGATGTTATGAGATTTCTTCCAACAGGAATACCATCAAGAAATCTTAAAACATTGCATCAGATGCAGACTAAATAATCAGTTCGGCCTGCAGGCCTTAAATCATAATATGTTACTGTATATACTTAAAAACGGGAATAAATTTTATGATATGCGTTGTGATGTCTGTAGTCTTTTCGTGCTTCAGTAATTGGTTTCAGTATGCAAACATTGATTTCTGTTGAAAATAATTAAAAATTAAAACCAGTTATTTATGCACAGTTCCTAGTAACCTAACAGGAAAAATGTATGAATTCCATTCTACATTTGCTTTCTGTTTATATTATTCGTAAGTCCATTGTTTATTCTATGAAAGGTTTTCAGATACGTTATCATCACAATCAGGTCACACAAACACACCACGTAGCGGAAGCCTACCCAGTAACGCACGTGCCGTAAGCATGGATTCCCAAGTCTCAAATACAAGCTGTCAGATATCTTTGTATGGCGGATACTGAACACCTGCTTCCATTCAGTATTACTTTAAACATTTTTGTGTTTTGTTTGAAGACACTGCCAATTTCAGGGATTATATAGCGCGGAAATAGATGAATGGATGAGTGAGAATGAACACAGGTAGTATGACTGAACATACTCTTTGAAAGCCCCTTGTCAGTGCCATTTTTTCCACCACATATCAGCCAAAGAATGACCCGAGATTGAAATCAGGCCTCCGCGGTAAGAGGTCGACCATTAACCACTTGAGCCATGGCACAAAAATTTAATCATAAATCACTAATCTGATTGACGTCATCAGTCTCTTGATATAGTCGAATTACTCAAGATGTTATATTCAACTCAATGTTATGAAGACTCCGGAAAATATATAAAAAAAATAAAACACAGAATCACTATGGTTACTTGCACTGGAAGATCATACTCATAATACTTTGATGGTGTGTACAAAATACGTATATTCAGATTCCAGAGAACCTTCAAAATTCCGATTCATTCGCTCTCCTACCACCAATACATCTTTCGGTTTGGACCGCTGACATATTTAGACGTACTCAGTTGCGATCTTTTGCACCCATGAATAAAATCTAATTGCTTCTGTCTGAAATATTCCCGATTTTGTTCCTTTTCTTCAGAGGTGCGAGCCAAAAAGACCACGCCGCTGCCCT
>Ga0123352_10012891_pt1 | contig 13248 bp, 5 predicted proteins | sample TergutLab28metaG_FD_89700 | JGI IMG/M metagenome (GOLD analysis project Ga0123352, IMG submission 89700) | Labiotermes labralis P1 segment gut microbial communities from Petit-Saut dam, French Guiana - Lab288 P1 | ecosystem: Host-associated > Arthropoda: Insects > Digestive system > Gut ... | reverse complement strand
GCGCAACTACAGTAGACTGAGCATATGAAATGGAGATAGCCCAGCGCAACTACAGTAGACTGAGCATATGAAATGGAGATAGCCCAGCGCAACTACAGTAGACTTGAGCATATGAAATGGAGATAGCGCAGCGCAACTACAGTAGACTTGAGCATATGAAATGGAGATAGCCCAGCGCAACTACAGTAGACTGAGCATATGAAATGGAGATAGCCCAGCGCAACTACAGTAGACTGAGCATATGAAATGGAGATAGCCCAGCGCAACTACAGTAGACTGAGCATATGGAATAGAGATAACCCAGTGCAACTACAGTAGACTGAGTATATGAAATGGAGATAGCCCGACTTTGCCCTAAAGTTTAAAAAAATCCTTTCCACGTTCACAGTGTACACGATACGCCTGCGAGTGTTTGAGGTTTTCGGAGCGGTGTGATGGAGGATTCCTTTGTTATGGTACTTGGTGCTGCTGTATGGGGTAATTAGATTCTGGCCTATCGAAGGTACTTATCACCTACCGCTTCAAGGGTCAGTAGATCCTTTTACTCCATGACTGCAGAGTCATAACCCAGAAGAATGGGATCCTCACGATGCGTCTGCATGACAAAGCGCAAGTGTTGAATGCCCTTCAGATATATAGTCACTGTTTGTTCTTAGAATTGTACAGAATCCGTAAATGGACTATGTGGGCGGAATGCAAATCTGTGAATTGTTAATTTATATGGGACAATCATTGACCACCATGCGTTAACCCGATTTGGGCCTAGTGAAAGTATGCACTTTCCAGTTCTCCCTAATTTCTGAACGAACATAGCTGTTTGGTAGGTCCCCAAGCTTCGCCCGTTTGTTAGTAAGAGTGACATGTGGTTGAAGGTAATGGTGATGGTACTGATGATGATGATGAATTTGTGGAATGATAATGACAGGGGAGAACCGAAATACTGAAAAAAAATTATACCACAGCGATATTGACCACCACAAATCTCACATGGACTGACCTAGGATCGAGCTCGGGCCTCAGCAGTAAGAGGCCGTTACAGACTCAGATAAGCCACAGTCGTATTTAAGTATCCGGCTTGTACCGCGCAGTAAACACTCTCCTTCTCGCTTATAAAAACCAACAAGTTAATGTTGTATAGGGAAATAAATTGTTGTTTGTTCTGAGAACTTCCAAAACATGTAAGTGTACACTGTGTGTGTGTGTGAGCGTGCGTGCAGAACGAATCTGAGTGTTAAATCTGGGGGTACATAAAACAACCAGTGAGCTGTAAGGAGTTAAAGGGTTGGAGAGATGCGATTCAGTGACAAGCCGGGAGGGATACAAATACGTGTACACGCTCATACAGGAATATTTGCCATTCCAACTCCAAAGTGTGGATGCAGTTTTTGACCTTGTCTTGCTTCCCAAACGAATTCTGACGTTGCTGAATATTTAGTAGACTCCTTTTTTTTTTAACTTTACAGTTCACGTCTTGTTCATACAATATGGCGCACACGTCAGTTTTTTTTCCGCCTCTTTTACAGTAATATTGACCGTATACCTAGATTTCGTCGCGTGTCAAAATCCTATTTCCTTCCAACAGCAAGAGGGGCAGACGATATTCTGCGAAATGCGTAATTACCTGATTCAGAGAAGTGTTTGTAATTTACATGGTATCCGAATTCCATAAACGTTACTACGAACAGTACTAGAGCGAGGATGGCCGACAGGGGCTGTACCCTTAAACGAAGAATATTTCCTTACAGTGAATTTGTCTACCGTATACATGTATTGTGTGTCAGCGCCTTGAGTTATGTCAGTTCTTCACGATAACAAACATTTTTAGCTTTAAACTTAGCACTCTTCACTGGGGTGTGACGTCTTTTGCAAATTTACGGACTTTAGGGAGGAATTTGCATCCTCCATCAAGTCTTGCACCCTTGGAGTTGGAGGGAGCCTGTTTATGCGAGCGTTGGTAAATGTCTGCTAGGCCAAAAGGCGTCACGTCTCAGGATACAGGAATATTCGTGTTGAACTGAAACCTTCCAAGTTTCGATAAGTTAGGGAACTGCTCGTTACTTGACGGTTACGTATTGTCGAAAACCGTGAGGCTTTCTTTGGCGGGTGGGGGAAGATGTGCGGAAGTATTATATTTATACAGTCTACCCCTCGGACTTCACGATGGCTCGAATTGATGACCCCCAACGTTAACGACCCTTGTAGTAATTAAAAAAGTCTGTAGAGTAACGACCAAAGCTCTTATTTGCAAGTAGTAAGGTAAGTCCCATGGTCTGCACGGCCTAAGGCGTAATTATGCGGCCGCTCGCCTGCTGAGATTGTGGGGCCGAATCCCACCGGGGGCATGGATGTCTGTCGTGAGTGTTGTGTGTTGTCAGGTAGAGGTCTGTGCGACTCGTCCAGAGAAGGCCTACTGACTGTGGTGAGTCGTTGTGTGTGATCTGGAAACATCGTGAATGATGAGGCCATGGCCCACTGGGGGCTATCGCGCCGAAAACAAACAAACAAGGTAAAGCTATCCCTTACGGGCCTGGACAGGCCCTTAGGGCTCCACGAGATGGAGGCTGCCACATTTCAAGACAGTCGGCGCATGAAGGTGGTAAGGTTGTTAGCCGGGCGCACCAGTCGCATTTAGCCTCAGGAGATATCCCTGGTACTAATTTCTGTTGGTTGAGGCACTGCGCTACAACCCGGATTGTCGTGGGTTCCATTCCGGATGGGGTCGTTGAGATTTTTCATTGACTTATTCCTTCTGGACGCACTGTGGGTTTGGGGTCGACTAAGCCTCCAGCAGAAATGAATACTATGGGTATTTCCTGGGTGGTAAAGGCGGCTGGTGCGTACGGCTGACAACCGTACCACCTTCATGTGCCGAGTGTCTAGAAATTCTGGGAGCCTCCTGGAGCCCCAAGGGCCTGCCCAGACCTGTGTAGGGACCCCAGGGCCATGGTGCGGCCGGAAGGATAAGTCAATAAAAAATCCCAGTGAATCCATCGGGAATCGAACCGGGACCATCCAGCTTGTGGTGCAGTGTCTCAACCAACCGCTGTACCGCGTACGCCTATTTACATACAGGAAAGCCCCTCGACCCCTCCCCAAAAGTAACACTTCCGAGTGCTCCAAGTCTCAAGTTCCCGGATTTCTTTCACCCCAGTAATAGCTGCTGCACCGTGCAGATCTCGAAACTGCTCTTCTTTCCGCGTCTTCTTCATGTTAGTTTTTCTTCCCCGTTGTACTCATTTTTCCTCGTCAGCACTCTGAGATAATATTACGCGTCATTTTCAGGCATAGTCGCGAAAAGCGTCTGTTAGCTTCATCCTGTCCGTGTGTATACTTGCGGCTCCCACTGGACGAATTTCCTTGAGACTTGATATTGACTGCTTTTACGAAAGTCTGGCGAGGAGATCCATATTCAGCTAAAATGGAGCAAAAATATCGAGCGCTTTACATGAAGACCTAAATACTTTTTATTGTTTTTGGCGACATTGAATCGCCATAAATACGCTGTCTGTGGGTGAAATGGTGTCAGGCTGTTACGGTAGCCGAGGAGGTATAAACATTACGCGAACGCGCCACAGTGTTACGTTATACGCGCATTGCCTGTCTTGATGTTACTTGTTTATGTAATGGCACATGTGACACCCTTGGTGCGAGTGAGTTTACACACCTGTTGCCATGACTGCTGTTCTTTGAGTCTTTTGTGAGGTGCGCTCTGAGGCTGAAGCAACGGTTGACATCGAGTATGTAACACTGTATAGCAGAAAGAGATGGCAACGCTCTGATGGATGATATTAACGCTTGCATTGAGGAGCGATGAAGGAGTTCGTGGAGTGGCTGGTGGATAGTATGGCGGCCCGTCATGTAACTCGCATGTCGTTAGTCGTGTGTTTTCAACGTGTTTTGTACATGTGCTGTTGTGTATTTCCGAGTTGGTTTGGCTGGTAGAGTGTTAAAGTGCTGTAACGGTAAACAGTACTTGGACGATACAGCTGATCGGGGGTTTATTGAAACCTTTGCACTGGATGGTGAATATAGTTGGGCATTTGTGAGGACCGACACAGTGCGTACAGTATATGGGATGTAAAGGTAAAGGTAAAGTTCACCCTAGAACAGGCCACGAAGGCTAAGGGGGAGTAGAGATATAGCTTTACTCTTTCTTTTACTTCGGCGCTAGATAGGGGTGAGTGGTCAAGGCTAAGCCCTGGCCGCTTGACACCCGGGAAAGAGCCGGTACCCGTTGTATAGTTGGCTTAGGTCTGCCCCAGGACCGGTTTGGGCGGGTGCGGAAAATCTTCGCCCCACGGGGATTCGATTCCCACACTGGCCAGGTGTGGTGCGAACCGTCTGTTTTTATTTTTTTGATAGATACAGAGAAATTCATAAATTGTGTGCAGTTACGGTAGACGCCGATAATCTCCCCTCCGCAGTCTCTTCAAGGAACAGTGTTTCCCACAATTCGTTTTCGAGACACAGCGTACTGAAAACCGATTTTGACGAATACGCAGAGTTTCCGTGCACTGGATGTGGGCTTTCGGCACCTTATATTCTGCAGTTGTACGTGTTAATGTGTTTACTGCAGTGGAATTCTGCTTCCTCCGTAAAAACAAATTGTTACAACACGCAGTCCTCTCCCCATGTGCTTGTTTCAGTATTTATAGATGTCTGATTTTTGAGTCGGGCCGTATTTGTTACATCCTGTATAAAGCGAAGGACACATAAAAATTCCTGTTTACTAAGATCAAATAACGCGTGCGCTTTGCTCAGTTTCATATGACCATACCGCATGTTAGCTTGAGATAGGGGTCTGTGCGTTTTCACGCTCATATTGCTACAGTATTGCTTGGTATTGCGCGCAGTATTCAGACAAATTGATATATGGCAGCCTGGTTGGAGCTAGATGAAAGGGCTTATGTGTGTGTGTAACGTTCTGCAGCGTTCATACAAATAATCTCGTCTTCATAATATAAGTTTCTGGTTTCGCAGATTGCTGCAGACTCCGGTGGAGGGTACACGTTGCCCGGGTGTTTGTGTTCTGTTGTGCAGAAACGCCTTGCAAATTCTGCTGTAACCGGCCTGGGTCCGTAGTGCAAGTCCTCGGGCTAGGCATCCAAAGATTTTTTTTATTTACCTTTATTAGCAATCAGAAAACATCACTACACCGTTTCCTATGAGCTATTGCGTTGTCCCATTTGGCGGTGGTCTAGGAGGCGTCCAGCGACGCGTCCTTGGTGTATCTCGTCAAACGTCCATCTTCGTTTTAAGCGCCTGCTATTTGGCGGGTGCACTAGTGGTTTCATGAGAGGGTTTGGGTGCGAGTCCAGGGCCGTGCGATGGGTAGCTGTCCGTTCCTGGAAAACCGTGTGGACGTACGGGATGTGTAGGTCGGAATGAAGGGTGTGATTTGAGACATACCATGGGGCATCGGTTATAGATCTGAGAAGTTTGGATTGGTATCGCTGGATGATATCCAAAGATGAGAGGATAAACTGGTCGTCCGGCCAATGGCCAGTTTCAATCAAAAAGAAAAGAAAATGTCTGTATTCAAATGTTTGGAATGCACGGATGGGTATAGTAGTTCAAACCTCTAATTCCTCTCCGCACTTAAAACTAGCTGGCTACAAAAAGGGGTAGAGGTCTGACACACTTCAAGCCCGTAAAAGGTTTAAATTCTGTTTCTTGTGATAGTAATAAGTAGCGGTAGACTGGTGTTCCTTGTCGAAAACGATATTTTTAATGGACTTGCCTGCAGGCTACCTGTTTTCTTGAGACAAGCCAGAACAGGCACTCGAATGTGAGACTTCTTAGAGGAAATAGTTAAGGGAATGAGCAGAACTGTGAAGATATTGTAACGGCAATTGTGTCTTGGTCAGTCTTAAGAGTTCCTTTTTTTTGCGCGGCAGCCCCCGTGCACCAGGGCCTTCTCACTCACGAGACTTGTAGATGACGCACAACGACGCACCACAGTTGGTAGAACACTTCTGGACGAGTAGAGACCTCTACCTTATAACACACAACATTCACAACAGAAACTTCCATGCCCCCAGAGGGATTCGAACCCACAATCTCAGCAGGCGAGCGGCCGCAGACCTGCGCCTTAAACCGCGCGGCCACCGGGACCGGCCAATCTTAAGTTTACATCTCAATAAATGAGGAGAGTTTAATAATATGTAATTACTAACAGCGATCAACCACAACGGCTCCTTTCCCTCCGTATGTACCGACTGGGTGTACGAAGTGTTTTTAACTGAGAGTCGAGCAGCGAAAAGCGGACGGTTAGCCTGCGTACCCCGTTAATCGCATCTCTCAATCGGTCAGTAGGTAGACTCCAGGTGAAATATGATGGCACACGGAGACGCACAGGGGGGGGGGAGGTGAAGGGGAAACTGGCGAATGGAGTGGGTAGCCAAGTACCCACACATTACCTCGGAACATGGTGTATCCAGCATTACTACTGCTGATGCGCACACCTCGGCTGCCAGTAGTCGACTGAACTGACGCCCCTCCTGATTTAAATGGACTCGTCCGTTTCGCCGAAAGACGAAATCTGGTTTCCGCGCGTGTGCCATCACATTTCAACTGGCCTCTACCAAGTGTTATGCCGGCAACCGACTGTGTTGTCATCCGTACGCTGACGGTCTCCTCAGCGGCTGTCCGGAATTTGTTCGTCGGGAACCAAAGCGACTGAGGCGGGTGCGAAGCTGACTGGTCATGTCCACTAATGTCGAGGTTAAGAATGCGTGGAGCCGTACCCCCACTTACCGATACGTCTTTGCGACGTTGTGCTTAATGGAGAGAATTTTACCTCTTACCGAATTTCTAGTTACGTTAATTTTTTTTCTGGTTTTGATCTCTAAGTATAGTGTCCTTACTGACCGATATAGTATTATACAGGGTGGAGCTTTGGCAATAGACTTTGTTGGTAACACCGAGTGTAAAGTGACTTCTCCGTCACTTTGTGTTCGTAATGTACGCGTGCGTTTATGCTGTAGGCTGTGCTACATTTCACGTGCTTAAGTCTGTCTGGTTTGTTCGCTGACTGTATCAAGTCCGAAGCTAGGTCAGTTTTCTCACTGCAGCTGTGATACTTCACATTTTATAAAAAAAATTATTAAACCAATGTTAATAAAAATCCAACCAGATGCAACAGTATGCAGATATTTATTTACTGAAAAGTCACTCTACATGTTTCGGGTGTCACAGCACCCATCATCAGGAGTACTAACAACTGTAACCGCAACCTCCGGTACGGGTACAGCTACTTCCCTCTAACGTGGCCTGATCGTTGGAGGGAAGCAGCTGTACCGATATTATGACCTGTACCGGTACAGCTACTTCCCTCCAACGTGGCCTGATCGTTGGAGGGAAGCAGCTGTACCGATATTATGACCTGTACCGGTACAGCTACTTCCCTCCAACGTGGCCTGATCGTTGGAGGGAAACAGCTGTGCCGATATTATGACCTGTACCGGTACAGGTACTTCCCTCCAACGTGGCCTGATCGAGCCACGTTGGAGGGAAGTAGCTGTACCAGTATTATGACCTGTACCGGAGGCTGCGGTTACAGTTTTTGGTACTCCTGATGATGGGTGACCCGAGACATGTAGAGTGACTTTGCAGTAAATAAATATCTGCATACTGTTGCATGTGGCTGGATTTCTATTAACATTGAATTACGATGCACGGAACCGTGAGTTTAAAAAAAAAATATATTAAACCACTTTGCATACTGTTGTGAACTCCACAGCAATGCGTCACTTTAGAACTAAAATGAAGGACATTACAGTGCATTGCCTCTTAACAAGTGCGCGCTTCCGCCATATTGTTACAAATGATAGTATAAAATTAACGGTTAGGGTCGTGGGGTGTCCTCGTAATGTCCACACTGATTTCCTTGCAAACCGGTCTGCTTAGTTTAAGCATTGAAGTGGGGTGACTTAGCTTGGTGAACTGACATGCCTGTAAATTTTTTAGGCGTGTTCGCGTAAGTCGCTGAAAGCTTCTGTTAGCGTCCTCTTGTCCGTCCGTCTGTCCGCGTGTTTCGGCACGGAAATTTGGTGCTGGGGACGAAAGTCTGTAGAGGAACTTCGGATTTGGTTAAAATCCGACAACACTAACGGGAAGTGTACTCTGGGCAGCAGTACGAAGTGGTTTGTAGCGCAGCATTAGTGCAGTTGGAAGCCATTCTTGCGTTTCCATGGCAACGTTCAACGGTTTTATATTGTTGCCAGCTACATGTAGGTCAACAGCGATACAAAGGGAACGTATTGTTGCGGTTCCATGGCAACAATCAATGGTTTTATATTGTTTCCAGCTACATGTAGGTCAATAGCGATAGAAAGGGAACGTATTGTTGCGTTTCCATGGCAACAATAAACGGTTTTATATTGTTTCCAGCCATATGTAGGTCAACAGCAATACAAAGGGAACGAATTGTTGCGTTTCCATGGCAGCATTCAACGGTTTTATATTGTTGGCAACTACATGTAGGTCAACAGCGATACGAAGGGAACGTATTGTTGCGTTTCCGTGGCCACAGTGGTCACGTGAACACGCCATAATGTTACGTTATGCGGACGTTACCCATCTCGTTTCCTTTGTGCGGACTGATGTGTGGTGGTGAGAGACGCCACGTCATTCCGTCCATTGCAGTTCGCGTGAGATACGCGGCGAACAAATTCTTACTTTACGCAAGGTGAAAACGTGTCGTTTACAGAAACAAAGTATGATTCGACATCGGAAATGATTCCTGGAACAATTGTCAGTCAGCGGGATTGTTTTATGGAATCGTTTTGTAATTCGATTTGCTTCATCTGCATATCCGTCGCCACATCCGGACAGGACGTGAGACAGCGTTTGTCGGCCACTCACGTCGCTTACTGCGGCGTAGAGCCGACGAATAAACGCGGTTTGAAATACGTCTGAAGTATACTTTACAAGTACGGTTTCTTTATCACAGGATAGCCGGGGTAGCACAGTCGGTAGATGAAATGTGGTACAGGCTGGACGGTCCGGTGTTCCGGCAGGGGCAAAAATGTTTCCCTTCATCAAAACGTCGAGACTGGCCCTGGGACCAACCAAGCCCCCTATTCAGTGGGTCCCTGAGTTAAAGCGGCCGGGGATCGAAGTTAACTACTCGCCTCCATATGATGCCGAAGTTACGAATGAGTGGAGTAGCATGCCACTACTGCCGGTGTAAGCCTTCATGGCTTGGAGAAAGTAAAGTGCACCCTTGTACAGGCACTGAGGCTCTGTACAGGCCGTACGGCCCATACGGGGAGTAAAGTATAGCTCTACTCTTTCTTGACCACGGCACTAGAAGGGTTGAGGGGTCAGCGTCACGACCCGGTCGCTCTTTACCCCCAGGAAAGACCCGGTACCCATTGTACAGGAGGCTGGGTGGGCCCCAGGGCCGGTCTGGACAGGTGCGGAAAATCTCGCCCTCACTGGGATTCGATCCCCGGACCGTCCAGCCCGTAGCAAGCTGCTATACCGACTGAGCTACCCGGACCACATGGCTTGGAGAGGGAAAAGTTTATCTCACAGAGGCGGTTACCCAGTAGGTACATTGACTGAGCTGCAGAGAGAAAAGTCCCAAAGCGTTCTTACCTCTGCTGGGGTCCACCAACCCTCCTATTCAGTGGGTATGCGACTGTAAAGAGGCCGGAGCTTACGGTGATGAGAATGGCTGGATCTGTACATCCATTGCTCCATATGCTTTCATGCCCCGCACAGGGCAGCTTTACCTTTATCTCGTAGATAACACACTGCATAACAATTGTGAAAACCGATCGTTTAGTTGCGTTCTGAAGGTTTCTTATCCTCGAGATTCACCGTAATGCTACTCAACCACCCCCGTGTAGGTCTTCTGTTTGGCCACATTCCAAGTGGTTTTGCCCCCTAAAATGTTATATTCATTTCTTGTCTCACCGATATGAGCCGTCATTTATTTCCCGCATGTTTCAAGGTTTTTGACGTACGTGCGTTAAGGGTACAAGATGGCCTGAACGGTCGCATGGGTTCTTGTTACTTCTTCATATAGGTTTATGCTGTAGCCTGCTTTCGACGTTTTACCTACAGTCTCGTATTTTACTGTTTTTAACCCTTTGTAACCATTAGTCCATCTGAGTTATGTATGTAGATTCATTTCGTACCTTAAAGAGAACACTGCTGTTGAGATAGAAAGATCGACTGTTTTAATGCAACTGATAGGAGTCCTCTGCATTAGTGTGACAATAGGAATAAAACGTAAATATAAGCTGTGGCCAGGATGCATGGTTTTGCTGAAATGTTAAAGTAGATGGTGCACTGGGCTTTAAGGGGTTGTGTGTTCATGCAGTAGGTAGTGAAGGGAATACGTTAGGTTAAGGTAGAAGAAGTGACAGGAGGCTGTAGGAAGTCACATGGCGATGACCTTCAAAAAGTATACTCCTGTTGAAGTAATCGTTGGATGATCATATCTTGGATGAGATGGGCTTGTAATATAGCACGCACTGGGACAGGAAAAATGTGCACATTGTTCTTGAGGGATACTGTAAATCCAAATGAAGAAATGGTAAGACATGTGCGTAGATATGAGGATTGATATTAAAATGACTCTCTAAATAAAGAAGTTGGACGGTGTGGAATGGGTTAATGTGGCCCAGGGTAGCGTCTAATGGATGGCTGTTGTGGACGCGGTAACGAACCATCTGACTACGTAAATTCCGTGGTATTTCCTTACCATCTGAGCGACTGTTGGCGTATCAAGAGTGGCATCTTCTTGGAGTTGTTTATGTGGGACAATGAGTCGAACTCCAGACAACGATAAAAGAATGTAGTCCTTTGCGCAAACGAACTGCGCCGACCGTTTATTGAGGTTTTTCGTTCAGTGCTTTTCGGCACATTTTTTCGTTTATAACACCAAAAATGCATTGTCGGTGTTATAAACGAAAAATTGTGCAAACTGTGGATAGTCGGGGGGTGCAGTTAAACATTCTAGGAACCAGGAAGCTGACGTGATGCTAATTCCATCATGAGGACCCACAAATGTTAGGCGCCATTGTACAAAATTTTGTCGTCCGCCCTACCTGTGCATTCCTGGTCTGGGCTTTTATACGTGACGTATCTAAACGCAGAGTAAGAAAACAGAACACAGTGTTCTGAGGTTAAAATACTACGAAACTTGCTATTGGAAGCTTCCGATGTGACCCCTCACGTGTTGCATGGTCACAAACGGAAACTGTCGGTGCAGAACGAAGTTTGGCCGAGATTGTCGTACGCTGCAGGTGGCTCCTTAGTGCGTTAATAACAGGGAGTAGGCGAGTCATTATGTGAAACTTGTTACGAAAGAATATGAAGACGAATTGATTACATTAGCGCAGTCACCTGTGACTGTTAAACGGAAGAAAGGGTTATGCAAATTGGCAGGAGAAGCCGAACAGTTCTCGTGACAGCAGTTCGTTGCACATCCATCCCACATCCTGCAGTGTTTATGCACTGACTCTAATCTACACGGTTTACGAACCTGATATTAGGTTGGCAGCAAATGAACCTTACAGTGGTTGTGTGTACACTGCACCCACCGATATATCCTGTTGGACTGAAGTATCTTCCATAATGGACGCGGATATGTAGGCCTTGAAACGGGTAGAACCACACAAACGAGCTTGCATATACCAACACATTAACGAGAAATTGGTTATCAGCGTTTATCATATACCGCTAAGACGTCAGATAATTTCCAGTACTGAGGTCTTCGCTCTTCTGGGACGTTACGCAGCGGTGATCGGTGGTTATATACCTAAGTAGAGAGGGTAGCGGCTTACCGCCGGAAGTGACATCCCATGTAAACAAATATGGCGGTTGGTTCAGTGACCTCTGCCGGAAGTGATGTCACATTGAACAAAGTCACGCGACTAACGAGTTTAATCTTAGGTAGAGCGCGCATAGCCGCCATGTTTGTTTACATATGACGGCACTTCTGGCAGAAGTCATTGACCCATTCGCCATATTTGTTTGCATGTGACGTCATTTCCGGCCGTAAACCGCTACCCTCTGTACCCACCGACGTTTCGGGACGGCCAATCGGTCTCGTCTTCAAGTGTCATACCGTCTTTGAAGACGAGACAGATTGGCTGATTAAACGACCGTAATTAAATACCAATCAAAGCTGCGTAACGTCCCAGAAGAGCGAAGAACTCGTTTACACCACGACGGAATCCTGAAATCACTCATACCCAGGACTGTCAAAATTTTCAACGCAGTACAGTTCCCCTGCCTGTTCGTGTTGTGCGCATGTGTGTTACGACTCTCTGCTGTTTGTTAATGCTCAAGTTTCGGAGGAACGTAGTTATCCCCTTATCCAAGGTACAGTAATTTCTGTCGCGCAGTGTGTGTTAATAATTAGTGAAGATATTAGAGTATTAGATTGGCTTCTGTCTGGGAAGCGGGGTCATACGACATTTATGTCTGTAATTGTGAATGCATAACGTGTGGGGCTGGTAATGCTTTAAAAACACATCATTTCAAAATGCTCTGTCCTGTTAATTGCCTACTACAGGATGGCTGTGACGTAAATGCTGCGAGAAAGTTAGCGACGACAAGTTGGTTTTGCCCATTGTTTCTCACTGGGGAAGTTACGAAGTTCTGGACTCAACGCACGATCGAGTAACCGCCACATTTTCCGCTTTCTGTTAATGTGCGGCTTGAAAACCGTTTTACTTGTCAGTGGATTGGGCGTCGAGGACCACTAAAATTGCCTCTGTGCGATGTCTTTTTGTGGGTGTGCGCCAAACAAGAAACTGCCGGTCAAAACCAAGACCACTTGATGAAATGGGACAGCGAAATTAGAGATACTTCTTCCGTTGTACCACTGACTTCTTAAGGAAAAATGCAAGTCCGTGTCCTCTAGGTTGCAGAAATATGTGCGAAAACAGGGGACTGTGTTTAAATTGTAGCAGTGGCGTACCGAGGGGGGGTTGGGGGTTCAAACCCCCCTCCCGAAATTCCGAAGGCCCTCTGAAACCGTACCAAACTCAACCCGGTAGTGAAAACGGTAAAAAATTGCTGAATTTAGGACGCCAACACAACAAGATGTTTGGAAAAAAGGCAGTAAAATTCTAAAACTACCTAGGTTCGCAATTGTTTTACATTAACAATGACAAATAAATTGGTCGCCAACGTAAATAGTCTTAAAGTACCAAAAATTAAGAAAATTTTACTATATGAAATGAAATTTCTTGTACCAAATTACAGCTGCCTCCAGAACCCCTG